>Ga0172367_10000511_pt1 | contig 59789 bp, 44 predicted proteins | sample Lak10m_FD_114542 | JGI IMG/M metagenome (GOLD analysis project Ga0172367, IMG submission 114542) | Freshwater microbial communities from Kabuno Bay, South-Kivu, Congo - kab_022012_10m | ecosystem: Environmental > Aquatic > Freshwater > Lake | place: Democratic Republic of the Congo: South-Kivu... | reverse complement strand
TTTGTCGGACGTTGGTCGAGAACGGCCCAAACGTTGGTCGAGAAACGTTCCGAAAGAACATACATCGACCGACACAAAATGCTGGCCAGCTTGCTTCTTGCGTCGATGGTGCCCCCGGTCGGAAGGAGCAATGCGACTCAAGAAATACTGAAAACACAGGCTTTCTTGGCAACTAAACCATCCGCCTCCGAGCAAATTCGTAGCAACTTCCCGGTACTACAACAACACGAGAGAGTTGGTCTCCCACGGGAATGTAGCGAGGAGTCGAACGCGACTGATGCCCCTCCACTCAGTACAACAATGCGCATTTTGTACTGAGTAAGGCGTACACTCGATTTGCGGCCCTAGGATTTCAGTTGGGCGCCGCCTAGACAGGTCACAGCGCGTCTGACGATATCACGGCCGGCTGCTCATCGGCCCGCGTCGTCCACGCCACCACTTTGCTCACGCACGCCGGCAAGTCGTCGCGCACCTGGTAGACCCAGAATCGCATGACGTCCCAGCCCATCTCAATCATGCGCAGATTGCGCAACTGATCGCGACGTATCAGCTCGCCGTCCCAATCTCGATGATAGTGCTCGCCATCGACTTCTATATTGAGTCGGCGCCCATTCGGTCTAATCAGTGCGAAGTCGAGGATGTAAGAATCAACATCGTACTGGGGTATCGGACGCAAGCCAGCCCTTATCAGCGCAGGCCAGAGCACCTTTTCCCACTCCGAAACAAGCCGGGGCTGCGCGACGAGTGGATATTCCATTCCAGATGGACCGGCCGCAACCGGGGCAACCGGTTCCCTAGTCTCCGTCAGATCGGCCACGTACTTGGAGAAAGCACTCAGATACTCAACCTTGCTTGACCGACAGGAGGCCGCATCGCCCACGACCACCAGCGCACCACGAGCGCGCGTGATACCGACATTGAAGATGTTGCCCTGACTTTTCAGGAAGCCAATGGCGGTCTCGGGTGTGCCGCTCGAAACCACCGGTGAGAACAGGATTAGGTCTCGCTCGTCTCCTTGGAATCGATGCGCCGTCTCGCTAATAAAGTTGCGCGATGCCAACACTGCGGCCAGAGCATCGTCGCGGCTGATGAGTTCCTCGATCAAGTTGGCCTGCGCTCTGAACGGCGTCACCACGCCCATCTCGCCTGGAAAGCGCTGCTCGAGAGCAAGCCGCCGCAACTCGGCGACGACGGCGGCCGCCTCTTCGTGGTTGACGGCACCGCCTGTTAGGGGCCGTATGGTCCGTCCCTTGACGTCAACCCATCGAACAGCCGGTCCGGCGGGGCGTTTCAGCCGCTTGTAGTCGGTCGCCACGCGCAGGCGCCCGCCGTAGAAGAATTCGTTTGAAAAACGGATGATCGACTCGTGACTGCGATGGTGGTCGCGCAGGGCTGCGATCGAACCAGACGATACCTTCGTGGCAGCGAGGTCGTAGAGCGCACTCGCCCGATAGCTCCAATTAGCCCCCGGCGTCGAAAGGATGTCGTGTTTCACCATCAGTGCCTGTTCACGCTGGTGGGACAGTCGCGTGATGTGGCGAAGCTGTTGGGGGTCGCCAATAATCACCGCTCGCTTGGCGCGATAAAGAAGCGGAACCGCCGACGCGATATCGCACTGGCTCGCCTCGTCAATGACCACAAGATCGAACGCCCCAGGTGCCAGCGGAATCCGGCCTCGTGCCGAGAGCGACGTAACAGCCCAGCAGGGCAGGGCCTTGGTCGTCTCACCAGCTAAATTGTAGAATCGGCCCCACACCTTCCGATCAACAGCACCGCCTTGTTCGTCCGTTTTGGCGATGAGCCGTAGAAGCGCGGCATACTCCCCCAAAGCTGACCGGTCCTTCTCGTTCAGGCGGTCCGGGAGAAGTGTGGTCCAAGAACGCCAAGCTTCCAGAGAAAGGGCCGCGATGGCGTCCGTTTCCCGCGCGATATCGACGGCCAACGTGCCCGCGTCTCCCCCGCTCGATAGCTCGGCCAGTGCAGATCGATAGCGGGCAGCATTGAGAGCTGCCGTCAAGAATGCCTGGGCTAGCGCGCCGACGCGCTCCGGCTCATCCGTGCCGCCTGGCCAGCTGTCAAAGCGGCTAAGCTCATTGCGAACTGCTCTCCCCGCCTCGGTGGCCTGATGGCGCAAGGCGCCTTTGCGGATCGGCCAGAGCGCCCGATCGATTAGTGGAGCGCCCTCGGGCCTCGCACGGTGAATGGCTTTTGTCAGAGCCTGGACAAGATGCGGCAGCCCCGACTCAAGCACTGCTGCGGCATTCGCAAACTGCACACTCTTCATTACCGTGCGGGCCTCTTCGGCAGCCCGTTCTAGTCCGTCTACACGATTACGCAGTGCGACCAGATCATCGTAAGCGCGTAGCTTGGCGTTGAGAGTCTCACCCCGACGCCCCAGATGCGCCACCGTCTGCTCATAGGCGTGCCGGTCGTCCGCTGTCGGCCGCGAAGACAGAATCGCACCCAGGTGCTGGGCCAGCTCCTCCTGCAGCGCGCGCGCACCCAGCCGCAGTACGGTGGGCCGAGGGCATAGGCTGTTGACTCGCTCGAGGACCACGTCCACGGCCTTGTTGTTCTTGCTCGAGAACAAGACGCGCTGCCCACGCCACGCTGCGTTGACGAGTATCGCCGACACGACCTGCGATTTGCCGGTCCCGGGAGGGCCAGTGATGACGGTCAGTGGCTCGGTCAGAGCATCGCGCACGGCATTGCGTTGCTCAGCGTTAAGCGGCGCCGGTTCTAGCAGCAGGGCATCGTCGGCAAGGCGCGGTTGGGCCTTACCGAGCAGAACGCCCAGACTCGACTTTGCAATGTCGCTGTCGGAGACGGACTGAAGATCGGCAAGGTCGCGTTCAAGCCCGATTGTGAACGGTGATCTGTCTGCCATAACGACGACGGCTGCATTGTAAATGCCCGGATCTGCCAAGCGCCGGAGGTCTCCGACCGGCCGCAACGGCGCCGGCACTAGATCCTCTTTCCATTGCCACTCAGGGCGCAGATCACGCAACCGCGCCACCAGCTCGTCTAGCGGAGGCGGGTCACCCGCATCGAGCCCCAGCTCCTCCGCGAGGAGCGCCACCTCCTCGAGAATGTTGTCCGCTGCGCCTGCGCTACGAACGGCTCGTGTGTTGACGAGGGGTTCCGGCAGGAAGGCAAAATCGCGGGCCTCGGAATCCTGCGGCCAGAGCAGCAGTGGCTCAACCATCTTGCCTTCCCAGCCACCTCGGCCACGCGCCTGGCGCAGCATGACGGGATACCCGAGCCAAAGGATCTTCTTGCGTGCGTCACGTCGCTGCCGACCGATCAGCTTACGCAGGGCATCAGACTCGTTGTCTGGCGCGGCACCGTCGAAGGGCCACGATGATAGTTCGACATAGTCGAGATCGTAGCGCGAATCGGCAAAGACACTGACACCATTGTCGTCATCCTGCGCGAGACAATCGAGGTAGTAGGCAAAAAGGGATCGCCAGGTGTTTGCCCTTGATTCCGATTGGGCTGCCGACATCCGTTCGGGTGAAGCGGCAGAAGCGAGTGACCAGTCGTAGTTTTTATCCTGCCTCACCTGGCCTCGTAGGGCCCCATGCAGGAGCTGATTGATCGCGGTCCGATCAATACCCATCGCGCTCGCAATGTCCTTCGCCTTGGTCGGTCCGCGGGCGCGCAGGAACTCTAGAGTGCGGTTCGCTAGGTCGTCGGCCACTGCTTAATTTACCCGGGCCCTCTGGCGGAAACGACCGAGTTCGGCACCGAGCAACGGGACATTTCTCCGCAATACCTGGGAGGAGGGCATATGCCAAGCCATGGCTGGGTAGTATTGATCATCGCTTCATATACTGACTGTCGTTTCAGTATTAGCCAACTGTCCAGAAGCCCCTCGGCTCCGCCCCTGAAAGGTCATGTGCGTGAGGAGTGCCGCGCCTACTCGGGGCAATGTCTAACTTTTGTACTGAGTTGGGTTTTCCGCCCCTGCAGCTCCCGCACGCAGTCCCCGGCCGCCAGCCCTCGTGCGTTCAAATAGAGGGCGAAGGAACCAGCTTGCTAAGCCAAACTTAGCGAATCGGGCAATTGGTAAACTGAACCACCGGGGAGCTCACTCTCGGGCTCGAATCACTGGAGTCGCCATTTTGAAAGAGCTCTGATTCCACAGCCCCTCCACTGTTGGCTCGCGCCCGTCTACCAGCGACAGCATGGCCTGCGTGACCCGAGAAGCTCGATCTTCTAGGAAGCGCTCGAAGTCGGGGATGGGTCTGGATTTTCTGATGTTCCGCATAAGCTGGCGAAAACGTCGTCAGAGTTCCGCACCGCGCATCGCTGCCAGATCGATGCAGACGAGCTTGGGATCGATCTTTTCGGAATCGCGGCTCATCAGCAGAGCCAACAGGTCGGCTTGGTCTGGCATGCCGAGCACCAGCCGATAGAGCGCCCGCTCCCTGGCAAGCCGGGACATGATGCTCTCGACCTCACTGTTGTTCGCCGCCATCAGCAGCCGCTGTACGTTCGAGGCTCCGTCGGGCGTCCACCACGGCCGCAGACCGGACTCGTCGGAAAGCTTCTCGGTCGCGCTGCGGGCTATGGCCGTCCAGGGACTCTCCCCCCTGTCCACCGCGATGTCAGACCCCCACGTTCCGAGCGTGCGCCGAACGTTAAGGCCCGCGTAGCGCGTGATCCTGCCCTCGCGCTGCTCCAGCGCGACCGGTCCCGAGGGAGGGTCCCAATGGGCCAGCGCCCGGCACCACGGATGGAAGTCGAGGCCTTCCTGGCCGACCGACGTTGTCACCAGGATGTGCGGCCAGAAGGGCGTGTTGAACGCCCGTCGCACTTCGTCAGGACGAACGGGTTTTTCCCCGTCCTCGTCTCTTGCCGCCCGCGCCTCCGTCATGGCCATCGCGGTATGGCAGCGGAGACTGAAGCTCTTCTCGGCGCTCTCATGCAGCAACGCGTTGCCCTTGCGCAGGCGAAGGGCGCTCGAAAACTCTTCCAGTCGCTCCTGCCAGCTCTTCGAATCCGACTGCGCCAGGTACCAGAAGTGCTCGTCCAGTACCGACTCAAGATTTCCTTCGCGAACGGCCCGCCGCAGAGCATCGGGGTAGCGGCCCTCCTGCTGTTCGCCGAGCAGCTCGGCGAACAACGGATTGTTCAGATAAGACCGAAGCGCCCCCCAGCTGCAGTCGGTCGCCACGGCACGCTCCCCCTCCAAAGCTTCGGGCCAGTGACGTCCCAGGGCACGCGCCAAAACCGCCCCGGGAGCCTCCAACGCAAAATCGGCCAACAGCTTCGCCTCGTCCCGGCCGATCGTCGTCACGTCTTCGTGTCGCGCGTCGTTCCACCTTTCAACCATGGAGGCCAGACGCGTCCCCGCGCCCGGCTCGCTGCGCTCGTCCTTGACCGCGCTAACGACGTCTGTCCAGATCGCGAGCGATTGCGGCCACAGACCCATGCGCTCTTCCAGAGCGACGATCAGCTGCCATTCGGCGCGCTGCCTGTTACCCCGATCGCTATCTTCGACCTTGACCTTCACTGCCGATAGTTGCTCAACCAGCTGGTCGAACATGGACTCGCGGAGGTCCTCGACCGCCGAACCGCGCGCACGAAGCGGGTCGAGTACTGTCAACAATGGCGAAGGATGGAACAGCGCCAGCAATCCCGGTCGCTTGGGATCGGCCGCCAGGGGTCTTCGGTGGGCAAACGTCGCCCAGCCGACTGTCGAGCCGTCCCGCGTCTGTCGCGCCTCCCGCCGCGAGGCCTCGAGCTCGTAACTGACCAGGCCCGCGACGGACGCCGGCGTGGCGCGGAAACGGCTGAAGACCAACAGCTTGCCGTCGATCCTGCCGCTTCGATTTGCCCAGCCACCTGCCAGCGGCCACCACGGACGCGACGGCGCGATCCACGGCAGGCCGAGCTGTTCGCGCGGCATGGCCTCGAGCAGCGCCCGCAAGCGCGGATGGGGCAGCACGTTCGGGGCCTGAAATCCGTTGCGCTGACGTTCGGTCAGCGCGATCGCTGAATCCGCCTTGCTCCAATCGGCGGCCTTCCATGCCGTATAGCGCTGACCGAGCGACTGCAAGGGCAACGGCACGGAACTCCAGAGCGGCACCACCCACTCCGGATGATCCTGTCTCAGGGCTTCGGCAAAGCCGCGAAAGCCCTGGACGTCTTGCGGCGTCAAGTCTGCACGGCAGATTTCCGCGGCCGTGGCGTCATGACCCACCCTCGAGCGCTCCGTGCGGCACATCAACGGCCGCAGCAACTCCTCGAGCGTTCGGCGGCATTCGGAAACCTTTGCCGCGTCGGGCACGTTCTTGCGCAATTCCGCGTTCAGCGTGGCGAAGGCTTTCTCCACGGCACCCCGGATCTCCTTCCCGCGCTTGCCGCCGAGAAACTCGACCAGCTCGTGGAAGTCCGACTCTGTGCTGGTTTCACCCACTCCCGAACGGCCACGATACGGCACATAGGGCGTCGCAGAGAGCAGCAGGATCGCCGCTCCTTTGTCCCGGATCGCATTCAACACCCGCGCCGCGGCGTCGTTGTCCTCCTCGCTCTCTTCGCTGTCGGGATCGACTAGGTCGCGAAACCGCTGGAACTCATCGAAGATCACCAGGTCGGGCCTGATCGCATCGATGGCGGCAATCGCCAGTGCCGCACGCAGGGTCGAGGCAAGACGATGGAAGTCGTCCATCCTCTTTTCGAGCGCCGAGGGCAATTGCTGGTTGGCGTCCAGGTTCAGCTCTCTCCGCAGCGACTTGCGAAACCTTTCGACCAGTCCATCCCCGCCGATCGTGCCGTCGTCCAGTTGATCGCGATAGCGCCGCAGGTGCCGCTTAAAGGTCGCCGCATTGGCGTTCAACCGCAGGCCAGGCTCCAGCCCCGGCATCTTTCCACTGAGAACTTTGCGCAGCAGCGCCGCAGCGAAGGCCCGTTCCTCGACCCGGCCGCCGCCGCGCGCCAGTGCCGTGCCCGGCGACAGAGAGTACAACCGCACCGCCGGATGATCCGGCGGTTTGTCGCTCGTCGGCATCAGGCTCGGCCGGTCGACCATCGAAACCGCGCGCTTGCGCTCCCCCTCGGTCAGGAAATCCGCGAGCCGGCCGAGATTCTGATGGGCGAGCAGCGAGTTCGAGCAAACGTAGAACACCGTCAGGGGAGAGCTGCGCCCCTTGCACATCGCCCGAACGACCCCCGAGGCCACTACTGTCTTGCCGAGACCCACTTCATCAGCGACCAGAAAGCGACGCGAATCGCGGTCTAGCGCCGCAACCGCGGCGTCGATTGATGCAGACTGGAATCGCCTCGGCTCAACCGCCACGATGCCCCTCCGCCAGCGATTCACGCAGTGTGGCCCAGGTCCGCCGGAACCGTTCAAGCTGCTCCCGGGCCTCCGCCTCGTCTAGGCCGACTCCGGCCTGGGGCACTGCGGTCAGCAACTGTTCGATCAGTTCGAGCCGGCCAGGATCGCGCATCCATGCCCTGAGAGCCTGTTCCAGACTGGGAGCGCTCGCCTTCGTGCCAGTGCGCGCACCACGCCCCGCATCGGTCGTCCCGTCCTCGCCGTCCCACCGGTCACCCGAGCCGTCTCCGTCGCTCGCATTGTCGAGCAGTTCCCCGATCGCGCGCATCATGCCGCGCGCTCCGAGCCAATCGCCGAGCACGGATGCGTCGCGCCGGTCGAATTGCGACGCATCGAGCGGGGGATCGAAGGGAAACGCCTGCGTCCACGAGACCGATTCGTCTTTCAGGTCGAGCCTGACGACCAGCAGATCCGACGGCGCCGACCCGGCGGCGGCGGGCAGGACGATTTCGGCCTGGCCCCGGGGCCATTTGACCAGCGCGCCGGCGATCGGCCCGAGCGACAGTTCGATGTCCGCATTCTCAGGATGTGGAGCGGAGGAACTGGAAACGCCGACCCTGCCGTCCGGCCGCAGTCTCTGTCGTGCATCGAGCGACACGGCGACCTGCCGGCGGGCCTCCTCCAGCCGGTCGAGATCTGTCGGTTCGTCCGCGGAATCGCGCGCGAGATCGCCTTTCTTGATTTCGTCCGCGTATTCGACAAACGCCCGAATGCCCTGCTCGAGCTCACGTACCGCGGCGGCATTGCCACGGCGTTCGACGGCAATCTCGGCAACGAGCTCGGCGTTGCGCGTCCATCCACGCTCGGTCAGATTGGCGCTGCCGAGCCACATCGTCGCTCCCGTGACATGCTCCGCCCAAAGGAACTTGGCGTGCAGTCCGCGGGCCTCGACGGCCGTGTCCGTGGAATCCGTGTCCTCGCCCTCGGAGGTTTCCTGGCTTTCCCCGGTTGCCGGCAGAACCAGCAGCGTGTTGAACGGCCCGAGCGGCGAAGACGACTGTCGATTAAGCTTCGCCAACTCTGGCCTTGACGACATCAGTATCCGCTTCGTCCCCGCCTCGCCCCATTTCGAGATCTTTCCAACCGCCGTGCCATCGAGAAAGGGTGAAACCGCGACCACTTCTCCCACTCCCTCGGGCTGTTTCGGGAGCGATCTCGGCTTGTCCTCGGGCAAGAAGAGGTCGAGCCTTTCGATGGCGAGGCCCCTCGGCACATCCCAACGCACCGAACGCAACTCGGCCACCAGCGGCGCCCAGACATCGGACGCCGCTGCCTTGTCCGCCAGCCGTTGAGCGACTTTCGCCACCGCCGTAACCCGCTCCCCGCTGTCACCACCCGGTCTGCCGTCGAGGCGCAGCCCGATGTCCCAGGACAGGTCACGCGTCAGATTGCGGCTGCCGAAGTGAAACCGCCACAGGATCGCGTCGCCCTCTTCCGCCATCAGCCGAACGAGGGCGCACTTGGGGTGCCACGACTGGCCTGGCCCTTCCTCGCTGCGCCCCTCGTTCCAGGGAACCGCCCTGACGTAGCGATCGAGGATGCGGATGGCCGCACCCCCTCGCCGAGGCGCGGCAAGCCGTCCCCGCTGATGAACCACGGCGACACGTCCGCGCAATTCGAGCAGCGCACGGGCGAGACCGACCTTGCTTCCCAGGCCACGCTCGTCGTCGCGACCGACCATGGCGAGAAGCACCGCGGCAATGGCGGCAGGCTCCGCGGAATAGGTCGAGATTAACGCGCGGTCGACCCGCCAGCCGGGCGGGGGCCGCACGGCATCGAGGAGGGAAACGCCGGGAAGATGTTCGTCGCTCATCCCGCGAGGTCCCTCAGCAACCGGGCGACATTGCTCCAGCGATATCCGAGCGGCGCGGGCGTCGGGTGCTTGTCGGGCAGCCATTCTTCGCGCTGGCGGTGGCCGCTCAACTTCGTCGTCAGCTTCGAACGGACGTCCTTCAATCGCCATTCCGCCGCGGCATAGCGCTCGCGCAGCATCGCCGGCGATTCCACCTCCCGCGCCAGCCACGCCTGCGTAGCGCGTAGGAGGTCCAACAGGTCCGCATGGAGCTGTTGCGGAAACATCTGCTTCAATTCCTCGACGTCGAGCCGCCGGGCCGTTGTGGCGTATTCATGCCGTACTTTGGCAAGAGCATCCGCGCGACTCCGGCTTCGGTCGTGCCCGTCGGCGTTCCGGGCTTCTTCGACGAGGGCCGCATAGACGCCACGCCCGACCGCGGCGAGCGCCGCCGCCTCCTTCGCGAGGCGCAAGATCTCCCGATCCTGAGAATCGGCCAGGTCGGCGACCGGCCGATCCCACGGTGCCTCGTCCAGCCCCGACGACTTGGCCTCGACCAGTCTCGCGAGCAGGCTTTGCCGGCCATCGGGCCGCAACACCCCGATCATCTGGCGCTTCAGAAAGATGCGCTCATCGTCCGTCAAGGCGAGGTCGAGCGCGACGGAGCTCTTGCCGAGTTCCCGGGGCGGAGCCGGCAGACCTACGAAAGGCGATGCGCTTTCTGGTGTCTGCAGGCGATCGTCTTCGGAGCCGTGCTCCCGGGGTACTCTTTTCGACAAGTGGCGCAGCACTTGGACGCGGCGTGGCGTCGAGCCGTCCGGCGATCGCACGAGGATTCCCCACTCCCGCAAGGCGCTCCAGTACGAAAAGGACGGGGGCTGCGCTGGCGGTCGCCGCCGCTGGCGCCAGACATCGGCACCGATCGCGCCGCCCGCATCGAGCCCCTGCTCCTGGCCAAGGACCAGTTGCCCAGCCAGGGCACCTTCCGCCTGCAGCATTCTTCGCTCGAGGTCGCCACCGGACCCGTACGCGGCAACCTGCTTCATCAGCCAGGGGACCAGCAGCGCATAGCGCGCGCGGGTGTGAAGAACCGAGGTGCCAGGGAACAGCCGGTCGGAAATCGCCTGATGAATAGACTGAAAGCCGACCTCGTCTCGAACGCCCCGGTCGTTGCTCGCCAGAGCCTCCGCCGCGCGAGCGACCGCGAGAGGCGACAGCAGAACCCACCCGATCATTCGGCGCCGCCGGCCGAACCGCCTGACGCCGCCGGTTGCAGCAGATTCGTGCGATGCCAAGCAAGCTTGTCCCGATGTCCCGGGCTCAACTTCGTCAGAGCACAACTTGCCTGCAGGCCAAGGGTCTGCCGGTCTGCGCCGACGAATTTCGGCGAGAAGAGAATTTTCCCATCGTCGGCAAACGAGATCAGCCCGGCATCGAATGCCGCGTCGAGATGCACCGCGAGCAGAAGGCCGTTGTGCACGTCGAGCCGTTCGGCGTCGCTGTCGCATCTTGCCCATGGCTTGATGTGGCTCGCGCGCAATAGCCTGGGCTCTGCGAGCCCCGTCACAGCGCACTGGCCACCCCAGTACTCCATCAATGCATCACGAAAGATGTCTTGGCCGACGCGCTGCGCCACCAGTCTCTTGACCTCGGTGGCACCGAGCTCGACCGCCATCTTCTCTTCGAACAGACGCAGTGGTTCTCGCGGCAGCGAACGCGCCAGCCGCCTCATGTCGCGCACCAGCCGGTGCAAGGCGCTGGTCGTGGCCGCCGCAAAAGCAGTGAAGCCCGCCGGAGCCGGCGGCGATCCGGCCGGCAGCGCCGTCTGCCAGGAGGTCTTCAGTTCCGCGGCGACGCCCGCATGGTCCGTTGCAGCGAAATAGAAAGCGTCGAAATAGCTAAGTCGGATCGAACCCGGCGTGCCCAGTCCCTGGAAGGCGAGCCAATCCTCGTCGCCAGTCATTAGGATACCGAAGCCTTCGTCGACGGCCGCTTTCTCTAGGAGGATGCGCTCGATAACCGGGATCGCCATAGGTCAGATCGGCCCCAGCCGGTCCCACGCCTCGAGAACTAGCCGACGCGTACGGTACTCGCCGTACTTGGCGACTTCGGCGTTCTTCAGGACGCGAAATGTTTCAGACGGATAATCTGGCCCTCTTACGTCGGTCGGATCGAGAATGTAGCGCAGCTCATCGCGAGTCACACCGTAGGCGCGGGCATAGAAGGCGTCGAGTTCAGCGCGTAGATACGCTCGGCGGTCCTCATTCCACTTGAAAGGGGGGCCATTGAACCCGTGGTCATGGGCGAACAGCGCCATGGAATGGCTCGTGTAGATGAGTTCGAGCGCACGAGACACGACAAACGACGTGCTGGACGCCGTATACGCCGAAGGTGGAATAATTGGTATCTGCTTGAGAATTTCGACCGTCAGATGCAAGTAGCTAAGCTTCTGTCGAACCACGTAGTCAGTAACTAACGACGAGAAATTCGCAATCAGTACCGCTGGGGGAATCTGGCCGCCGTCCACAAACATGACTCGGACACTATGGCCCACGGCTGACCATGGAAACGCAGCGAGAATCGCTGTGCGTTCCGTTGTCGCCGTCGTCACATCCTTCCAGCCGACAAGCCAGTTCCTAGTCCAAGGTCGACCCGACAACCGTTCGTGTACGGCAGCTTCAGAAACCCAGTAGTACGATGCCGCTTCGTAGTTCGGGTTAGCATACTGAGCTTGAGTAGCAACCGGCAGAACTCGCGAGCCGCGATCTCCAACGCGAGTCTCGTAGGAACCAGCGCGATGATCATAGATGTCGATCATCTTGGCCTCGACTAGTGGCACCCACCGCTTCCCGTCTCCGCTGATCCAGTTTCGGCCGTCGCGGGTTGCTCCTATCGCCTGAAATTGTTCGGCGGTTCGAAATCGATGGCTACTATCGGCCATATCGAACATCTTAGTCATATAGGTGAAAGCCCACGAGTTCTGGGCGGGCTCGCATCTCTCATTCATGAATATGGGTATTCGCGAGAAGATCTTGTCCGTGACTTCTGCATCGGCTCTCGATCTGAAAATTGGCGCCGTGAGCGTATTGGGACTCAGCTGGGCAATTCTCGAAGCAGAAAGCTCAAAGCTGCGCTCCGGCTGTGCGATTTGAACCGGATCGGATAAGAAGAAGGAAAAGCGTGCAACGCGTTCATTGTGGCCGAGCGTTAAGAGACTAAATTTGTAACTGCGATGAACCGCAGGAAAGAGTGCTTCGCGATTCTCGAAGTCAATCAACCGCGCTAGGCGGTTGTGCTCGACGAGCGCCGCGAAAAAAGGCGCCGTCGTGGCATCGGTCGCGATGCCCGTAGGCACGATTAGACCAGCCCGGCCGGTCTGCCCGGAGAGTCGCGAGAAGTGTTCGGCGAACAGGGCATAGGTATTGACGTCTCCCCTACCGGTCAATGGGAAGCGTCCGCCCTCGTCTGCTGGGGTGCGAACAAACTCGCTAGTCGCCTCAGCCAGACGCTTGGCGAGAAGGAAAGTGTCATACAGGGCGCGGCCGGTGTGATGTGCAGTCTCGAGCGCGTCGATGAGCTTCGTACGCGCCGCCTTGTTCGGCGCATCGGCGATTTCGGGATTGCGCGCAGCAAAGAATTCCTGCTCCTGCAGTTTGATGCGCTCCCATGGGGGATTGCCAAGCACCGCGTCGAAGCCGCCTCGCGCCACGACGTCTGGGAACTCGAGCGGCCAATGAAAGGCTCGCGCCTTTCGAGCTGTGTCATCCGCCGCCGCCATCATCGGACCGAAAGACTGTCCCCCGCGCAACAGCTCTCCCAAGGCCCCCGTGGTCGGCACGATCTCGGCACCCCGGCGTGGCAGGCCGTCGGCGCCGGCGAAGCGCGGATCGGAAAGTTTTGGCAGTAGGAACGCTGCGACATAGAGGTCGCACGCGCGCGACAGCGTCCAGGCTGTGGTGCCGTTGGCCGTCAACGCTTCGAAGCGTTGCCGCTTGGCGGCAATTTCGTCCAACGTCGTCTCCGGCATCTCCTGGAGCCGGGCCACATCGCGCGCCAGATCGTTCCGCGGCGAAAAGTCGAACCCGCCCCTGATCCGTTCGGCATCCGCGCGCTCGCGCCTGTTGATGGCGGCGTAGTGCTTCGCGACCGCCTTATCGTCGCCGGCAAGAGGTCTATAGGCACCGTCGGGGATGCCCTGGCCGAGCACCTTGAGATCGAACACGCCCAGCAGCGAGTCGCCGCAGCGAATGCGGCCGTCGAGGAAACCGAGCGGCAAGCCAGGCTCGACGGTCTCGATCCACAGCGCCACTTTGCACAGCTCGACCGCCATGGGATTGCGGTCGACGCCATAGATGCAGCGCGACACTACCTCGCGGAGCGCATGTTGGAATTCGGCCTGGCTAGGTGCACCGGGACTGCGCAGGCGGGCGATGCGGGTAGCCGCGCGACGGGCGGCGCCCAGCAGGAAGTGGCCCGAGCCGCAGGCGGGATCGAGAATGGCGAGCTTCAGGATCTCCGAAGCTGGGTCGGAAGGATTGCGGGCCTCCGCAGCGTCGAGCACGGGATCGAATGCCTGGTCGAGCACGAGACGCACCAGCGAGTCAGGCGTGTAGTAGCTGCCAGAGGTCTTGCGTGCGTTGCCCTTGCTCTCGTTATCTCCTTCACTACCACCGGCGAAGCCGAACTGCCGCGCATCGGCACTGGCACGTGGCACCAGTTCGAGCAGGCTCTCATAGACGGAACCCAGCTCCTCGGTCTGCATGTCGCGCCAGTTGACGCGGGTGAGCGGCTGTCCCTCCGGCCGCATCCAGGCGAGCCGCCAGACCGCGGCGAGCAGGCGGCGATTCTCCAGCCTCGCCGTACCGAGATTCGGCAGCGCGCCGGAATCGAACAAGCCGCCCAGCGCCGACAGGCCAAGGCGCGGTTCACCGCGGGCCAGCGCCGTGAACGATGCCTTAAGGCCTTCCCAGGCGTCGCCATGACGGTCCCAGGCGACGCGACGCGTCGAGCGCTCGCGCAACCGGGAGAGGGAGTAGCCCTCGGCGTAACTCCGCCGCGCCTCCTCCAGCGCCGCGGGCGCGTGCAGCAAGCCTCGATCCTCGGCAGCGAACAGGAAAATCAGGCGATAGACCAGCCCCAGCAGCTCCTCGTAGTAGGTCTGCGGGGTCATGCTGCCGCTTGAAAGTAGGTCGCGGAGAGCACCGTTCGCCTGGTGATCGAGAAACCCTTGGCCCAACTCGACCACCGCCGCCTCGACGCCCTCTCGCAGGCGGTCGCGCGCGGCCACCCCCTCGGTTCGGCCCTGCTCGCGCCAGCGTTCGAGGGCGTAGTCGGTTCCGGATGCGCCCGCACGGCCGAAGCGGCTCGCGTGGACGAGCAACCACAGCGCGGAGAAATCGGAATAGAGACCTTCGCCGAAGATGCGCGCGAGGTTGGCTTCGATCCACGCCGGCCGCGTCAGACTAGCGTTGTCGCGCAGGAGTCGCAGCGTGCTGCCGTCGCAGGCCAGTCCCCATGTGGCCGCGCTGCCGGCGTTGAGATACTCCTGCAAGAGAAGGGCTGCCGAGCGCCGGCGCGCCCCGTCGCCGAACTGTGGCAGGCTCTCGTCCAGCCCAGAGCGGCGCGCTTCCTCCAAAGGCGCCGGCGCCACGACGACGGGAATGCGCCCGTCCGCCGCCGCGTGGCCGATGGGAAACGACCGGCCTTCGATCGTCACGGGCGGGCGCGGCGCCAGCGTGTCGAAGCCGAAACACTGCGTCAGGAGCCCGGTGACGAAACGCGCCGTGGCGGCGTGTCCCGTGCCCTGCGGGCTGGCCTGGAAGCGCGCCCATAGCGCCTCGGCGATACGCCAGGAGCGCGCGATCTCGTCGCGCAACTTCAGTCCTAGTGGAATGCCGTAACTCTCCTCCGACTGGCCAGGCAGGTCGAACGTCGCGATGCGGGCCACCATGTCGGGCGTCAGCAGCGCGCCCACGATCTCAAGCGCCGAGAACTCCAACCGCCCGGCGCGGCGCGACGCCCTCGTCCGGCCGATCGAGCGCACGGCGGCGGCTCGCGCTCCGGCGGCTTCGAGCCTGGTTTCACGGGCGGCTTTGGGGGCGCCGCGACGGGCGGGCGCGCGAGTCACAGCCTGGGCATCACTATATAGAGGCCGATCACGTCGGCCGGCGTAACCGGCGCGACCTGCACGCCGGCGCGCGACCCCAACGCCTGGCGCACCCGCCCGTGATCCTGGGCCAGCGCCGCCGCACGTTCAGAGGCATAAGCATCGAGCACGTCGCGCCAGCCGGGGAGCGCGGCCAGCGCTTTCTCGAGCTGGGCGTCGCGGGCGCGCTCCGGCACCGTGCCGCTTTCCGCATCGAACAGAGCGAAGGCCGCGTCGCCCGCGAGAAGCCGTTTTCCCGAAGACACATCGATTGCGATCGCCGCTGCTTCCTCCGCCATGGCGAAGCGCGGCCCGAGCCTGCCGCGCGAATCAATGCGATGACGGATGCGCAGCAGCAGTAGCGCCGCGACGCCCGAGACGGCGGCACTCGCCCAGGCACCGCACCGCGGCAGGGTCGCCGGGTCGGAGGGCAGCGCGTGCGGTTCCAGCGCATTCTCGAGGAAGGTTTCGGCCAGGATACCGGGCAGCGGATGCGCCCGGTGAACGGCGATGAAGCCGGGCGACGGCCGCGCCTCGAAGGCGATGCGCAGGGGCCGCGCCGGCGTCGACTCGGCAAGGGACGCTTCGGAGTCGAGACGCTCCCTCAGCGACGCAGGCACCTGGTGCAAGGGCGCGAGCCAGCCTCGATTCTTCTGTTGCACCAGGCCGGCACCCAGCCGCATGAGAGCACGCGAGACAAAGCGTTCGGCGTCTGCGAAGCCGCCAAGTGCGGCCTGCGTGGCGGTCCATTCGGCGATCACTTCGTCGGGTTTCAGGCTCTGCTGGGCGAAGATGGTACGCGACCGCTTCTCGCGCTCTGAGGCGGCGCGCCAGGCGACATCGATCTCCTTCATCTCCGATCCCGCGGCAGCATCGAGGTCGAGCTGGAGCTGGCGACGCTCACGCGCGCGCAACATGACAGCCGACATCAGCGCCCGGGTCAGGCCGCCGCCCTCGTCGGGCATGGGCACGACCACGCCAGTCTGCTTCTCGATGGCGCGGGCCTTGCGCAGGATGACCTCGAGGACAGCACCGTCGACCGGGTTGTTCTCGCCATAGATCAGGACGGTGCGCACGACGGGGCTCTTCTGGCCGAAGCGGTCGACGCGACCCTCGCGCTGCTGGTGGCGCGTCGGGTTCCAGGAGAGATCGTAGTGGACGACGGCGTCAAAGCTCGCCTGCAGATTGACGCCTTCGGAGAGGCAGTCGGTGGCGACCAGGATGCGTTTGTCTGCCTCGGCGAGCGACTGGACGCGCGCTTCGCGCTCTTCCGGCGGCAGCGCACCGGTGACGATTTCGACGCGGCGGTCCTTGAACGCAGCGGCCAGCGCCACGCCGACCGACTCCGCCGTGGCGATGTAGCGACAGAAGATGACGGGCGCGTGATCCTCGGCCAACAGTTCCTCGACCGCCTTGCAGACGGCCGCAATCTTGGGGTCACGCGCCGGTTTGGCCGCAAGCGCCTCGGCGCGCGCCACGAGGTCCGCCAGATCGCGGTCGATCACGATGGCGCCGGGTTCGGCGTCGTCGTCCTGCACATCCTCGTCGTCGCGGGCCTGAGCCTCGATTCTTCCAGCTTCGGACTCGTCGGCATCGAGGACGGCGCGCGTGCGGAGCGCGCGCACGGCCGCGGCGGGGCTGGAGCCGACGCAGCGCATCAGGGCGAGCGTGCCCCAGAAGGCGAGCCGCTGCCTGAGTTCGCCTTCGGCCGCCTCGACGACGCCGGCACAGTAGTCGAGCACATCGCCGTAGAACTTCTCGTACTCGCCAGTCAGGCGGTATTTCAGCTCGCCGGGCTCGTGCTTCGGGAAAAGGCCGGGCTCGCGCCAGGCCGCGATATCGGCGCGGCGGCGCTGGATGAAGTGCCCGGCCAGCCGCTCGCGCAATTGCCGGTGCCGGTCGCCCTGAGCTTCGCGCAGGCCCGCGAAGGCCGGATCTAGCAGGCCGAGCAGATTGTGGAAGGCGTCCTCGTCGCCAGAGTGCGGCGTCGCCGTCAGAAGGAGAAGGTGGCGCGTCCGGTCGGCAGCGATCTGCTGCAGAAGCTCAAAGCGCAGATGGCGCGTTCCCTTGGCGGCCACCGAGGCGTGAGCCTCGTCGACCACCACCATCTCCGGGCAGGCGCGCAGGAAGTCGCTGAAGCGGCGCGGGCTCTTGATGAAGTCGAGGCTGACCACGGTGTAGGGGTGGGCCTCGAAGACGCTGGTGGTACCGGGTAGGTCGCGCTCGAGGCGGGCTGCGGAGGAGGCGGTGACGGCGGTCGCAGCCAGCGCGAACTTGCTCTCGAGCTCCAAGACCCACTGGTCGACGAGATGAGGCGGAGAGAGCACTGTGAAGCGGTCAATTTCACCACGGTCGACGTACTCGCGCAGGATCAGGCCTGCCTCGATGGTCTTGCCGATGCCGACGTCGTCGGCGATCAGCAGCCGCGCCGTCTCCTGGCGCAACGCCATCATCAAGGGCGCCAACTGGTAGGCGCGCGGCTCGAAATTGATGCGGCCGGCGCCGCGGAAGGGACCCGCGCCCCGGCGCAGCGACAGGCGCAGCGCGTCGCGCAGCAGGAGCGCCGCGTCGCGCGGCCCCGTACGATCGGCTTTGGGCGGATCAAAATTAGCGTGCCGCACCGGCTCGCTTTCCAGAGCCGGAAGCAGGGTCTCGGCATCGAGCTCGGATCCTGTGAGGGGGCGGAGCCGCAATGCATCGCCGGCCGAAAGCACGACCCATTCACGGCCGCGCGCTCGCACCAGCTCGCCGGGAGAAAAAATCGGGGCGTTCACGTCGCGGCCGAGAGCAGACCGGCGAGCCGGGCGATCCCGGCCTGGCGGGCGGCCTGGTCGTCGGGCAGCAGGACGAGGTCGATGCCTTGGGCACTTAGCCGCTGGGCAAGCCAAGGCGGCGCCGAGGCCGATTCGTCGGCTGCCACGCGCGCGGTGCGCCACATGGCGGCGACTTGATGACCGTCGACGACGAAGGGCTCGCGATCGGCGGGCGGACAGCCGTCGTAGGGAGCGGGCCCACCGCCGCCGGTGCCGTCATCGCGGAGACGGGCCGAGGCGAGAGCGACCAGGAACTCGCGTACCGCTTGCTTGCGGCGGTCGATCAACTCCTGGTCCGGCTGGTTGAAATAGGAGAGTAGGCAGCGGTAGCAGCTGGCGACACAGCGCGCGGGTTCGGCTTCCGTCAGCGCCGAGGCGCCGCGCTCGCGGGCGGCGTCGATGCTGGCGGGTTCGAAATGCATGATCTCGAGCGCCTCGCGCGCCACCTGGGCCAAAGCTTCGGGCTCATCGACCAGGCGCGACAGCGCGCCCGCCCCACCCTCTGCCGCTTCGTAAAACAGAAGCGCGCGTCGGTCCTGGCGGGACGGCACGGCCTCGACCAGCACCTCGCCTTCCTCGAGCTGGTAGACCGCCTCGATTCCGCGCGCCATCGCGTGCTGCAACGTTGCCGTCACCGCGTCCGCTTCGTCGCCGAGGCCAGCGAGCCAGGCCAAGTCGAAGCGCGCCAGCAGGGCGTTCTTGCGGTCCTCGACGACCGGCACGATACGCTGCTTGATGGCGCGCGGATCGTCGCCTCCCGCCCCCTCGTCGTCCGTCGCGGCGGTGCCTGCCCAGTAGCCCGTGCGTGGGCTGATGAGGAAGCCGACGTTCGACTGATCCTGGCGGCGGCGCAGCCCGCGATTGATGCGGCGGATCAGGACGGCCGGTGCGAAGGTGAGAGACAGGAGGTCGCCCAATTCCGACCCAACCGTGCGACGCCGCACGTCGCCGATGTTGTAGAAAGAAAAGCTCGTCTGCAGGTCGAAGCCCTGTCGGCGGCGTTCCTCGTCGTTGGCGGTGATGCGTTCGACCTGGCGCGTACCGACATTGTCGATGCGGTAGAGATCGCGCGTAAGATGGGCGCCGCCCAGTGCGGTGCCGCAGACGTGACATTGCTCCGGCGGCTCGCTGTCGTGCCCCGCCCCGCAAGCGGGACAGAGCGAGGTGTGGAAGGTGGGCAGGCGGCCATCGGCCCCGCCACCGGCCTCGCGCAGCAGGGCGCGGTCGACCCGAAAGGCCCGGCCTTCGTGATAGACCAGGCTTCCGGGCCCGAACTCCGAGATGGCAAGAAAGCGCGGTCGCTGCAGATAGCGCTCCCCCTTGCCGCCCTGACCGCCCGGGATGAAGGCCATCAACGGCAGGCGCGGGAAATTGTAGCCCGGCAGAAATCCCTCGGTGGCGAGGTAACGGTAGGAATAGAAGTCGGAACCCTGCCCTTCCGAGCCGCGCAGCAGCAGGCGAAGCTGGATGTTGCCGTTGCGCTGCCGCTCCTCAGCCGCCCGGCGTTCCGGTGGGGAGATCGAGTAGTCGGCCAGCGTAGCCGTGGCGTCGGAGATCTGCCGCTCAGCAGCGGCCAAGAGGTCGCGCCAGCGATTGAACGCGTCGGCGAATCGCAATGGCGCCGCAACGACAACGCGCTCGGTATGGGACTCGACGCTGTCGAACCATGATGGCGGCACGCCGCCGTAGTCGCCTTCCAGGACGGACAGGATTGCGGCAACGCGGGCGCTCGCAGCCTCGCGCGTCTCGCCCGACCCGGCCTGTTCTCGCAACGCCGGAAGCAGCGGCTTTCCTGCAGCCGTCATCTCCAGATTCCGGGCGATCGACTTGTCGAGATTGATGCCGCTTGCCGCCAGCCATTCGGCCTGCAGATGGCTTTCCACCAGCTCGGGATTGGCGAGGTCGATGCTGGGCGGCACGACGACGCCCGCGACCATCGCAGCAGGACGCTGAAAGAAGTACTGGTCGTGCGGACTTTGCGCGGCGCAATAGCTCACGATCAGGGCGGCTTGGCCGCTGCGGCCGGCGCGGCCGCTGCGCTGGGCATAGTTGGCGGCCGTGGGCGGCATGTTGCGGAGATAGACGACGTTCATGGAGGAAATGTCGACGCCGAGTTCCATGGTCGGAGAGCAGAACAAGGTCGGCAGGAAGCGGCTATCTTCGCCGAGCTCGCGCAGCCGTTCGGCGCTCTCCTTCAGGAACTTCTCATCGTCCGAGCCGTAGCGGAAGCGCGCCTCGCGCAGCTCACGCAGGTCGCCGTCGACCTGGGCGGTGTGCTCGCGGCCCTCGAAGCCGAACAGTGCCGAGCCGCCAGCGCGCAACATGCCACCGATCTCTTCATAGAGCGCCCGAAAGAACCTGTTATCGCGCTCCGGCGCCTCGACATCGGCGCGCACGAAACTCATGCCCTGGGGCAGCAGGCGCCAGCCCTCTCCGCCGACCGGGGAGACGGCCTGGGTGGCAAGACCGTACGTGACCGCGGCGGCGAGGAGTCCCTCAACGATCTCGGTGATCTGGGCACCGCGCGGTTTTGTCCCGCCGAAGCTGATGTCGCGGAGGATGCGGCCGATCGCACTCGAGGGACTGCCACGCAGGACAAGCGCCTCGTCGCGCAACGTCATGTCGCGGCGCGACGGCGGCTGCGACATGAAGACCGGGGCAGAGCGAATGCGCTCCTCTTCGACCGACCAGGGTGCCTTGATCACGCCGCGCATGCGCGCCGCCAGCCGCTCGACACTCTCACGCTCCAGCGCCTCGCCATCAACCGCCAGTCCCTTGCGCATCAGATCAAGCAGGGCCTTCAACGCCTGCAGGCGTTCCGCGGGCGCTGCGGCGCGCAGCATCGCAGAGCGCTCGAACTGGGCATCGTCGCGGACCAGGTCTTCGATCGCCAGATAGCGGACCTCGACCAGACCGAGCTGCTCGAGGTTCGGATTGGTGAAACGCCAACCGCGCCGCTGATCGACCCAGAAGCGATGCGCCAACGACTCGCGCAGCGAGCGTTCGGCGTTGACCAGACCCGCGCCCTTGAGGTCGGGTTCGACCAGCCATTCGGGGCGGCGGCCAAGGTTGGCGGCGACGAAGCCCAGCATGCGCTGGATTGCCTGGCCGGCGGCGTCCGGCGCCAGCCCTTCCTCGCCCGCCTGATCGAGCGCGGCCAGGATAGCGCCGCGCAAGAGTGCTACGAAGAGGAAGTCGTTGAAGTGGCCGGCCTGAAGGGCGGCATCCTGGCGATTATCGGTGAAAGCGAGCAGCTTGCGCGTGCGCGCCGACACGCCGTGCGCCGGCTCATTCATCCAGCGCAGGATCGAGGCGAGCAGGATGGTCGTGGCCGAACTGCGGCCCTCGGCGCTGAGGGAGGCCAGCCGGTTGATGTCGCGCGTCGAGTCGGAGTGATGATCGCCACAGGCCGGACAGAACTTGAACTTGCCGGGCATGAACCATGACCGGCGGCCACCCACACCTTCCAATCCTTCGGGCAGGACATTGACGGGCTCGGCGCGCGTCTTGCGATAGGTCGCCTTCAGCCGCACCTCGCCGCGGCGTGTCTCCTCCAGCCATGCATCGGGGTAGCTCTCATCGCTGCCGTCGAAGTCGAACTCGTCGCCGTCGACGGGCTCGGGCATGAGAAACCCCCAACGGCGGCCTTCACCCTCGTCTGCTTCGTCGTCGTTGGCGGGCACGTCGTCGATTTCGCGCTTCTCGAAGCGCATTGCTCCGGTCCCGCCGAAGGCCGTCACGGGATGATGCTCCTGGCCGCAGTTGCGACAGAAGTGGGCGGCGTAGAGGCGCTTCGTCGGATTCTCGGGATCGAAGACCTGGCCGTCGAAAGTGACGGTGCGCTGGCCGGCCTGATCGAGTGTTGTGTAAAGGCGGCCCGCGCCGGAGATGAACTGATGCAGCTTGAAGGCAAAGAGCGGGCTGTCGCCGCCACCTGCGCAGCCGCGATCCTTCTCCGGCAGGCTGAACGCAAGCAATGCGCGGCGGAGGGCAGACTCGCAGGCAACGGCGGGCTCTTTGCAATCCGCGGCCAAAGTCTTCGACGCTGTTTCGAGAGACTGCGGTTCGGCGCGCTGTGGCTTGTGGTCGACGTGCTTGAGACCGAGGCGCGTCTCGACCCAGATGGCGAGAGAATCGTGGCCCAGGTCGGCGTTGCTCTTGCCGCGGTATGGGTCCCCGTTTGCCGCCTTGGTCACAGCCTCGGCCAGATCGGGCAGTCCCTCACCGGCGGAGCGGTGGGGGTCGGTGACGCGCCGGAGAGTCTCGGTAATCACGGCGTCGAGCGAGATCGGCACGCCGAACAGCTTGGAGGCGACGGCCGCGACCGCGCGATTGCGCTCCATCTCGTTGCCTTCGCTCGCCATCGTCGCCGACGTGCCGACGCAGACCGGCGGTTGGGTGGGATCGCCGACACGGGCACGCAGGCGGCGCATCAGCATGGCGACGTCGGCGCCCTGGCGACCGCGATAGGTGTGCAGCTCGTCGAGCACGATGAATTTCAGCCCGCGGCAGTTCGCGATGACCTGGCGGTCGAGCTCCGACTGCCTGGTCATAAGAAGCTCGAGCATCATGAAGTTGGTGAGCAGGATGTCGGGCGGGTTCTTGCGGATCGCCTCGCGCTCTTCCGGGGTTTCCTGACCGGTATAGCGGCCGAAACTCACCTGCAGTCCGCCGGCACCACTGCCCAGAAACTTGCGCAGCTCCTCCTGCTGGCTGTTGGCGAGCGCGTTCATCGGATAGACGACGATAGCGCGGGTGCGCGGCCCCTCGCCCGCGCGCTTGGCCTTCACGACGGCGTCGACGATGGGAATGAAGAAGCAGAGCGACTTGCCGGACCCGGTGCCCGTCGTAACGACGTAGCTCTTGCCGCCGAGGCCAAGGCCGATCGCCTGCGCCTGGTGACGATGCAACCGCAGGCTGTCATCGCCGCCGCCTGCTGCCGGCCCGCCCAAGCGGAAGAATTGTGCGCATTCCGGGACGAGGCCGCCCGGACCCACGAGGCTCCGCACGGTGCCAGCTTCCTGGTAGTGCGGGTTGAGCTGCAGCAGTGGATCGGGCCAGAAGCGACGGTCGGCGTAGAGAACGTTGACCTTCTGTTGAAGTTCGGCCGAGCGGATGCGCGTAAATGAGCGGGCGAATCGCTGATATTCGTCGATGAGAGAGGTGTCGAGGTCGAAGACGTCCATCGGATTGCGCTCGGCGTCCTACATCTGGTCCTTGGAAGTGAAGTTTCCGGTGTAGTCTCGCACGCGGGCGGGCAGAATGTCCTCGATCTCGGAGGACGGGATGATTTCACCTATCTCGGTTGGATCGAGGCTCAGCCCCCAGGCCACCGGCAATCGTGAATAGTCGCCCCCCGGAAGGGGGAGCTGCAGATTATCCGGTGCGAGCGGTGTCAGGATCCGGGTGCCATCGTTCTTTAAATTCTCGCGCAACCATGGTGCCAGTCGATCGACGACCTGCCGATGCACCTCCCCCTGGGCGCCGCCACCCGCCAGGAACACCGGCAAGTCGTTGCGCACACGCCACACCGTCGCATTGGGATCTCGTGTCCGTTTGGTTGTCCAGACGACCTTCCGGGTGGCATTCCAGCAGGCTTCGACAAAATCGTCGTGCGAGCGGCCCTGATCCACGAACCAGTGATATGCATCGGCCCCGAGGTGCTGAACATCCGCTTCCAAAAGGGGATATCGGTCGGCTTCGGCGGTCCTTTGCGCAAATCGGAACATGCAGAGATCGAGCGTCATGGCGCCGACATCGACCAGCAGATAGAGACCGCTGGCTCCCACCGTGGATTTCATGAATCCGGCGACCTCGGCGGCTACCTCGGGAAACACAGAAACCCCCAGGGCAATGCCGTCGTCGACCGAGGAAGCCGCTTTCGACACCTCCGGCTGGGTCGCGCACGCTCGCACACTCTCGACGGTCATTGGTTCTTCGCCGCTCGCCAGCATCAACGCTGTGGCGCAGACGGCGCGATATCGCACGACCAGATCGCGCTTGTTGAAATTGGCTGCGGGCAGGCCGACATTCACGAACCACGACAGCGATCGCCCCCGCACGAGGTCGGGGCGGTTCGACACCAACCAGCCCCGCACGTAACGAATGACGCAAGCCAAGTAGGCGGTCGCAGCGTCGAGGCGCGTCGCACCCCTGCCTCCGCCGAGCGGCGCTACGATTTCGTTGGGGCGGCCCGCGACCAGCCCTTGCTTCAGGGAATGGAGGGCCTTGGCGCCGTTTTCCGGCCACGGCAGAAATTCGCCGTCGCCGCGCACCCAGACGACCGTCTGCCAGAGATAGGGGTCGCCGCCGCTGCGGCAATAGTCCGGCGCCGGAATGGCGATCGCGGGTGATCCAGCCTCGTAGGGGAAACGAACCACGACCTTGCTGCAGCTCGTGCCGAAGTCGAGGCCGATTGTCGCGTAGAGCGGATCGCCGCCGTCAGTGCCGGAGGCTGCAACACCGGCAGCGAGCACGGCCTGCATCGAGCGCAATTCGTCGGCGCCGATCGCGGTTGGGGGCTTCTCGCGCACCGACGCATGGCCCGGCAAGTCCCAGCTTTGCTGAATCGGACGCAACGCGGGCGTCGCAGGCGCGACGGGATTGTTCTTTTTCTCTGCAGCTACCCGCCGTGACGCCACTCCAACATTAAGAGCGACCTTCGGCAACGATGGCTGAACGCGTTGTCCTGCCGGTGCCTTGCTTTGCGCGGGTGACGTACCCTTCCTCTCGACTGACCTGGAGGAATGACGCCGCCAAGGCTCGGGCGGGCGCGCCAGCTGCCGCCCGACCGATTGCGCAACACGTTGCTGCAGACTCGCCTTTAGCATCTTGAGGTCTGCACGCACGCCGCTCGAGAGCGCGTCGCCCAGGGTCGGGCGGCTACTACCCTTGCTCGATTGCTTATCTTTCATCCGCGTCTCGCCCCATTGTCACCGACTTCGACCAGGAGGATCGCGAGGTCTGCCTCCTCCGGCGTCAGGCGGCGCTGTATCTCTAGTTCGTCGCGCCGCCGCGCACCGCTCTGTTCAAGCTTGCGGAGCTTGCCCTGCTCGGCTGGGATCAGGCGCTCGCTGCGCTGGGCTGTGCGGTCGTCACCGCGCGCTCGCGCAGCAGCGGCACGGTCACGATAAAGGGAGATCCTGCTCTGCAGCCCTTGCCGCTTGCTTTCGAGATGGGCGTCCAGGGCGCGCAGGCGGACAGCAAGACGGTCCTCGATATCGACTTCTATCTCGCTCGTGTAATCACCGTAGCGTCTGTCGAGTTCTGGTTCGACGACGGAGTCCACGAGGTCGAACAGAGACGGCAGCCGGTCGTCGCTTTGCAGGTTGAGCAGAGTTGTTCCGTGCTGCGCGGTGGCCGCGCTCAAGGCTTCCGCTAGATCCGGCTCGATGCGTTCGCCGGTATCGTGCCGGGCGCCGGCATAGGCGAGACGGGCCAGTCCTGTGGCACGACCAGCGCCGTCGGTGGCGGCCCAGCGCCGGATCGCGACGAGGTAGGTTCCGGGTGCGCACTTGTCGGGCGCATCGGCAGGCGACAGCCGGGCAGCGACTGCCTGCGCCGCAATGCCCTCGGGATCCCCGGCATCGAGATGGGCGGCGAAGCGCACCAGGGGATGGCTCTGCGAGATGTTCTCGACACGAGCCTGGCGCGAGCCCACCACCGAGGCAGTGAAACGAAACCGCTGGCGATCGTCGTCGTCCAGGATTCGCGTCGAGCCACGGAGGCTGCGCCCCGCCAGCCAGGTCCCGAGCGCCTCGCGCGCATCGCCCGACAGACGGATTCGGCAGGTGTCATCTCCTGCGGGTGCGGCTTCAATCGTGACGCCCGCGAAGCTTCGCTGCAGGCGGTCGCGCACGTAGAAATGAATGTCATTGCCATCCAGCCAGCGATGCAGTTCGTGGCTTTCACGAATCTTGCTCAACACGAAGTCGCCGTGACGCATCAAGGAGCCCGCCTCGGCCTCGAGATCGTTCGTCTGACGGGCGCGGTATTCCATAGCTTGAGCTGCTCGTTCGATCGCTTGGGTTTTTTCCGCTTCGCTTAGGCGGGGGTCGAGCAGTTGCTGGGTCATTTCGCGAATCGGTTCGCCCAGCACCGCTTCGAACTCTCCCAACGCTTGCTCCCCGAGCCTCAGGCGCTCGTAGAGCTTGCGATAGATGCGATCGTCGATGGTGTCGGCGTAGATCAGGTTCAGGATCGTCACCTGCTCGCGCTCCTGGCCGAGGCGGTCGACGCGGCCAATGCGCTGCTCCAGGCGCATAGGATTCCACGGCAAGTCGTAGTTGACGACGATCCAGCAGAATTGCAGGTCGACGCCTTCGCTGCCGACCTCCGACGACAGCAGCACGCAGCGCCCCTGGCGCTCCCGGAAACGCCGAAGGATGGTATCGCGCGGCTCGGCGACGGTGCCGTGCATCAGCTCGGTAGGCACGCCAACTTCCCGCAGCCGTTCCTGCAGATAACCGAGCGTCGCCTTGAAGCTCGAGAAGATGATCAGCTTGGCGTCCGGCTCCTCCCGCCACAGCCGCTCGAGCTCGCGTCGCAGCAGAGCGAACTTGGCATCCACATCTCGCAGCCGCCGCGTCAGGTTGAGCTCGCGGGTCTTGTCGGCGAGGGCGGCGACGAGGGGCCTGAAGTCGGTCTCAGCATCCGCGACCTCGACATCCTCTTCGTCGTCCTCGCTCTCGAGGGGCTCGCGTGCCCGCGCCGCCGCCATTGCAGCCCCCCGGGCTTCCCACCAAGCGGCGGCGGCAGCGGGACTCGAAGACACCAGCCGCTGCGGCATAGAAAGCAGAAAGCGTTCGCCACCGGCGCAGCCCGCGGCATAGTCGAGGACTACACGTGTGATAGCTTCGTAAAAGACACGTTCGTCGCCCTCCAGTGGCAGCGCGGGCGCCAGTGGCCGGCGCACCACCCGCAGCTCTTCGACATCACGACGGCGTGTGCGCGTAATATAGCTCGCGAGCTGGTTGGCCATCTCCAAGCGACCGGCGATCTCTGCGCGAAGCGAGGTGTCGAGCGGTCGCGACGTCACGAGATCCTGAAGGAGGCGCAGCGACTTGCTGTCGGCCAACAGATCCTGCCGACGCGCCAAACCGATCAGGTCGGCGATTTCCGCAGGCGTGGAGCTCCTGTCGAGCACGCGGTCGCGCGCGGCGACCAGGGGGGCGTTGGCGGCGATGATACGATTAAGCGTGCCCTCGAATTCGAAGGTGTCGGGGTCGATCAGGCGCAGCAACGAATTGAGGTCGCGGTTCTGCAGATGGATCGGCGTCGCTGAGAGAAAGACGCGATAGGTCGAGACGGCATTGGCGAGGCCGCCAAGGCGGTGGAGCAGGGTCTCGGGGTTGCGCATGTGGTGGGCTTCGTCGACGACCAATAAATCGAGCAGCTGGTCGCCATCTGACGCCTCATCGAGGAAGCGGGCGAGCCGCGCCCGGGGGCTGCGGACCTCGCCCTCGGTCAGATCCTCGTCGGCGTCCCAGCCGCGCGGCGGCCGAAGCGACTGTATGCTGGCGATGGCGGCAAAACCGCGTGCGGCGCGACGGTCTGGCGACAGCAGATCGAGCAGCCCGGCCGCATCGACGATGCGGGCATCGACACCGAAGCGCCGATCCAACTCGACCCGCCATTTCTCGCACAGCGTCTTGGGGCAGACGACCAGCAGGCGATCGGCTTCGATGCGGGCGCGCAGCTCGGTCCAGATCAGTCCCGCCTCGATCGTCTTGCCGAGGCCGACCTCATCGGCGATCAGGAGTGCGTCGGTCGGCGAATTGAGCAGCTTGAGAACAGGCTTGAACTGATGGGCGTAGAAGTCGGTGTCGGTCGCCTCCATGCTGTAGACGACGTCGCTGAGCCTGCCTGTCACGCGGATGCGCGCGAGCGTGCGACGCAGCCAGTCGGGGGCCACGAACGAGCCGGCAGCCAGCAAGTCCCGCGGCGACTCGGAAGCGGCGGGCACCAGCTCAAGGGCGGCCTCGGGAAAGTAGTTCAATCGCCCATCCGGTGCCCGCATCGGAATGCGCCTTGTCCCAGCCTGGAGGCGCTCGCCTGCTTGCACCACACCGACGCGCGTATGATCGGTGCGAAGACGCACGAAGTCGCCGGGCAAAAAGTGAGGGTTGGAGGTGGTGTCGGTCATGCGGGCGGGCGGCACTGGACGCGGAGCAGCGCGCCGGCGACAGGTAGGTGGACGAAGAGACCGGCGATCGGCGCGCCGGTGGCCTCCGTGCAAAGCCTGCCGTACAGATCCAGCTGAGGAGCATAGCCCGCAACTCGCTGTTCCCACGTGTCAGGCCGGCCCGGGTACGTCTTGTGGTCGACGATCATCCAGCCTTCAGTGGTCTCGACGAGCATGTCGACACGCCCGCGAACGCGCTGCAACCCAACACGACCTGCCACTGGCCACTCGCGCAAGACGCGGGTGCCTGGCCAGCGTGTCGACAGAAACCGCCAAAGCCGGTTCGACGCCTCCCTGAGATCGACGGCCGAGAGCGCTCCCCCGACTCCCCATCGAGCCATCGATATTTCGGCGGCCTCCAGTCGAACCGCATCGTCGCGGGCAATCGAGTCGGCCGCGAGAAATCCGTGAACGGCGTCGCCCAGCGCCGCCATGTCCGGTGTGCCGGTCAAGGCGAGCCGCGGCCCGAGTTCGATGCGCTCGACGATCTCAGCCGGTTCAGCCCCCGCCGTCGCTGCGCTCGGCGCGAAGCGATAGGGCAAATGGATCGCCGGAGCCGGAGGCTGCTGGAGAGCGACATCGAACCCTGCGGCAGCTTCGGTCGTCGCTCCAGCCACTTCACGCGCAAACATCGCAACGCGGCAAGGATGGTTCTTTCCCGAGGCCTTGAGCGGAGCTCCTTCAGTCGATGGCACCACGACGACTGGTGTGTTTCCGTCCGAGCCAAGCGCGTCGAGTGCAGCCGTCTTCAAAGCGTCCTTGGGCTGGTCGACCGCCAACACCAGGTAATCCCTCGCCCGCGTCATGGCGACGTACAGGAGCCGGACGTCTTCGTGGGCCGCCCGCCTCGTGGCGGCAATACCAGTTGCGGACTGTGCAGCGCGTGTGTCGAGCCCGACATTCGTGCTCTGCCTACCGTAGGGCCAGGGCCACAGCCGAAGCCAGCGGCCCGCCAAGGGATCCTCGAGGTCGGTCGTAGCGCGGTCGCTCTCGGCAACGATCTCGTCGAACAGACGCGGCCGGCCGGTGTAGTCGAGCTCGAACAGAATAGTCACGGGCCACTCGAGGCCCTTCGCGCCATGATAGGTGGAAACGACGACCGCGCGTCCATCCGCCGACGCCGGCTTCTCGGCGTCGCTCTCCTGCAGCCAGGCAACGAGCCCCGAGGCCGTCGCAGGCTTGCGAGACTGCCGGCAGTCTTCCTCGTACTCCATCGCGAGGTGGCGCAACGCATCGAGATTGCCGAGGCGCATCGCGGGCGCCCCCCAGCCGGCGATCAGACCGGGCAGCCGCGCGGCACCGATCGCCGCATCGAGCGCTTCGCACGGCGTCATCGAGAGCAGTTCGGGCCGCATCTCCTGCAGCGCCAGGGGAATTCCCCCGTCCCGCAAGGCGGCGAGGCCATCCTTCCTGTCGAGCACCTGGACAAACCAGGAAGGCTGGGCACCTTCGACCGGCGATGAAACAAAGTGGGCGATTTCGGCCAGCGCGAGCGTGTCGGACGGGTCGGCCAGCCAACGCAGGCAGGCGTACGCCAGCGCACACTCGGCCGACTCGAGGAGCCCTTCGCGGCCGATGGCCACCGGTACCCCCTGCACCTCGAGCTCCGCCGCGACTGCAGCACAGGTATCGCCGGTTCTGCACAGAATCGCGATGTCTCCGGCGCCGACCGGCCGTGACTGATCCGCTCCCTTGGCCACAATCGGCCACTCGGTCGCGTGCTTCAGCATGCGGCCGACGCCGGCCGCAAGCGCGGCTGCCCTCTCTTCTTTCCTGCCGCCCGACAAATGCCAGACGGCAAGAGGCGATGGCTGGCCCGGCGCGTCTGTGCGAACAGCTTCCGTGCACTCCACACCAGAGCGGGGAATGCCCTGTGCTGCGAAGGACGGCACGAAGATGTCGTTCACCAGAGCTACGAGCGCAGGACGAGAGCGAAATGACCGGGCAAGCATTTCCTCGCGGCCGCCCGACGCCGCGGCGATCCGGGCCGCAACTGCCGACATCAACTCCGGATCGGAGCCGCGAAAGCCGTAGATCGACTGCTTTGGATCGCCGACCCACTGGCTGCGCTTCGCAAGGCGGGCAACACGCAGAAACAACGCGAGTTGAATCGGGCTGGTGTCCTGGAACTCATCGACCAAAGCAACGTCCAGTCGCTCCGCCAGCACCCGAGCCACGTCCGGGCGCTCCAGCAACTGCAAGGCCTCGCTTTCCTGGTCGGCGAAATCGACAAGGCCCCGTGCTAGCTTGTAGTCGCGATAGGCGCCGAGGCTTTCTGCTGCACAATCGAAAACGCCACGGATCATCGCCTCGACATCGCCATGCAGCCGCGGATGCCGGGCATGCGCGGCGGCGGCGGTGCGTACCACTTCAAGCTTGGGGTTGACCGCCTTGGTGGCTTTGATCTTTGCGAGCTTTGCCCACGCTTGCCATGCGAGCTGTCGCCCTGTCGCAAGCTCCGCCATCGCCTCGCGAAGCTCCGCAAGCGACACGTTGGTCATCTTTGCGCCATCGCCGTCACCGACTGCCGAAAGCGCATCTGCGATCGCCTTCGAAAGGCCGCGGTCCAGATCTTCAGCGGTTTCCCCCTTCCGGGTCGCTTCGAGCAGCGGCTGGAAGCTGGCCCAGGACCGGTCGCGACTTTGCGTCAGCTGTGCAGGTGAGAGCCCATTGGCGCGCGCAAGATCGACGACCCGCGAGACGAGATTCGTCCATGATGGACCGCCGCGTCCGCGACCTGCATCGGTGGCGCCTCGCTCGGCATAGGCGAGACGGGCAACAACAGGCTGCAACCGGTCGGCGTGCCGACCGATCATGGTGTCGGCTGCCATTCGAAATGTGGTACGGGCGCGCTGGTCGCCCAGCACTTCGGTCACTGGCGATCGTCCGCCGTCGAAAGCGAACTCCCGCAGTAGGGCACCGAACACGGAATTGACGGTGCCAAACCGTCCGGCTAGGAGCTGCTCGGCCTCCTGGCGCTTGCCCTTCCTTGTCAGTTCGGCGCGGGCGCGACCGAGAAGCTCTCCGGCGGCGCGGACCGTAAAGGTGGTCGCGAGAATCGCCGAGGCCTTGGTGCCGGACTCGAGCGCCTCCTGAACAGCCCCGACAAGGCGATAGGTCTTGCCGGTGCCGGCGGACGCCGTGACGACATCGACGGGACGCAGAATCGCGCGGGTCATGCCACCCTCACATGCCCACAGAGGAGCGTCTTGTCGCAGAACTTGCAGGGCGGTTCGAGGTTCAGCGGAAGAGGGGCGGCCTCGTTGTCTCGCTGTTCCCCGTCCCGACGCTCCGCCAAGAGCCCCTCCGACAGGGCTTCCACGGTTCCTTGCTCCAGCCGCCGCATCCGCGCGCGCCATGACTCTTTCGTTGCCTGCCAGACCGATCCAAGGGCCGGTGCTTCGGGACTCGCGGCGGCCCCGAACAAGTTGGCGTCAGCGGGAAGCACACGGGTCTGGGCCAGCATGAAATAGGCCGCCGGCGCCGGAGCTTGCTCGGCGCCTACCAGCCTGCCGTACACAGCGAGCTGCAGGGCCCGGCCTTCAGCGATCTTGCGCCGATAGCGATCGACCCTTGACCACTTCATGTCGAGCACTGCCGGCGAGCGGCCAGTCACGTCAATCAACATGTCGATGCGGCCCTTGAGCGCGACACCCGTCTCGAGAGTGTCCGCGCCCTCGCACTCGACCTCCGTTCCCAGCACGACGGCATTCAAAGTCTCGAGACGCGCCGCAAGCGCTTCCACGGCTGCAGGCAGGCGATCCAGGGCACGCGCATGATCGGCCGCAGCTCCCGGCAATCGCAAGGGAGTGGCCATTTCGTCGATGAGCACAGGCAAGCGCTGTTCCGCGAGACGACGAGCGATTTCAGGTTTGGGTGGCGGGCCCGACTGGAAAATCTCGGCCGAAAGCGCGTGGGCCAGCCGGCCGAGCAAGTTCTCGCCCTGCGGGATCTCGCTGCGGCGAGACGGCCTGAGACCCGCAGAGTATTGCAGCGTCCAAGCGTATGGGCACCCGAGCAGCAGTTCAACCGAGGTTGCGGCCTCGACTGGCCGCTTCGATATCGATCCTGCCGGAACGGTCCAGGAGCGCCGCGGTACCGGCAGCCTGCTGCCGGGCGATTGCACCCGCCCAATCGTCCGTCCGGCGAGTTTGCTGGGTCCTGTATCGACCAATCGTTCCGACTGGAAGCGAACCAGAGGCGCCTGTTCGAGCAACGGCGACAATTCATGCAGAATTGGATGAACCTCGTCCTCTTCGACGCCCGGCTGCATGACAAGCACGGCACGTTCGCGAGCGTTCATGACCGGTCTCCGCCATTCGGCCGCTTCGCGGGCAAGAGTCCGGGCATCGGCCTCAGGCGGACAGTTTGCCGCGCGCAACGCCAACACTTCTTCACCAGTCCAGCGAACCGGCGACCGGGACGGGCGAGTCGATCCGCATCCCCACCAGACCACCGAGCCAGCAGAGCTCCAGATGTGTCCCGGGTTCACAGCATGGGACCAGGACGCAGCCTCCGCCACGGCATGGGAGGCGTCGATTCCATCCGCCACCACGGCATCGATCATGCGCTCGAGTTGCACTCGGGGGACCGGATCGAGCCCTGCGTCGTCGATCACGCTCGACAGGGTCGTAGCGAAAGCGCCCGCCGCCACCACAGAGCCGTAGGTCACCGATTCCGTCGACAGGGTGCCCGCGAGCCGTGCCGACCAGGCAGCGACACGTCCGCAGATTTCCCGTGCGAGTGTAGCCGGAATCCCGGGCGCCTCTTCGAACAGCTCGCCTGCAATCCACGGCAGCCAGCGGCCACGGTCGAGTTCGAGACGGCGCTCTAGTTCCTTCCCGTTCACGCCACGCTCGACCAGCTTCGCCCGCCTCGCCAAGACACCATGCTCGATCGCCTGCTTCCACTGGGTACCATCGCGGCCAGGGGCTTCGGTCAACGCGGCGGAGAGTGGCCGCGCGACCGCTCCCGGGATCGGCGACATCGGCAAGGAGAGAAGATCGAGCAGGACCGAGGGATCGAAGGGGCGCCAGCGCAAGGCGAAGGCAAGCGACAGAACTTGGACTGCGCCACGCAACGGCGACGCCGGAAGATGGGCGAATGCCGGAAGGCCGCGGCGTGCCAGGGCAGCATCGAGCAGACCGGTCCCGGATCCCAGCACGACGACGGTTTCGTCGTCGACGTGCCCGGCGGCGAGCCATCCGGCCACCGCTTCCGAAGCCGCAGCCTCGCTGTTTGCCTCGACAAGGACGAACGTACCGTCGCCCATCAGGCGCTCCATTTTGCCTGAACGCAACCACGCCTGAACGCGGCCGAGATCGCTGTCCGGCGCCGCCGGGGCGGCAGGTTCGGGGCGATAGACAATGGCCGCCCCGGCCGCTCCAAGCGCGTCGAACAGGCGCGCCACGCCAGGACGCAGCGAGGACTTGTCGTCGACAACGAGGATCTCGGCAATCGGCAAGGCGTCAGCAGTGGTGATCGCGCTCGCAGCAGCGAGCAGGCGATCCCCAACGCCCGACGGTAGAGCGACGTCCGGCGACTCTTCCACGGCCGCTAGATCGGCAAGACGGCGAGGCGGCGAGGCGATCGACCCAGGTGTCCATCCCGCCTCCGTAAGCTCGTCCCGCCAAGCTAGGAGTTCGCGCGCCACGGCCCAGGAATCGACCGCAAAACTCGCCGACCAGAAGCGATTCTTGACGGGGTCGGTAGCGAGGCGGCGGTGCATGGCCGCAATCCGGCGGGCGGCAGGCACGCTCGGTCCAGCAAGACCGGCAAAGGTCTCGACGAGGTTCAGCAGCCCCGCCGGACCTACGACGATCGAACCGAACGAACTTTCGCCCGCCACGGGCGGCCATGCCCCACTGTCGAGGCAGTCGCCATAGACGACCCTCAGCGCCTTGTGTCCCCCGGCCACGCTCTTCCTCCCGTCCCCACGTCGATCATTCCATCTGCGGTACACTTCCACAACTGGCCTCTGGCGCCGACGACAACTCCTGGTAGCAAAATGGCCCCGGGAGCCCCTCGAAGCGGCCTTAACGGTACTCCTCGGCCCACACTCCGAGATGTACGACGGTACCGTTAGCCACCAGCGCGCCGCCGACCAAGCCTGCGCCCTCGAGGCGAAGATCATCGCCCCGTCCGACCGCGCGATGGCGAACCGCCGTCATTTCCGCCACGGCCTGCAGCACGGCTTTCACAGCATCGACGCCTGGTGCGGCGCGCTGCCCCGTCGGCGAACCTGCTTCGCCCTCATCCATCGCGTCGAGGGCATAGCTCCGCACGAGCTTCGGCAACAGGCGGTCGAGAAGGTCGGGACCCGCGAGAAGGTCGAGGCCAGCGAACTGGCCATCCACCAGGAACGCCGCGCCGACCTGACCGGGTGCCGCCGCGATCCCCACGACGAACTCATCGAGATCCTCACGGTGACGTTCGTAGAGAGCGCTGGCGGCGCCAGTATCAGAATGAACCGACATACGGACCGACTTCTGGGCGATGTCCTCCCAGACTTGCCCCTGGTCGCCGCGCGGCGACCGAAAGCTGTGAAGGCTTGCCGACACCGCCTCGCTGTTGCGCCGGCGCAGCTTAGAGTAGATCACGCGTTCGGTACCGCTGAAGCCCCGACCGCGCCACGACCAGCGCCCCTGCTCGACGCAGGACACTGGGATCTCGAGTTCGCTCCGTCCCGGGACCAGGACGCTGAGGTTGAGGATGCGGTTCTGCTTGGCGCCGGCGAGCTCCTCGCCGTCGAGCAGGAAGACCTCGCCGTCGCCGCGGTTTAGCAGCTTGAGCTGCGGCACGCTGCCCGACTCGGAAACTTCGGTGACCTTGGTCGCTCCGCCGGACAGTGCGTCGTCGAGCGTCAGGAGCCCGGAGGGCGGCGCCTGCGGATCGAGCAGGGGGACGACGGCGAGATTGCGAAAAGCCTGGGCTTTCCCAAGCGACAGGCGAGTGGAAATCTCGGCAAGTTCGGCAACGGACATGGTCTTGGCTCCCTGGACTGCGACCCACGGCGATATGGACCCCCGGGATGTCACATCCGGACATCCTCCCCTATGATGCCCCCTGCCCCGCCGGAGCCGTCATGCGCTACGAAGTCACCGACCGTGTCCTGCAACTCGCGCTCGCCATGCAGGGCTCGCGACTCGGCCTCAGCCTGTCCGACATCGAGCGCGACTTCGAGGTCAGCCGGCGCACCGCACAGCGCATGCGTGACGCCGTCCTTCGCAACTACCCTCAAGCCGAACAATTGCTCGACGACGAACGCCGTCCGCGCTGGCGCATCGCCACCTCGGGCGTCGTGACCCCGGGGGCGCTGACGGCCGAGGACATTGTCGACCTCGAGGCGACGGTGAAGCTGCTGCGCCAGCGCAACCTGCGCGCCCGCGCCGCCGCCCTCGAGAAGGTGGCCCGCAAGCTCAAGGCAACACTGCCGGCGTCCGACCAACGACGCCTCGAACCCGATATCGAGGCGCTGCTCGAAGCCGAGGGATTAGCCATGCGGCCGGGGCCGCGCCCGATAATCCGAAGCGAGGTGATCGACCTGATCCGGCATGCCATCAAGCAGAGCCGCGAAATCTACGTCGCCTACCGCAGCCGCCAGACTAGGCGTTCATCCGGTCGGCGGCTGCTTCCCTATGGGTTCCTGCTCGGCAAGCAGCACTATCTGGTCGGCATGTCGCCAGACCGCCATCCCGGCGAGGCGCGGCTGTTCGCGCTGGCGAAGATCCAGCGGATCGACGTCCTCGACCGGACTTTCGTTCGCGACCCGGCATTTTCGCTGCAGAAGTTCGCCGAGCGGTCGTTTGGCGTCTTCCAGGAAACGCCACGCGACATCGTCTGGCGATTTCGCCCCGAAGTTGCCGATGGCGTAGCGGAATATGTCTTCCATCCGGGCCAGTCGCTCGAGCGGCAGCGCGATGGCTCGACGATCGTGCGCTTCCATGCCGGCGGCCTGATGGAGATGTGCTGGCACCTCTATACCTGGGGTGCCAATGTCGAGGTGCTGCAGCCGCCCGAATTGCGGGACCTGATGGGCAAGGCGCTGAGACACCGGAATTTCAGCGACTAGCCGGTTTGCCGGCCAGGCAGAGTCGTGAGCGGTTCCATCCGGTCGGAAGCGCACCGCTTACGCAGCGTCGTTCACATCAGGCACTCGGTCTGACCGCGCTTTGCAAGCGGCCGCCGACCTCCTGCGACGCAATGCACCACTGACAGCAACGTGCAGGCGCCCAGTCGGCTCCGGATACATCCACGGCCGCAACTCCAAGTGTCGCAGTATCGTGTCCAGCGACGGTATCGATCCGTAGCGTGCGAGAAGCAGTGTCTCGCCGACCTCGCGTACCGCCACGAAGCGGTTTCGGCCGGTCTGGATTGCCGCACCGAACACCCGCTCCGACAGGAACAGTCCGAAGCTGTTCTGCAGCAGAAGCCCCGCGCGCGCATCGCCAGTTTGACGCTCGGGCTGGTCGAACCAGTCAACCACCGACCGAAACAACTCTTCTGTCCCTCCCCACTTTTCAACGCAGGCCGCTACTGGATCATCGACAAAGCCCGCCTTGCCAAGCCATCCAAATCCCCGAAGCGGCCTGGCAGGCAAGCGCAGGTGCGCCGCCCATTCGGCGATCGTCGGCACCCGGCCAAGGTCTTCCTCGATATGTTGAACGGCGAGCATCTCGACCGTCGCGTCTCCCGGAAGCCGCAAGCCGCCGTCCCTTTCGAATGCACGTGCGACAATCGATACGCCCAAATCGGAATGGAGCACCGCTCGATGCCGAACCGTGGGATGCGCTGCCTTCGACGAATCGATGAAGTCGTGGATTGGCAGGCTGCATTGCCAGTCTCCGCCGAAGAGGCGCGCCGAAATCCTGGCGTGCAGGAAGGGCTTCATGTCAGACGTCCTCCAGGGCCGGCGGAATATAGAGATCGACGTTCCACGAGAGCGCCTCGGCTTCCGCGCCCCAGGCCAGGAACCGCTGTCTCTGGTCCGCCGCTGCCTCTTCGGTGAGAAGGTCATCGTCGCCGTCGAAGACGACAATCCGATCGCTGAGTCGTCGCCAGCCGGCCACGATCAGGCGCAGACGGGCGACCCATTCGACGAATTTTCCGGCCGCGTCGCCCTGCCCTTTCCATCTAGTGGGATCAATTCGGAACGTCCCGACAGTCCAGTCCGGCACGCGGTTGTACCCCCCGCCTCTTTCGCCGTCGCCATCGTTGTATTCCCATTCCTGGCCGGGTCCGGCAAAAAGTCGGCCGCCGAACTGCCAGCGCAGGCACCACAATGCGGCAACGAGTCGGTCCGTCGGCGGCGCACCGATGTCCAGCGACATACCGTCCGCCTTACCTTGGTCGAACATTGCAGCCCTAAAGTTCGCGAAATCCTCCGATGCGTGGCGCAATCGATCGCACGAGATTTCGTCGAGCGTCTGTTCATTTTCTCCGCCGTGAAACCAGTCCACTTCGTGTCTGCAGGCCGGTGGAAGTCCATCCCATTGGAGCGAGCCGACACCGACACCCTGCAGGCCGGGATCGCACGAGACGGCCGATCCCAGAAGCGCCTCGAATTCGGCCACGACGCCCGGCTCCCATTTGGTCTCGGTGCCGTCAATTCCGAGGCCATTGCCAGAAAGCCCAAGGAAGGGGCCGCCGGCGTCGTCCAAGCGTTGCAGGCGGGGGTTCACGACGTCCACGAAATGAATGAACAATCGCTCGTCGAGTTCCTTCGGCCGATCCGCGGCCTTGATGCGGCGCGAACGGGCTATCCGTCGCTCCTCTTTGGCAAGGTTCAGGGCGTGAGGCACCATCTCAACGGAGTTCCCGTAGTCGAGGACGTGGCAGCGGCCATCCTCGACGAACACGACATGGACGAGCCGCTCCTCTCGATCTTTCTCCGCCGTCCACGCGCCATTGAAACAGACCACTCGATGAATGAGACCAGTCGCGCCGGGAACACGGGATAGGGCACAAGCGTGCGCCTCCTCGGTCACCGGACGCAGGCGCCGGAGGTCGCCGGCCAGCCGGATCTTCTTATTGGCGAGGCTTTCACGCATGCGCGCCAACTCCTGCAGCAGCAGTCGACAAGCCCGACGCATGCCGCGAGCCCGCTATTTCACCACCGGATAGAAAGGCTTACCCCAGTTGCGGTCGGGATTGTCCATCATGATGTCTACGAATACAGGCAGCAGCCAACCCAGCACGGCCGCGCCGTCGCGCACCTGATTGCGATTCACCGAACTGTTCCATGTAGCCCCGCCATGCAGCAGCTGGTTCCGCAGGACATAGAGCCGGTCGAAAACGACAGCAAGTACTTTGGCGGTATTCTGTGTTCGCATGGCGTGACGCAGTGCACTCCGGCTCTTTTCCAGCCGCATTGCCCAGTCTTCGTATCCAGGGATTCCATTGTGGGAATGCCAGAACGGCGCGAAGACGTATTTGTTGTCAAGCAGCAGCCGGATTTCGGACGGAAACCGCTGCCACACCGCGTCGAAAATGCGCTGCGATTTGTCGAGCGCCACAAGAATGTCGAAGAAGGCCTTGAAGAGGTCGCGCTCCCCGATCTTCTGGATCTCGATATTGCTGGCATAGGCGGAGTTGAAACTGATCCAGAGCAGGATAAAGCGCGCATCGAGGTCGTCGCGCTCGGCCTCGGCGCGGGCAAACCAACTGATCGACCGATGCACCCGCAGCGTCAGCGCCTCGGAGAAGCCGTCGCGGACCCTGCGCTGCTTGGTCTTGAGCGCCGCCGCCGAGGGCGGATGTGAAGTCATGACTGTCTCTGTCAGAATCGAACCGTTCGGGGCGCCATCATGACACCTGCAATCTACCCAAACCATCTCAAGCCGTGGCTTACCGCCCTCTTGGGGTCGCAGGCGCGCCAATTTTCGATTACGCGAACTCTGAGCCGATGTGTTCGCGGATTGCACCGGGACGTCCGAAAGTGTCACCCTCGCGTCCTATAAAGAGAGGCCAACCGTTCGGAGATCCAGGATGCCTGCCGCAACTGGTGCGACCCCCGACACACCCCTCGCCATGAGCGAGATCGCCGATCGATTGCTGCCGGGATCGTGGGCCCTCGAACTCCTCCATCTGGGCATCCGTCTCCATGAGGTGGCTATTGCCGTGAGAAGCGCGTCGCAGCCCGACTACGACCGGCGTCGTCCGCTCGAGATCGTGGCGGAGCTGCGCGAGTCCCTCAACCGGATGCTGGCCAAGATCGAACCGTCCGGGCGCAATCGCGAACTGGTCCTGGCCTACTGGGAGCGCGGCGTGCGCGACGATTTGCGCCCCACCCTCGAGACGAACCTCGGCCGGCACGTTGCGGGCGACGAGAATGGCCGGAATATTCTGCTCTCTGTCCTGAAATTGTACCTTCCCGATCCGAATTACCGCACGGGCGAAAGCATGTCGCTCTATGGCGCGCCCGCCCTGCTTCTCCGGGTAGCCGAGCTGGCCGGGATCGATCCTCATGCTCTCTTCGGCCAGGGACTCCGCGAACTTGTCGATGAGTTGTGATGTGCCTCCTTCCGGCACGCTACAGCGGGATTGGTTCGAGCGCCTGACCGGCTTCCGCGAGCGTGGCTACGACGAGACGCGCCTGCAACTGCGGGTCGAGGGCGATTGCCTGCGGTCCCTGGTCAACGACCGGAGCTTCGTGATCGGCAACCTCGACCTGATCTCGCTTGCCGAGCTTCGCGAGCAGGCGCGAGCCTGTCAGCGCCCCGGCCGGCTTCGCTTCACAAAGATTCTGGGCGATGCCCGGCTGCTGCACCGCGAGCCGGAGTTTGACGGCGCGCTGTTCCAAGTGGCTTCGCAATTTAACCTGCTGGAGATGGTCGCCCCTCACATAACACCGGAACACGGCGTGGCGGGCTACGAGAACGATCCGACCCAGGGCCCGGCCTGCGCGATCGCGGCTGGCGCCGCCACGATCTATCGCAACTATTTCGTTCCGGTGGGCGGGGCCTTCGGGCAGACCGCCGAACGGCAGCTCGACGGCCTGGCCGATGTCGGCGCCAGGCTCAGCGAGCAAACGGGCCTTGCTGTCAGCCGCATCTGGACCATGAGAAACGGCTATGCACTCTGCACGGCCGAGGGTCTGCGGGCCATCTCGGCCTGGCTCGCTTCTGCCGACGAGGCGGCGCGCGACGATCTGCGGTCGCGCCTGCGCATCGGCGTGCACCGGGATGTCGAGGTCACCGACGGCTATCCACCGGCACTGCAACTCGTCTCCCAGGCGTTCTGCTCGGCGCTGCCCGTGGCCTATTCCGGCTTGCCGGCCGAACACTGGCAGCCGTTCGCCGAACTCGTGCTCGAGGCGGCCTACGAGGCGACGCTATACGCTGCGGTGATGAACGCCTGCCGTCGCGACTCGAACATCGTGCTGCTGACGCGCCTGGGTGGCGGCGCCTTCGGCAACGATCCGCGCTGGATCGAGCGGGCGTTGCAGCGTGCCCTGAATCTCGCCGCCGGTTGGAATCTCGATGTTCGCCTGGTTGGCTTCAGGCCAGACGAGGATTGAAATTCCCGATCGGATCGGCTATAGTGTTTTCGTCATCGAGAGTTGGGCCGACGCCCACACCAACCTGCCGACCGGGCAAGGTGGTTCGCGAAAGCGGATGTGGCTCCCAGGAGCAACGAAGCGGCGAGCGTCGGCCCTCCAGAAATGGAGGGTCTTTTGTTTTTGGGGACGCACCTTACGGCCTTCGAAGGGTCGGTCATTCCTCGCGCGACGATCGAGGCCTATCTGGCGACCGAGTATCGCGTCGGCGGGAACCTGCGTTTCACCCTGTTGATCGGCCAGCGCCATCATGGCCTCGACGCCCTGCTGGCCGGACAAAAAGCAGGCAGCGCAGCGGTCCTCACGGCGTGGAACCCCTACAGCAAGCCGTGCACGAACGCCGACAACGAGCGCGCCCAGGGCAAGCTGGTCGAGGAACTAGGCTGCCGCGGCCTGGACCATTTTTCCGGCCATGGAGCCGATCCCACCGGCAAATGGCCAGCCGAAGACAGCCGCCTGGTTCTCGGCATCGATCTCGCCGTAGCCGCCGAACTGGGGAGCCGGTTTCGCCAGAACGGCATCGTCTGGGCGGCGGGTGACGCGTTGCCAATGCTCGTGCTTTTGCGCTGATCGGAATGGTTTGGCCCACCCACGGGCTGGGGACTTTTGAATCCAGCTTGCCGCCCCCGGCATTTCGCCACAGCGGCTAAAGAGGAGAACGACAATGACCTACGATAGCCACAACGACTTCGACGCCAATCTTCGGATCGCCACCGCAGACGAGGAACGCCCTCTCACCATTCGGGAGAAGCGAGCCGCGTGGCAGCGGCGCATCGAGGATGTCGCCGATCAGGTGCTCGAGGCATACGGCCGGTGGGACGGCTGGCCAGCTCGCGGCGAGGCCGTCGCCCATCTGCATCCTGCGATCGTCCCCTGGTCCCCGGGCGCGGGGCGCGCCCTGGTGACGCGGGCCGCGCAAATGCAGGAGGCCCCGGCCGAGGCGCTTGCCCTGGTCGAGGCGGCCAGCCAACTCGATCCGGCCGCAACGCTCGAAGGGCTGTACGGACTGAAGGCTGGGCTCTACGTGCGCCAAGGTCGCAACCGGTTCGTGTTCGCCGAACGGCTCTACGGACTGGGTTGCGAACTGGCGGCGTGCACGGCGATTGACGAGGCAACGCAGGCCTATCAAGCAGCGGCGCGCCTCGATCCGGACTTCCTGTGGCCCGACAACAACTTGGCCTGGCTGCTGGCGACGAGTCCTGCGGTGTCGCCACAAGTGGCACCGACCGCGCTGCCCTGGGCGCTGCGCACCTGCGCCGCCGCCGGCTGGAACTACTGGGCATTCCTCGGAACGCTTGCCGCTGCCTACGCCGCGGCTGGGGATTTCGAGCGTGCCGCCGCCTGGCAGCAAGTGACCGTGCGGCTCGCGCCGGCCGGGCATCGCGCCGATGCCGAAACGTCCCTGCAGAGCTTCGAGGCTAACTTTGTCCTGCGCGATCCGGGCTTCACGGTTGCGGCGGGCCAGCCGACCAGGCAGGAAGCGCCATCGGAGACAAGAATGGCCGGGTTGCGCGGGGCGCTGCGTTGCCTGATCGACCTTCCCACGGCGGCGATGCAGTGACGGTTCGCTGACGGCGGCGGCAGAAAATCCTGCCGGTTCAAACCAGGGCCGGAGCAGTTTCGCTCCGGCCCGCTGCTGACCGCAGCCGGGACGTGTCCGCCTCTGACACCCTCAGCGGCTACATTGGGCCTCACATCGCGAGCGCGTGAACTCATGGATATTGTACTGGGCGGCGCGCTTGCCGCCTTTCTCGTCGTGTTGTGCGTGGGCCTTGGCTTGTCGGTGCGCAGCGTGGTGGAAGACGTCTTGGAGGCAGACCGACGCCGCCGGGATCGAGACCGGGACAACAGGCAATCTTGAGGGGAGACAGAACGACATGGCCGATTTCGCCACTTATGCCGCGCTGGGACTGGGCCTGCTCGCGCTCGCCGTCGCCCTTCTTGGCATCCTCCGGCCCCGAGAGAGCGTTGCCGCCGGTGTGCTCACCCGCGAGCAGGCCATCGAATTGTTCCGCGACGAGCACGACCGCCTGCGCGGCGCGTTCGACGAGGAGTTTCGCGGCCTGCGGGCCGAGGTCGGGCTGGGCCTCGAGGCCGGCATCGGCCGCGTCGAGAGCCAAGTCCGTGCCATCGGCGAGAAAATCGACGGCGAAATGCGGAAGCAGGCGACCGAAGCGGGCGAGAACCGCGACAAGCTGCGCATCGCGATCGAGGAGCGGCTCGACAAAGCGGCCAAGACGCAGGCCGACACGGCGGCCGAGGCCCATGCCGGACTGCTCAAGGGCATCGAAGCCCACGGCACGGCGGCGGCCACTCTGCTGGGCCAAATCGGCGAACAGCAGAAAGAGCGACTCGACGCCGTAAATCTCGGCCTCAAGGTACTGACGACGGAGCAGGGCACGAAGCTCGACGCCATTCGCGTCACGGTCGAGGGCCGGCTCGACACCTTGCGCGAGGACAACGCCAAGAAGCTCGAGGAGATGCGTCAGACGGTCGACGAGAAGCTCAAGACGACGCTCGAGACCCGGCTCGGCGAATCCTTCAACCGCGTCGTCGAGCAGCTCGAGCGCGTCCACACCGGGATCGGCGAGATGAAGTCGCTTGCGACTGGCGTCGGCGACCTGAAGAAGGTGCTGTCGAACGTCTCGGTACGCGGCGCCCTGGGTGAGATCCAGCTCGCCATGCTGCTGGAGCAGTTCCTGTCGCCCGAGCAGGTGATCGAGAACGCCGTGGTTCGCGAGGGCTCGCAGGAGCGTGTCGAGTTCGCCATCCGCCTGCCTGGCCGCGACGGAGAGAACGAAGTTCTGCTGCCGATCGATGCCAAATTCCCGCAGGAGGACTATCAGCGCCTGATCGAGGCGTCCGAGCGTGGCGACGTCGAAGGCGTGCAACAGGCGGGCGACGCCCTGGTAACGCGCATCCGGCAGTTCGCCCGCACGATTCGCGAGAAATACATCGTGCCGCCGCGCACCACGGACTTCGCGGTGCTGTTCCTGCCGACAGAAGGGCTCTATGCCGAGGTGCTGCGCCGGCCGGGCCTGTTCGAGCAACTACAGCGCGAGCATCACGTGACGCTGGCCGGGCCGACGACGCTGACGGCCCTGCTCAATGCGCTGCAGATGGGCTTCCGGTCGGTCGCCATTGAGAAGCGGTCGAGCGAGGTGTGGCAGGTGCTGGGCGCGGTGCGCACGGAGTTCGGCAAATACAACGAGGTCGTCGACCGGCTCGGCAAGCAGCTCAACACTGCAGCCAATTCCGTCGAATCGCTGGGGCGCCGGACGCGCGCCATAACCCGCAAACTGAAGACGGTCGAGTCGCTGCCAGTGCCGGAGGCAGCGACGATGCTCGGGTTCGAAGCCAACGACGCACCGGACGACGAGGAGGAACAGGAGGAAGCCTGACCGCGTTATCGCGGGACGGTCGCCGCGGCGAGGGTTAGCGGACTTGCGAGCTTAGAGCTTCTGGCCGAGGAGGTTGATGGCAAGTTGCTCGTGCACTTGCGCTTCGAGATCCAGATTCCGAAGCAGGTTCCGGGCGCTGGCGGCTTCCCAGGACGCCGGATCGGCATCGACCTCCGCCCGGATCCTTCGACGTAGCACCACTTCGGCCTCTGAGCGTTCGTCGCTGTAGTAGCTGATTCATGAAGCGTCGACGTTGGAAATGACCACAATCGGCGGACGGTCGCTGAAGGCGTTGCGCATGGCGAACCAACAGGCGACATCACGCGAGGTTGACCAGGAGATGCCCTGGCTGGCCGTTCGCAGATCCACTCTAGCTGCGCCGCGGTAGATCCTGAGCCGACCTGAGAACGGCACGTGGGGACTTCCCGGCTCGAAACATTCGCCGGATGAACGCAAGATCCCCATACACCTCGTTCTGCAAGCAATCCCAATCGTGGCTCCAGACCGAGCTCAGTATCTCCCGGTATCCGGGGTTGGGGGTTCCCAGGTAGTAGGCCGCCAGCGCGACCATTCCCCGGTATTCGTTGGGCGCCGCTGTGGCGAGCCTGCTGGCCACATTAGGGTCCCCGCTGAACAGGGCATCGAGGTGCCGAAGCGCATATTGGGGCAGCTCATGTTGGAGTTTAGCGAGATACTTGTAGCCCATGTACCGAGAGGGCGCGCGCCGTGGCTCTCCCGATGAGGCTGGCGCCTTTGAGCCATCGACAGGTTTAGCAGCGGGTCCGTCGGCATCGTTACCAGCCGATGTAATCGCGCGCATAGTTCTTGGCTGCGTCCAGCCAGGTTGATCGATCCGGATCGATAACTGCGTGCACGGGCCGACCAACGATGATCTCATCTTCAAACCGATTGTTTTCGTAGTACAGCACGTCGCTCGCATCGACGGTCGCCGAGAGCACGAGCGGCTCACCCCATTTCTGTGCGTAATAGGCAAAGTAACAGGCGACATCCCGGTTCAGCGTCCATGACAACCCTCGGGATGCAGCGGCGGGGCTCAATCCATCGGTCCCCCGGTAGATGATGAGCTTGCCATCGAACTCGCGTTGGAACCGGGCGACTCTAAACATGCGACGTATGAAAGCGAGCCTACGCCCGACCGTTAGCTGAAACCGAAGCCAGTCCTCGGACCATCCAAAGCTAAGCAAATCTCGATAGGCGTCGTATGGGGTTCCACCCCAATAGGCGGCGAGAGCGACATGACTCATCCCCATGTCATTTCGCTGGCACAGGGTGACGGTGGCATCCATGTCGCCGGCAAGAGCTGAATCCAGCCCGGTGGGATCCGTCAGAAGTCGAGCCGCTTCATCCCGATACTCTTCGCTCGCTGCCTTCGAGAGCACCCGGCGACGCAGCCGGCTATGGTAGCTGATTGGTCGATTCTTGCGCTTCACAGACACCTCCAACGCGAGACCTGTCCAGCGCCGGCACATGGTGCCGGCGTGTCATCGCCATGTTGGTGTCGTGTCCCGGTTTCGCTCCGGCAGGTCCGCTCGAAGGCGTCCCACAACAAGGGTTTTGAAGGTTAGGCAGAACCGTGGCCGGAGCCGGCCATATCCTGTCAGACGTCAGCAAGAACCCAATCCGGCGGATATACGGACCTCAGTCCGCCGTCAAGTCGGTATGCCGCCGTTACAGTTGGGCTTCTGATGCGCGGCCCGCTCGGCGTCAGTTGCGGCTCGAACCTCAACTCTGAACCCAAATCGCCGGCGCACCGCACCTTGACACCACCGCTCGTCATCCGCCTCCAAACCAACTGTAGGTTCAACTTGAACCGTCGCCAGCTTCGCTAGTTGGTCTTTCATCGCCGCAAGACCGGCCGGTGACGTCGATTGAGCCGCGGTTTGAATCAGAGCATTGATCGCCTGGTCGAGTATCGGACTTACGTCAGGTGTCAGGCGTTCTTTCAGGGCGCGCAAGTCGTATGCGGCAGCCAAATGCTCCTTGCCCCGCATGAATGACTGGCCCCCGCCGTCCGCACTGAATTGAGCCATGAAAGCTTCTCGAGCGACTACAGGAAAGAGCGCAGCGGGAGCAATCTCGTGGTCATGCGGCACGTCATAGTAGATCACGTCGTCGGCTCGAATCTCTCGCTTCCCCTCCCGGGTAACTCTTTCGTAGTTCATAGCGCCCATCTCGTGAGAGTCTAAGAATCTGCAAATCATGTCCTCGACGTATTCTGTTCCATGTTTTTCGATCCACTCACGTAGCGCGGCTTCCGCCTTCTTCGTTGTGTACCGGCGCCTGGCGACAAGAGCCGGAACCAACGAACCAGCATCGACTTTGAGCGACCATCCAACGCGCAGCAAACGGCCCCCGTTCAGGTTTTCGGCGCCAATCCAGTCTTGTTCGCTCATGGGCTCAATTCCTTTCATGGTCGGTAGGGAGGGTGTCCAACCGGCCATCCGTTCGACAAAAGCGCACGAAATTTCCGTTCCTCTGATCAAGGAGGATCATCCGAGCCGGCTCCGCTGCCGGAAAGCACCCAAAGACCTCGCGGAGCCCGTTGATCAAGACGAGTTCGCCTTCGGCTGAAATTTCTGCGTCTGCTTCGTAAACAAACCCAGGGGCTTCGCGCTTGCTAATCGAAATCGCGTTGAAACAGATCTTGAGTTTATCGCCGCGATTTACCACGACGATGTTACCTTCCTGGCGTGAACTACCTTCGCACCCATCGATAACCTCGAACCACTCGTCACCGCTTCCGTCGCTCAGGAAGAACTCCCACTTCTCAGGGTCGATTGAGCTTCCTGATAGCAGGCTTGCGACGCTTGGCTCGTGCGCGTTTCCCGATAGACTCGCCTGCCATCGGATCGCCTTTGGGGCGTCCGTCGCTTGTTTGGGACTGCTAGTGGCTTCGGACACACGCAACTCATCCCCTTGAGCCAACGACATTTGCTGCTGCTTCAACTTCGCGCGTAGCACGGCGACGAAGGCGCGGACGTCAGCGCGAGGGATTACAGCCGGGGCATCGGACACTTGTGAGTCGCGGATGTGGCCCGCGTCGACTGGGTCCGTTTCCTCCTGAGCCGCCCAGAACTCGGAAATCAGCAGGAAAACACGCTCGCTCAAGTGATCATCAAGCCAGAGACGAAGCTCCTCTGCCGCATCTGGTTCGCAATAGCCGTGCTCTTCGACTAGGCGCGCCACGATGTTTCGCGTGTCCATGCTGAAGGACCAATCAAACTCGGCCCCGCTGCACTCTTCCGTCCCTTCGGTGGTCATCCAGCCCTCGTGCTCGGCCGACTGCACTATCTGCCGCTCTTGATCACGATCTGACATCAAAACCTTCCTTTCTTCCCGGTACATGTCTCGGGTTGCCAAAGGTTCAAGGCCTATTCTTCGCAACTGAGCGGTTTTCCGCGAACGTACTCACTCCGCTGGCTTCCAGGTTTGTACGATTTGTCCGCCGGAGGCGCGCGAGAAGGTTCTCGGTGATCTCCTTGGCTCGTGCGTTCCGAGCCTCGGGGTCTTGGAGGTCCAGGCTTAGTTTCGCCGAGGCCAGCAGCGCGTCGATCTGGGCGATCTGGTGCAGCAACATCTCTGACATCGACCGCAGGCCCTCAGCGATCTCGGCCAACTTTGTCGCGTCGATTGCCACCCTGCTCATGCGACGACCGCTTTCTCGTCTTTGCCGGCGACCTCAATCTCAAACATGTGAATTGTCCCCCCAGCTGGACTGGCGCCGAAGTCGATGCGGCGTTCTGGCAGGGGAAGCCAGTTGGTGTTCAGGTTGAGCACCTGGGCCAGCTTCGCCTCGATCTCGTTCAGCTTGTCCGCGATACCCTTCTGCCACTCAAGCAGGACGGCCATGGCTTCCACTGTCAGGCCGGTATCGATCCGGCTCGGGCCGAGCCGGAGAGGCTCGGCATCGGGAAGCGCCTCCACGTCGAGCCCATCATTCATTTGCTTGGCGCTGATTGGGTTCTCGACGTTTGACAGAACGATCAGCGCGCCGTTCTCCCACTGGGTTCCCCGGAACGACCGCACATACTCATCCAGCGTCGTGCCCCTGCGGCGGAACTCCTCGTTGAGAAGCCCCGCGAATACGCCGGCGCGGTGCCGGTTCCAGTCATCCCAGAACTCCTTGGATTTGGTCGTGCCCGCTTCCCGGAACCGAGCCGGGGCGACCTTGCTGCTGGGGTAGTAGGCCGTGCCGGTCGCCTCGATCTTGAACGGGCGAGGTCCCTTCGGCCCCTTCACCATGATCTCGATCCCCTGCTCCGCGCACATCTGATCGAACTCGATCAGGGCCGGGAGCATCGGGTCCATGCCCTTGCTCAGGGACTCTAACACCATGGCCGAGCACGGGCCGAACCGCTGCAACTCCGGCAACGCGAACCACGCCGTGATGAGCGCGCGGGGTTCCTCCACCTTGGACAATGCGACCGGAACTCTCCGGTCGGGCCGCTTCTGATACTTCTCAAGATTGTAGCGCATGGTCGATTCCTCAGACGAAAACGGGTCCGGTTCCCGACGCCGCCAAGCTGTGAGAACCGGACCCTGTACGCGCCGGGTTGTCCCGGCTGAGGAATCTGTCGATCTTCGATTGGCGGCGTCGATCACGAGTCTTTAGGGCCGCGCTCGATTGGTGACCCATACCGGGTAACTATCCCGGGATCGCTAGGGTTCAAGGGGGAGATCGATGGTCGATGCGGAGATAGGCCGGAGTGTCGTGGCGATCACTCGTGGGTCCGACCCGGGATCGACGCCGGTCGTGTGCAACAGGCCGGGTAGTACCAGTGATACCTACCGGTATCACCATATCTAAGCATAGACATACCCTCTCCCTTCGGGAGAAGAACCCTCCGAAGGAGGGAAGGTATGACTATGTATAAATCTTATGGTGATACCTTCGGTATGACTGAGCGGGCCACGTGTACAACACGCGATGGTCCCTCGATGGTCAGCATCGACACTCGGTAGGAACGCGCCCTTCTCCCATCGACACGGGGGCTGCGCCAGTTCCGATCGCCATTCTGAAGGTCGGGTGAATGCGAACATGCCCAGTGGCCGTTTGGGGGCACGATCCGAGAAATAAGTGTCGGTTCCGCCGAAATAGGATCGGATTATGAAAACTGCATGTGATTTCTAAGCGGCCGGATAGGGACTGACCCGAAGAGGAGCTTCCGGTCGTCACTGAAGTCCGCAGCCGAATCGGGAATGCGATTTGCTCGATCTCGGACGCTGGAGCAATTCCAGATGGACGCCGTCGTCCTTGCCGGAGCGATCCGAGCTCTACGCCTGGATTGCCCAGGCCAAGTCCTTCTTTTCACGAATTTGTTGCGCCCGGACAATGCCGGCTCGGTGCCGATGGGACCGGGCTCCGGCCGGGACGAAACCATCGGGTCCGGTGTCATCCGGCGGATCCCCGTGCGATTTTCGGAAGGGAATCGGAGCTCGGAGCGGACCCAGACGCGGAGACTGGGTCAGGACCTCCGAGAACCCTTCCCGGACTTGCCGGGCGTGAGAGCCTCGCGCGCAGAATGGCTAGCATTTCCTTCCTACTTAGCGTGGGTTGAGAGCCAGTTCTGCCAAGCCCTCGCCAGTCTTGGCATAGGGTCCTTCCCCCGTGACCTCATCAACAACGTCGAGCACAAGGTCGTGAATGAATTCGTCTGCGTATTCTCTTGTTCGCTCCACCCATTTTCGGCGGGCCACGCCGTAGGGCAGCTGCTCTTGTTTGGCGACGAACTCCAGTAGCCGACGAGATTCGATCCGAAGGGTGTATTTCCCCAAGTCCAGACCGTCGGACCCTTCTACCTCGATCCAATCGGCTTCGTTCGCCACACCCGACATCGACATCTCTTCTCCGGCCCTCAGGTTGGCTACCATTCGTTCGTTAATTTTCTCGAGTGCCTCCTCGGGCGTCTTCACGATAGTGGTCGATAGTGCTCCTTCGTGAATCAGATCATAGGCAGCATTTCTTTGTTCTTGGCTTTCGAACCCGTCGTATCGGAAGTCATTCTCGCTCACGACCTCAACCTGAAAGGCTTCGTAGATCGCCTCCTGGATGACGAACGGCAGAGGTGCTCCGCCGCCCCGACGTCCAATCATGCCGTACTTTTCGCTTCGCTCGCACCAGAGCGGCGCATCGCCGGCCACCAGCAAACGAAGATCTGGTGTCGTCCTCGGTGTAATCACTTCCTCGACCCCATAGGCGGCCAGACGGCCGTCAAAAAGCTGGTCGAAGTCGAGCCAGGTGAGCGCCTTGTAGTGCAGCATTAGATGTTCCCTTCAGTGAGAAAGACGTGAAACGGTGCCCCTCCGAGACCCTTCTCCCTGAAGGTGTTTCAATAAGTTCAGCGTTCAAGAGGAATGTGCGAACGCCGACCCGAACCCAGGAGTGTCTTATGGCCCGCGGCTAGCTCTGGACGACCCGGTGCTGTCGGCTGCTGATCGACGGGCTGCTCCAGCCGGAAATCTCCTCCAAATACGGCTCCGGAAAGCCAAATTGCCGGCCAGTTTTGAGAATTGGCTCGAGATAGTCCGGACTCGCCGATCCCAATTCGTGATTCCTGGCCGCATAAAACTCCGCGGCGATTCGCCGGCCGTTCGGCAGATGCGCGAGTGCACCGTAACGGTCGAACACCTGCGGGACTTCCAGGAACAAGTCGAGCGCGGCCATCTCGACCTCAGGCAGTCGCCAGATCACCCCATAGATGCGGTGCCCCCGCCTCGGCACGATGCTCGCCACTCCATCCGAGTTTACGATCCAGCGCCGGCTCTCGAAGTGGGCCACGGAAACGAATTCGGCCTCCGATCCGAGCTCGCGCAGCCTTTCCTCGGCCATGAAATCCGCGTGTGAAAAGAAATTGCGATAACCGGGCCGCGGAAATGCAAAGGTCGCCGAAGCCCTCATGAACGACTCGTTGGTCATGCACCACCTCCACTTATGGGGAGGCGCCGCTGCTTCTGATGTCGCTCTTCTGCGAAATAATGAATCAAGCCGCTCGCTCGACTTGAATCTTTCGTGCGAATTCGCCTGATCATCTCGAAAGGGCGACCACCCGAGGGTCTACCCCGGTAGATTCTTGGAGATGACGACATCGAAAGTGCCAGTCCAATCGTCGATGCCGGGTTCAGGCATCATCATCTCCAGCTACCGGCACGTGGATCACGTCGTCCAGATCATCGAGCTCACCGCGGCCGTCTCGATCCTGGGCCGCACCGACAAACTCGAATGGCCAACGTTCTCGATTAAGCCGGTGTTGCGCCTAGCATTCGACGATGCATCTACGAACACGAATTCGAGTGTCGCGGCCACACCGGATCATGTCCGGCAATTGATCGAGTTTTCGCGTGCTTGGAACGGGCTGGGAAATTTTCTCTTGCATTGTCGAGGTGGCGTATCGCGCTCGCCGGCGGCTGCCATGGTGGCCGCCGCGGCGATCGGGCGGACCGATCTGCTTCCGGTGATCGCGCGAGCCCGCGCCTATTTCAGCCCCAACCTCCACGTTCTGGAGATCGCGGACAGTATTTTGGGCGGTTCCACGCTGATGGATTGTGCGCGCGCTTTGCCGGCGACTGATCGAGAAGATCCTTGGGAGCCAATCCTAATTTCCACTACGTAACCGCCCAAAAAACCGTCACGCGAAGGACCGAGGTTCTAGATGTCCGATACCGACCGTACACGCGAACTGTCACGACTGCTTTCGACGCACAGGTCGGCGCTGTTCAGCGATAAACACTGGGAAAAGCTTCTCGCAAGCCCGAGTAAGATGCGGGTCGATCATGTTCTGTGGGTGTTCAACTCCGACGTCGGGGACATTAGTCCTCGGGCGTATTTCACCCATTCCGACACCGAAGTTCGCGACGCTATCTGCGAGTGGCTCGGACGTCCCTACGCTGAACTGCCCGACAGCAGCCCGATGAAGCGCGACCTGATGTGGACGTTCGCTGTGTGGTGGTGGGGCGTGGTGGGGGTGATCTTCGTACTGGGCTGCCTGGTGGCGCTAGTGCGGGCCATCCTCGGTCTGTGACACCTCAGATGGCGATGGAAGAGCGACCGAAAGCTCTTTCAGGGACGTAGCTTGCGGCGCGCTGACAGCGCCGGCACAACACTGTGTGGCTTCAGCGTTTCTTGCAGTGCTGATCCAGCGTCTGGGCGCCCGCGTCCTTTAGCACGGTCTTGAGCTTGGTATCGGAGCGGTAGCCCGGCGCGAAGCCCGGGCCGTAGTCCTGCCGCAGCGTACGCACGACCGTGTCGTTCCGCTTCTTGCGGATCTCGCCGTCGCCATCGCGCATCCGGCCATCAAGTCCCGTGGGGTAGTGCCTGGCCATGGTCGATTCTCCCTTGAGCTAAACGCCTGCTATGACTCGTTTCCGACTCTGAAGCGGTGCGGCTTGCCCGTATCCCGTGTCCATTCGATACGGCCTTTCTTGACCCAGAAATGACTGAAACAGCCACCCGTCTGCCAGACCGACGGCTTGATGGTGGGACGGCCCAGCCAGTCGACCTCGACACTCCAGTGAGGCCTCCGGTTCTTGGCGAGCGACAGCATGATCCGTTCGCCGCAGCCACAGGGGCAAACCATGTAAGCCCACTTCTGGTAGCCGGGGCCACCAACCACATAGAGTGTCTTCTCGGGCAGCGCCTCGAGGTCGGGATACTCCGGCGCCACCCGCGTCGCGAGTTGGACGGGCTCAATTACGCCGAACCGTTCCAGGGCCCAGCGCCCCAGTATGACGGCGGAGCGCTGGAGCTTGGCAAGGGCCCGCTTGAAATCGAGTACCGGCATCACGAGGCCCGGTCGAGAAAGGGCTTCACGTCGCCCTTACCCCAATAGGCGTCGCTGTCGCAGAGAGCGCATCCGGGGACCGGCTTGGCGCCGGGCTTCGCGTCCATCATGAGGTGAAACCGGCGAAGCTGGTTGGCGCGAAAGCCGTCCGGACCGCGAAAGCCGTTCAGCCTGTGCAGCAGCTCGTTGACGGCCATGGTGGCGAGCTCGGTGGTGAAGGTGACGACGACCGGGCTCGGGTTGCCTTCGCCGAACACGTAGGCCTCGGCTTTCCGCTTCTCGTAGAGGTCGGGAGCCGAGCGGCGCATCGCCTCCTCGGCTGCCCTGGCGCCGTCGGTGACGCCCCGGCACGAGAGGCAGGGCTTGCCCGGCGTGAGGACGGTGACGCGGCCGTCTAGAGCTTCCATAGCGGGCGGCTCGGTGTCGGTGACCCTGATCGCCAGGCCGAGATCGATGACGGGAATGAGGTAGAACAGCGCGAGGCGGCTAAGGAACAGCCTGCCCTCGTTGTCGTCGGTGCATCCGAAGATGATGTCGCAGGATTTCAGGAGGTCGTAGCACTCGGGATCGCCGACCCACGCCTCCCTATAGACGACGCGGGTGCCGAGGCCGAGTTCGGTGATCGCGCGGGCGACGACCTGCACTTTCGGTGCCATGGCGTCGGCGTCTGCCTGACGCCCGCCGTGCAGGCGGTTGAGGTTCGTCGCATCGACGATGTCGTTGTCGACGAGAGCTACATTGCCGACGCCGATGCGCGGCAGGAGCGTGGCGATGGCGCTACCGGTGCCACCGCAGCCGACGACGCCAACGCGCAGCGTCGACAGGTCCTGGTTGAGCGCCGTCCCGAACGCGAGCGCTTGGCGATGAAAGGCCTGCCGGGCGGAGGACAGGCCCCTGCCAGCGTAGTTCAGGACGAAGGAATCACCGATCGTGCGGATGAGCCGCATGGGCGCGTGGTACTTCTGGCTGAGCCAGACGCGGCCCGTCAGCGCCTTGTCGGGCGTGATGATGAAGGACAGCATCCGCGTGTCGGGGCCATTGCGGTTCTGCGCCAGTTGGACGAGCTCGGCCTCGTTGGCGTCGTCCTGGGGCGAGAAGGCGCGCTGGCCGCCGGGATGGCTGTGGATGATGGCGAGGACCTGGCCGTTGGCCGCTGCCTCCTTCAAGCAGCGGATGAACGACGCCGTCTGCCAGGAAACGAGATTCGGCGTCGACTCGAGCACCTGCTCGTCAGGCACTGGCACGATCTTGGCGGACAGGTATTTAGCGTGCGCCTGACGGTCCCAAGGGTCGACATTGATGCTGGCCTTGTTGAACAGGATATAGGCGGCGTGCTCGCAGCCGTCATCCTTGAGGAGCAGCTCTTGCAGCTTCTCGACATGCGCCGCCCGAAAGGTTGCGCTGTAGGTGGTCACGCCGCGACCTTGAGCGCGTGATCGATGCGCTTGAGCATCGACCAGATGCCGTCGACGCCGGGCCGCCATTCGCTGTTGTGGCGCGACCAGCGCTGCCAGTTCTGGCCGTTGAACGAAACTGACTGGTCAGCGGCGCGAGGGTAGACGTTGCGTCCGGCGATGCGCACCCACGGCATGAGGTGGAACATGTCAGGCGGGGCGTCGGGGTATCCCGGCGGCAGGATGACAAGAATGTCGGCGCTGGCGGCGTCGAAGTGGCCGGCCGGGAGCGGATACTGGCGGAAGATCACGCCGTGCTGGCCGCCGGAGATGACCTCCTCGTAGGCGATGCCCTTGCCGGCGAGGTAGTCGCGGTCGCGGGTAGGCAGGAACGGGTCCTGCCCCTCCGTCGACTTCTTCGGGCCCGTGATGAAAACGTTCTCCTTGGGCTCCTTCTTCAAGTGCACGTGCTGGTGGTCGCCGATCTCCTCATCGTCGCCCGGGCCGTGCACGACGCGCCAGACGCCGTACTCGGGCTTGGCCTGGACCAGCTCCTTGATCTCGTTGCCAGTGATGATCTCGCGCGGCCACGGGAAGGGCTTGTGATCGATGGTCAGGTGGTAGTCGGGGTGATGATGGTGATCGTGGTGATGATCGCCGTGCTGGTGCTGATGATCGTGCTTCTGCTCCATCGGAGCCTCCGTCTGTTAAACGCCGTCTCTAATGGCTTATCCGCTTAGATGCGGATTAGCTAATTGACGTAGTTTATCGTGGCGTTCAATCCGGAGTCAAGACCCTGTAAATTCAGGAAAAGAGCGAGCTGGAGGCCGCTTCCTGGCCGAGGATGTTCAGGACACTGAGGCGGACGCGGGCGGCGTCACGAGAGACGGCGAAGTTTTCCACAACGGCGTCGATCAGGAGCTGACCGTTGGGGCTCGTGGCGACGACGGCGCCGAAGATGTTCTGGTGGCGCTGGATGGCGCCGACGACCCGCTGGAGATGCGTCTTCGGCATCAGGATCGCGCCCGACGCGTAGCCCGCCTGCCATTCACGCCAGTCGACCTTCTTGGCCGAAATGATGGTGTCGCTCCGGCAGGCGATGGCGTTGGCGGTCGACTTACCCGCCCCGAATTTGGCCTGCCCGTCGAGCAAGCCGAAAAGATAGGTGTGCAGGTGGACGTGGCCGAATTCGTGGGCAATCGTGGTGCGCAGTCGGTTCTGGTGTTTATGGACGAGCGCCGAGATGAGCACCTTGGGCTTGCCCGAGCGTGCGAACACGGTCGCACCCTCGACGTTGGTGCCATAGCCGGCCAGATCGGCGTATTGGTCGAGGTCGGAAACGTGGGTCTCGACCAGGGTGGTGAGATCGTCGGTGGTGAGCGGAAACACGACTTCGCCGTGCTTCTTGCGCAGGAAGTCGGTGACGATCTTCTCAAAAATGCCGTCGAGCTCGCGCGGCTCATAGTGAGGACGCTCGCCGAAACCGTGCATGTTGTCGGGAACGAATCTCACCACGGGTTCTATCCCTTGAGGACTTTGCGGAACGCCATCATGGCTTCGTCTACCTTCTCGGGAGTTGAGCGCCGCACCAGCTTTTTGTCCTGCTCGGCAAGAACGCCGGACAGGTTGAAGAGCGCGTTCTCCGTAATCCCAAGAGCTTTGGCAAATTGGCGGATCATATGGTCGGACGATGGGCTACGGCGGTCGTGTTCGATGTCGTTGAGATACTGTGGTGTGATCGGCTGACCATCTTCCTTGACGATCTTGGCCGCCAATTCTTTCTGGCTCATCTCTTTGGCCTTGCGGCCCGACGCGATGGCGCCTCCGAATGACGACATATCCAATCCCATGTGGTTTCCCTATGCATCAACTGCCTATCAGCGGATTAGCGTATCCCAACGAATCCGTCAATGGATCTTTATACGGTTTCGCGTATTTTCATGGCATATACGCTTAGTCGTATATGGTCCGCTTATACGTGTATCCGCATATTGACAAATAATACGGATAAGCGTATATTTATAAATATGGACATTATCGCAAGAAATACCAAGCAATTAGGGGCAGCAATCCGGCGCTTCCGAAAAAGCCAGCACCTCACACAAAGCGCCCTGGCGCAACGCATGCACACCCGGCAGGCGACCGTCTCAACGCTCGAAAAGGGCGAGGCGGCCCTCGGCACGATCATCGATGCGCTCACGGCGCTCAATCTCGAGATGGTGATTCGCGAGCGGTCAAAGGCATCGCTCCGGGAATTTCTTGAGGACACGGCCTGATGGCGCGACGCCGAACACGCGTACCCCTTAACGTCTATCTGAATGGAAGGCAGATAGGGGAGCTCAACCGCGAGACAAGCGGCGCGATCGACTTTCACTATACGCCCGCGTGGCTCGAATGGGAGAACGCGATACCAGTGTCGCTGTCGCTCCCCTTACGCGAAGACCGCTACATCGGCGCTCCGGTCATTGCCGTCTTCGACAATCTGCTTCCCGACAACGATGACATCCGCCGCCGCGTAGCCGAACGATCACAAGCGGACGGGACAGACGCCTACAGCCTCCTATCCGCCATCGGCCGCGACTGCGTCGGCGCGTTGCAATTTGTGCCCGACGGCACTGCGCCCGATCCGGTTGGAACCATCAATGCAGAAAAAATGACGGACAAGGAGATCGTGGCGCAGCTTGCGGACTTGGCTCGTAATCCTCTCGGTATCGGACCAGACAAGGAGTTCCGCATCTCGTTGGCTGGCGCGCAAGAGAAGACCGCCCTCCTCTTCTGGCGCAACGCGTGGCAAAGACCGCACGGCACGACGCCGACCACGCATATCCTCAAGCCGCAAATCGGTAAGTTGCCGAACGGCATCGATCTTTCGCAAAGCGTCGAGAACGAGCATTTCTGCATGCGCCTCGTCGAGGCGTTCGGACTCACCGTCGCACAGACCGAGATAAAAAATTTCGGCGACGGGAATGTCCTCGTCGTCGAACGTTTCGACCGCCATTGGACGAAGGACAAGCGGCTCTTCCGCATCCCCCAGGAGGATTGCTGTCAAGCCCTTGGCGTTCCGCCGACACGCAAATACGAGTCCGAGCACGGCCCTGGCATTCGCACCATCATGGAGCTGCTCAAAGGGAGCGATACGCCGGAAAGCGACCAGCGCCGTTTCTTCAAAGCGCAAGTCGTGTTCTGGCTGGTGGCCGCAACGGATGGGCATGCCAAGAATTTCAGCCTTCAGCTCGCGCCAGGCGGGCGCTTCGTGCTGACTCCCCTTTACGACATCCTCTCGGCGCAGCCCGCATACGATGGAGGTCAAATCCAAAAAAAGCAGATGAAGCTCGCGATGGCGGTCGGAAAGAGCCGTCACTATACCGTCGATTCAGTTTCGCCCCGGCACTACCTACAAATGGCAGAGCTGTGCGGCTTCCCGGAAAAGACCGTGCGCGAGATTTTTGAAGAGCTCGTCGCGAACGCCGATCGTGCCATTACTGCAACTTTGGAAAAGATGCCTGGCAAGTTTCCGCAACGGCTTGTCGGTTCGATCACGGCTGGCGTGAAGTCGAGGTTGGCCGCGCTGGCCGATGCCTGCCGCCAGTCTCAGTCCGCCGAATAGGGCCCGGCCGACGAAGCGGGACGCGCCTCTCTATGTGAGCATCACATGAAGTTTCGGAAATCGTAGATGCTGTCCAGCATCGCCTTGTTCTGCTGAATAATCTTCGCGAAGGCGTGCGAGTAGCCTTCAACGTTCGTCCCCAAATCTCGCAGGGGCTCATTCTCCATGTGGGAGTTGCCTACTTCAGTAGTGAATGGCCCAGGCAGATGCGGGGCTCTGTCGTCTCACTGGGCTGCCTTCCACTTCGGAATCGCCACATCAAACTTCACGCGATCGAGCGCCTTCTTGAGCGCCTTGGTTGGAATTCGTCCATAGGAACGGCCAACGCTCGCAGAGTCGTGGCCGCTGATTTCATCGTGATAGTCTTCGGGAAGTTCGGCGCCGCGAGCGGCCGTCTTCCATGTGTGGCGGAAACTGTGGAAGTCGGTCCACCGCGCATCCAGCCCGATGCCGCGGCGATACCTGCCGAACCACTTCGAGAAGTCACCGGACCATCGGCCACGACTGTCCGGCTTGATCAGCGGGAACATTTTCGTGCCTTTGAGCGAACTAACGTACTTGAGAAAACCGAGTTCGATCGCGCGCTTGTGCAGAGGCACGGTCCGGATCGACTCTGATGTCTTCACTGACTTCGCCTCGCCATCCTCCTCAAACGACGGACTAATGCGGAGACATGGAATCCCCTCGCGCACGATCAGATCAGCCTTATCCAACTGACACAGTTCGCCGGCGCGGAATCCATGATATAGGGCCAGCACTGGAAGCCAGTATGCGGCCTCGCCGCCAGCCGCCCTGTACCGATTACCCTTAGCGTACACCGGAGACTTAAACAGCTTCCGGAGAGCGTCGCGATCCCACTCCTGCCGCTGGTTGACCTTGGCCCGCTTGGGCTTCTCCAGAACGATCTTGGTGAACGGGTTGGTCACCAGACGGTCGTTGCGATCCGCGAAGCTGAACAACGTCGTGACAGCGCCGAACGTCTTCTCCCTGGTCGCGTGAGCCAGGAGCTTGCCGTGGTAGCGCATGTCGATGACGTGCTGTTTCCACTTCCGAGCATGGTCGGTGGTGTACTCAGCCACGGGCAGATCACCGTTGAGTTCTACAAATAGATCCCGGGCGCGCTCGTACTCCGCGATGGTATTCGCGGTGGGCTGGCGCTCCTTCTTCCAGCTCTCGAACACCTCTTTCAGGCTCACGGCCGCCTTCTTCGGGCGGACCAAATTGGCCTCTTCCAGCAGGTTGCGGATTTGGAAATCGGGCTTGGTCGAGGCGATCAGAGTTGCGAGTTCCTGAGTGCGCGCGTCCGTGGCGATCTCGAACACGAGGGGCGATCCTGATCGGGCCGGCCGTCTCCGCGCTCGCTCAATGAGCGCTTCGAACTGCGCCATCACCGCATGAAAGCGAACCCGAGCGATTGCTTGGTCCGTCGTATCCAAGGTCTTCTGTAGACTCGTCTTGCCCACGATGCCGACGAGTTCCTTCGGCACGTCCTTGCGTGCCCACCACGTCGAACCGCGCAGGAACATTCCTTTGGGCTTCGCCATCTCCATCTCCGTTTCGTAGCACAATTTCGTAGCAACGAACGGTCGGAAAACCGCGAAATCCTTATGTTCTAGGACTCCTAAAGCGCAGTGGTGCCCCCGGTCGGACTCGAACCAACACTTCCGTGAGGAAACCTGATTTTGAGTCAGGCGCGTCTACCAATTCCGCCACGGGGGCACGCAGAGGTGCGCCGGGAATAAAGCCGATGGGCGG
>Ga0172367_10000510_pt1 | contig 59810 bp, 89 predicted proteins | sample Lak10m_FD_114542 | JGI IMG/M metagenome (GOLD analysis project Ga0172367, IMG submission 114542) | Freshwater microbial communities from Kabuno Bay, South-Kivu, Congo - kab_022012_10m | ecosystem: Environmental > Aquatic > Freshwater > Lake | place: Democratic Republic of the Congo: South-Kivu... | reverse complement strand
TAAAGTTAAGATGAAAAAGAAGAGTGATGTTTTTACGTTCGTTGTTGGGGCAATTCTTGTTTTTTCAATTGTTATGATAACTGTTGAAAATTTTAATAGTATTACTGGATATGCGACAACTCAAGCTACAAAATCTAATGTTTCTATTTCAAAATATTTATCAATTTCTGTAAGTCCAAATTTAACAACTGCAATTGATTTTGGTACTGTTGCAGTTTTACCCCAAACAGATATTAATGCTTCACACAACAATGATAGTTCCGTTGGAGGAACTACTTATTGGATAAATACTTCTACTGATGGTAATACCAATGTTGATTTCTGTATCGGTGCTAATAATAATATGACTAGTGGAGCAGATATTTTAAGATTAGGAAATGAGACTTACGCGAATGCAACTTCTACTGCTACAAATATTCCTAGTCCAGCAAATCAAGTTGCTTTAATTAATACAGCTTATGTTAAATCTGGAGAAAATGTAACTAAGGGAAATGCAAATTATTATCGATTCTGGTTAGATATTCCTGCAACTCAAGCTTCGGGAGATTATAACAATACTGTTTACTTCAAGGCTGTTGCTACAGCTGTTGCTTGTGGAGCAACGTCTTGGTAATATTAATAAATAGAGAAAAATTAAAATGAATATGAAAAAAAGAGGAATGATTCTTGGAATGATTTTTTTATTGGGAATGTTAATTCCGTTAATTTCAGCGGGAGTTGGAATTAGTTGGGATAAAGAATCTGCTTTAGTTCCTGAAGGAACAAAGACGTGTTTAACTTATAAAGTTTATAATCCATGGCCACAAGATACTGCAGTTTCTGTTGAATTATCGACTAGTTTACAAGAGATATTATCTTCAACTGAAGGAGAAATAACTTTGATTCCAAAAGATACTTCTAGTGTAAATGCAATTCCAGTTACTTTTTGTTTTAGAACTCCTAAAATTTATGAAAAAGATTGTTGGATTGGAAATTTTGCAATTTGTAAGCAAGAGTGTAATGGTGAATTAAAAACTTATGAAGGTGAAGTTGAAGTTGTTGAAGCTTCTGGAGGGGAGTTTAAAGGTGCACAAGGTTCTGCAACAAGAATTTCTGTTTCAGCTCCATTAAGAGTTAGAGTACAATGTATTGAGCATAAAAGAAATTTCACATTAATTTATGTAGTTGTAGCAATTATAGCTTTAATCTTACTCTTACTTGGAATATTTAAAAAGAAAAAATCTAAAAGTTCTAAGAGAAAGTAGAGGGAAAAATGTCCTCTAAAAAAATAGACTGGCTTGAAATTTTTTTATTAATAATAGTTCTTCTTTGTATTTTTTTAATTATTTTTCAAAATTTTGTAATTACAGGAAAAGTTGCAGAATACTCTACTCCTTCAAATGTTTCTATAAATAAATATCTTTCTATTAGTTTTAGTTCAAATCTTTCTGAGGGAATAATCTTTGGAGATATTTACAGTTTACCTGCAATTAATCAAAATGCTTCTCATAATTATGATGGAGCGTTTAATGTTTCTAGTATGTACATTAATGTTTCCTCTGATGGAAATACAAATGTTGATTTTTGTATTTTAGCTAATGCTGCATTAACTAATCCTGCACTCGATACCATCGGTCTGGGAAATGAAACTTATGCAAATTCTAGTTTTAGTTCTTCTTCGGCTCCATCTTTATTAAATGAAATTCCTTTAACTCTAAGTTATGTTAAATCCGGGCACAACATTTCTGGAGGAGGGTCTAATAATTATAGATTTTGGTTAGATGTTCCAATCGCTCAACCCTCGGGAGATTATAACAATACAATTTCTTTTAAAGGTATCCAAACTGGAGCAGTTTGTTAAATTTAATTTTTATTTAGAAATAATTAAAAACAAGTTTTACCTCTTTTATTTATGGATAAAAGAGGGATTATTTTAGCTTTAGCTTTTCTTTTTTTAATTGGAATAAATGTCTTATTTTTTTTAACTGGAAATGCAAGTGAAGGTTCTACTCTTTCTAATGTAAGTATTTCTGGATTAAGAATTGTTTATTCAAATTTTAATAATACAACAACTGGATTTAATGCAATGTCTACTTCTGAACTAGAAAATTTAACTAATATAACTCTGGAAAGAAGTGTATATGGTAAGATAGTTTTTAATGAAATTGTCAACTTAACTCTGGTTGCTGGAGCAGATAGAATTGTTAATTTTGATAATGATTTATTAATTACTTCTAATGCAATTTCTATTAATAACGGAAATTTACCTTACTTAAATAAAAGTGTAAATATTACTCTTAGAGGATTAAGTTTTTCAGACCCGCAGATAATGAAAAATGGGGTTGCGTGTACTGATTGTACTGAATTGAGTTATTCTGAAGGAAATATTGTTTTTAGTACCACTGTTTTTTATGGGTCTTATTTCATTAGAGAAACTCCTGTTTCTCCTATTTGTGGAAATGGAATTTGTGAATCTGGAGAAACTTCATCTAATTGTGTTGCTGATTGTGGAGGGGGAGATGGTGGTGACAGTGGGGGCGGTGGCGGAGGAGGGGGAGGAGAAACTCCGACAACCATTAAAATTTATGATTTTTATGTTCAACCTGATTTTTTTGTAGCTGAGATGAAGAAAGGTTCTTATTATCAAAGACAAATAAGAATTGTAAATAATGGTACAGAAAATTTAACGATTGGAATAGCAGTAATTAATCTTACTGAATTTATTTTTTCAGATGTTCAGTCAGTTAGTTTAAGAAAAGGAGAAAGTACAAACATTACTTTACATATTTATGTTTCTGAATTAAGACCTTCAGATGTTTATGTTGGTAAAGTTTCATTTAGAAATTCTCAAGTTTCCAGAGATACTAGAATAATTTTAGATATTAAGGATAAGAATGCTCTTTTTGATATTAGAACTAAAATTCTAAAGAGATATATTAATCCTGGAGGAATGGCTAAGGCAAATGTTAGTATTATTAATCTGGGAGATTTAAGAAATTTTGATGTTGCATTAGAATATAAAGCTCTTGACTTTGATAATAAAGAATATGTTATTAAAAAAGAGGATTTTGCAATTAATGAAACATTTAATGGAATTTTTGAATTAGAACTTCCTAAAGATATTCCTCTTGGAGATTATGTTTTTTATACAAGAGTTTCTGCTGGAAATGTAAGTGCTTCAAGTTATGATACTTTTACTATTGAAAAGATTTCTTGGTTAGCTTGGATTTTAATAATTTTAATAATTTTAATTATTATGGGAGTAATTATCATTAGGATAGCAAGAGAGAAAGGATGGTTTTGGTTTGCTGGGGGAAAGAGGGATAAGAAAGATGAAAACAAAGAGAAAGAGTAATTATTAAAAACTCTTAATTTATTTTAATTCTATGTTAATTGGATTTGTGGGAAAACCTTCGGTTGGAAAGTCTACTTTTTTTAAAGCAGCTACTTTAGCAGAAGTAGAGATAGCTTCTTATCCTTTTACTACAATTAAGGCTAATCGAGGAGTAGGATATGTGAGAGTTGAATGTTTGGATAAAGAATTTAAGACTAAATGTAATCCAAGTCATGGATTTTGTATTAATTCTCAGAGATTTGTTCCAATTGATTTAATGGATGTTGCCGGGCTTGTTCCTGGAGCTTCTGAGGGTAAAGGGCTGGGAAATCAATTTCTTGATGATTTAAGACAGGCAGATGCTTTTGTGCATATTGTGGATATTTCAGGAACAACGGATATTGAAGGGAAACAGACTGAAGGGCATGATCCTTCCGAGGATATTCTTTTTCTTGAAGATGAATTAAATAAATGGTATTATAATATTTTTATTAAGGGATGGCAAACTTTTTCTAGAAAAGTTGATATGCAAGGGCAAAAACTTTCCGAAGCCTTGATGAAACAATTTTCTGGATTAAAAGTAAATGGGGAGCAAATTAAGGAAGTTCTTTTAAAAACTAAACTTTCTGAAAAATGTTCTAGTTGGAGTGAGGCGCAAGTTATGATTTTTACTTCTGAATTAAGAAGGGTTTCAAAGCCCATGATCCTAGCTGCAAATAAAATTGATATTTCTTCTGGAGAAGAAAATTATAAAAATATACTTAAGAAATTTCCTCATTTGATTGTTATTCCTTGTTCAGCTGATTCAGAGTTAGCTTTGCGTCAGGCTGCTAAAGCGGGTTTAATTGAATATATCCCTGGGGAGAGGGATTTTAAAATTCTTAAAGATTTAAATGAAAAACAAAAAGGAGCCTTAAACAAAATTAAAGAAACAGTGCTTCTTAAATATGAATTTGGAACAGGGGTGCAAGAGATTTTGAATAGGGCAGTTTTTAAATTATTGGGATATCTACCTATCTTTCCTGCGTCGGCAAATAGGCTGGGAGATTCTAAGGGAAATATTCTACCGGATTGTTTTTTACTTCCTCCAGGCTCAACCGCTCTTGATTTTGCTTTCTTCTTGCATACAGATTTTGGTAATAACTTTGTAAAAGCAATAAATGCTCGTACAAAAATGGTTCTTGGTAAAGATTACAAGCTTCAACCAAGAGATGCTTTAGAAATTCTTACTCGTTAGAATATAAATATTTAAATATTGAATTTTAATTGGAAAATTATGGTAGAAGAAAATGAATTAGAAATTAAACTTTCTGGTAATCTTAAGAAGGATAAAAAACCTTCTCTTTCTTTACATACCTTTAGTGATAAGGCCATTTTATTTTCAGATAGAGAGGATTATGATTTAATTATGAAAATTTATGAATGTGGGGGGTGGAAGTGGGAGGATGACGAACTTCCTACAAGTTATTTTCTAGAAGATATTGATTCAGCTCCATGTTGTGTAGATATGGGAGTTTTTGAGGGGGAGAATTCTGGAGTTTTTGGATATGAACATTATAAGAAATATTTAGAGAGAGGGTATTTGCTTGTTTCTCCAAAGAAATTTTGTGAGTTGCAAGGAATTGATAATGCTAAAATAAAAGAAATTGAAAGGTGGTTTGATAAACATAAACCAAATAGAAAAAGTAAGGGAGAGAAATTGAAATGAAAAAAGAAAGAACATACAAGAGGAAGGGAATTGGGGTTCTTGTTGGGGGAATTGGTTTTTTTATACTGGCTGGGGGAGTTGGATTTCCTTGGTTAGCAGATAATTATAATGAAATTATCAATAAAAAAGTTTATCGTGAGTTTAAAAAAGTGGAGCAATATTATGATAAAAATAGAGATGGGAAGCTGTCTCTTGAAGAAAAGTATTTTATGTATTCTAAATTTGGATTAGAATCTGAATCTTTTGATTATTTTCCTGAAGTCAAAGAAATGAAAAGGATAATTGAAGAATATCATGAACTTGATAAGGCTCAATTTGGAATTTTTGATAGTATTCCTCTTATAAACTTGGAGAAAGAACTATGAATTATAGAAGAGAATATCTTTGGAAAAAGGGGAATTTAGGAGATAAATTAATGGATATTGGAAGCTATATTCCTGCCTTTGGATTGGTTTTTGATAATATACTTAATAAAAAAATAGAAAAAAAATTAGGAAAAGGATATTGTGGAGATAATTTTGCTTATGAAATGGGAAAGTTTAAGGATAAAACTCTTGGGAAAGACATTTATCATCTGGTAAGTTCTTTTACTTGTGCTCTTTTAATTTCTTCTAATCTTTCTAGTTCAGATGTAAAAAAAGTTCCAGAAAAATTAGAGGGACCAAATTCATTAGAAGAAGTTATAAAAGTTATTGGAAAAAACAACGAACCTGATAAGATTTTTCATTATTCGAATTATTTAGCATAATTTAAAAACTAATTTTTCTTCTGGTTCCAATGGAAGATAAAAAAACCTGTGATAAATGTAATGGGGCTTGTTGTCGTTATGTTATTCTTGAAATTGATTGTCCTGAAAGTTTGGATGAGTTTGAGAATATAAAATGGTATGTTGCTCATGAAAAGGTTAGGGTTTTTGTTGATGATGATTATACCTGGAATATTGAATTTTCAACTCCTTGTACAAATTTAGATGAAAATAATAAATGCAAAATTTATGATTCTAAACCAGAAATTTGTAATTCATTTTCTGCTAATGAGTGCTCTTTTCATGGGAATTATACTGAAAAATATTCTTTTAATTGTATAAAAGATGTTGAAACTTATATTGAAAATATTTTTGAAAAAGAACTACATATTCTTCCTAATGAAGAAGAGGAAGATGATGAAGAAGAGGATGAAGAATAAAAAATAAAAAAATAAATTTAGTTAGATAAGAAATATCCTAGTTCTTCGGAATTAATCTTATCAACTTTGTTAACTGCTTTTCCTTCAAATGCTCTTGGTTGAAGTTGGTTTAACTTCGAATATAGAAAGTTTTTTACTTCAAGGGCATTATAAGAGGGGGAATTAACTTTTATGATAAGATATTTGTTGCCAAATCTTGGATCTTGTTTTTCAATTATTTCTGCTTTAAGAGAGCAATCTTTCTCTGCAACTTGAACACTATTATCTACTCCTAAGCAAGTTCCAGCTTTTTTTAAGGCACCTGTTCCTTGTACGCATGCAGTATTTCCAATCTGCATTTTTCCTTTTTCTATAACATTTAACAAAAAGTCTCCTAGTTGGTCAGATAGATTTCCCTTCTCTGAAATTTCGGTTTTTATTGGAGTAACAAGATAACATTCTCCCCCGTTAATTCCAATATATGAAGTAAATTCGTTTGATTTGCCTGATTTGAAATTGTAATTTTGATCTCCCAAATCATCGTAAATTCTTTTTGCAACTCCGTTTGAATAAAGAGTGGGTAATTCGTCTCCGAATCTTCCTTCCTCTGCTGCTCTATCTCGATTACCTCGAAATTGATCTAACATTTGTATTAATTTGCTTGCCATAAAAATCCTTAGATTTAGAGGTTTATAAATCTTTCTATTTGTAGTGCTTAAGTAGTAGTTACATTTCCTAATACATAGTTTTATAATTTAGGTTATCTTCATTTTTTGATGAGAGTTAAAGTAAGATTACATCCTGATTCTACTCAAGAGAAGATTGTTAAACTTGAACCTGGGTTTTATGTTGTCTGGTTAAAAGAACCTGCTTTTGATAATAAAGCAAATGAGGCTCTGATAAAAATGTTAAAAAATTATTTTAGAAGAGAGGTTAAGATTGTTCATGGTTTCAAAACAAGACTTAAATTAGTTGATATTTCCGAGAAATAAGAATAATTTTTTATTTAAGGGGATATTGCTTAAAGGGGTCATATTTATCTATAAATTCTTTCCATTCTAAAACTGATTTTGGATTTTCTAAAACTGAGAGATAGGAATCCCAAACTCTCGCAAATTCTCCTAATAAATGATTAAATGCATACATTTTCTGGTCTTCATTTAATTTTTCATAATCTTGGAGTATTTCACTCATTGTATTAATGTGGCTTCTGTCTTTCCAATTTTTTCTTGAAGAAATTTTCTCTAGTTTACTTTTCAATTCATTTACTGGAGTTAAGTCAATAATTCTTGTTGTTTTTCCATCATCAATCATTATGCTATCTCCCGTATAGCTTCCTGTTGTCATAAGATATTAGGAGGATACAATTTTATAAAGATTATTGTCCTATAAGGATTATGAAATATTTAATCGCTCATTTAATTAGGGGGGAAGCAAGAGAGGGTCATATTAATCTTACTAAAGAATTATCTAATCAACTTGGTTTTGAAGACTTATCTCAAATTATCCCTCCTCATTTTACTCTTAAACACTTTAATGAACCGCTTAATGAAAAAGAATTAGAAACTCTTGAGAAATTTTTATTTAATTTTTCTAAGTCAGTTAAAGCATTTAATTATAATTTTTCTGGATTTGGAAACTTTGGCAATAAAGTGTTTTTTCTAAAGCCCTCTGGAGAAGATTTATCTAATTTTTCTAATTTTTTTCTAAAAGAATTGAAGAAAATAAAAGGAATTAAACTTTCTGATTATGATAGAGAAGAAATAACTTTTCATGCAACTCTTGCTTATTTAAATGGAGAAAAAGATTTACTCCAAGTTCAGGATTATTTTTCTTCTAATATTCCCTTTTATGCAGCAGTTTTTGATAATATTACTAGATTAAGAAAAGCTCATTACAAATGGGAGATTTACAAGGAGTTTATTTTAAAATGAGATATGTTTATGCCTTTGATTTACAGCAGATTGCCGAAGATATTTCTAAGAAAATGTTTCCTCATGTGCAAGTTGATAAAATAAAATGTTTTAGGAGTTATGGAAGTTCCACTCGTGGTACAATTGCTAGGTGTCATACAATTGGAAAACTTATGCAACTTGCAATAGGAGTTGAACCCCATTATGCTCTTGAATTTATTACTGAGCGATTTGATAAAATGAGTAAAGAAGAACAAGTGAAAGTTGTTGTGCATGAATTAATGCATATTCCTGCGACCTTTGGAGGGGGGTTTAGGCATCATGACCACGTGACTACTAGAAATGTAGATAAACTTTATAAGGAATATAAGAGAATTAAAGAGAATGAAAAAGAAAATAGTTTTGACATATAAGGGGCAGAAAGTTCAAATTGAACTAAAAGTTGTACCTAAAGTTCTTCATTGGTTGGGATTAATGTTCTCTTTTAAGAACACAAAACCAAGACTTTTTAATTTTAAAAGAGAAACAGATATTTCTATTCATTCTTGGTTTGTTTTTTATAATTTTGTTGCAATCTGGCTTGATGAAGGAGGCAAAATCATAGAGACTCGAAGGATTAAACCCTTTCAATCAGGTATTTCTCCTCGACAAAAGTTCAAAAAGCTTATAGAGATACCAATTAATAGTGATTACGACGAGGTTTGTAATCTCATCGTCGGGGATTAGAAAGATTTAAATAGATTATTCAACTTGTTCTATCGTCAATAAGGGGATTGACAAAATTTTAAGACAAAGGAGGTGTGAAATGGGAACAATTATTGCTAAAGGTGTTGTTAAGAGAAAACCAGGATTCCTTTACTACGTTGACGGAAAGGGAAACGTTTGTGAAGCTAAAATGGCTAGAGGGGGAAAAAAGAAAAAAGCAGCTGGAAAGAAGAAAAAAAGATAAAACTGCTTTGATTTAATTTTTATTTTTGTTTTTACTTTAATTTATTTTTATTTCTCTGTCGAGAGGCAGGGGGTTGGTGAGGAGAGAGGAGATTCTCTTCAGAGGGATAGTTCTAATAAAGATTCTAGAAGGGGCTAATTTTAGAAGAGGTGAGATTTGGAGGAAGAGAATTGGATGTGTGGGAGATTTTAATGAGATTGAGTGTTGAGGGATAATCCTTGAGTGGAGATTTCTAATGGTGGAGAATATTTATTGATGAGGGGAATTCTAAGAAGGGGGTTTGAATAGAGGAAGATGCTTAAGAAGGGAAATTTGGGGATGAATTATTATTGATTAATTTTTAATTAATTTTATATATTCTTTTCTCGGTTTAATATTATGCCAATCATACTTGGAATTGAATCAACAGCACACACATTCGGAATTGGAATTGTTAAAAATGGTAAAATTCTTTCTAATGTAAAAGACATGTATACTACAGAGAGCGGAGGAATTATTCCTAATGATTCAGCGCGGCATCATAAAGAAATTGCCGAGAATATTTATCTGCGAGCACTTGAAGAGGCCAAGATAGATGAGAAGGATATTGAAGGAATCGCTTTTTCTCAGGGGCCGGGTTTACAACCTTGTTTACTTGAGGGCATAAGATTTGCTAAAGCTCTCTGTTTAAAATTAGATAAGCCTCTTATTCCGGTTAATCATTGTGTTGCTCATCTTGAGGTTGGAAAAATAACTGGGGCTAAGGACCCTGTTTTACTTTATTGTTCTGGAGCAAACACTCAGGTAATTGCCTATGCAGCAGGCAAATATAGAATATTTGGAGAGACTCTTGATACGGGAGTTGGAAATTTTATTGATAGTTTTGCTCGTTATGCTGGAATAGGTTTTCCCGGAGGACCAAAAATAGAAGAGCTTGCTAAAAAAAGTAAAAATTATATCGAACTTCCTTATAGGGTTAAAGGGATGGATGTGGCTTTTTCTGGAATTTTAACAAATCTTAAACAAAAATTAGAAAAGAAGGAAATTCCTCTGGAAGATTTAGCGTACTCTTTGCAAGAAACTGTTTTTGCAATGTTAATTGAGACTGCTGAGAGAGCACTTGCTCATACCGAAAAAAAAGAATTACTTCTGGGGGGAGGGGTTGCCTGTAACTCGCGTTTACAAGAGATGGCACAATTAATGTGTAAGGAGAGAGGAGCTAAGTGTTTTGTCCCTCCAAGGCCCTTGCTTGTTGATAACGGGGCTATGATTGCATATCTTGGAGAGATAATGTTCAAAGCAAAATTAGGAGTTAAACCTAAAGATTTGGATGGGGTTGATATTCTCTCAAAACGGCGTACAGATGAAGTCGAAGTTAGGTGGAGAAAATAAGCTTAATCTTTATAAATTTATAATTAATGAATGAAATATGAGGATTTCAAAAGAAGATATTAATTTTAATAAGCAAATTTTTATGGGAGAAATAGGAGCTATAATTGGGGCTCAAACTTTTAGTCATATATCTTCAGAAGTTTTTCATTCTTTAACTAGAGTTCCTATTGTAGCAGTAATTGGTTCAATGATTGGTTCTTCTCTTTGGATATTTACTCGAGCATATGACATGGCAAGTCATAAAAAATTTTCTTCTAAGGAGCTTATGAAAGATTTTGTCCTTTTTACTCCTGTGGCCTTTCTTTTATCTTGTCTAATTTATTATCCTCTTTTATTTTTCTTATCAAGGTCTTTATTAATGCATCACCTCATGGATCATTATCTCATTCTATCTTCAGTTTTTATTTCTCAACTGATTGCTTTTTTAGTCTTGCTTTTAGCGCTTAATTTATACAGAGTCTTTTTATTTAAAAAAACAGGAAGAAGATTGTGATTTAATCACAAGCTTTATAAACTAAGTTTTGCCTTAATATTTATCCGATGAACAGGGTTCAAATGAGGAACAAGTTTCTCGGAAAATTAAATAAAAAACAGATAAAATGGTTGACGTATATCAAATTTTAGAAAAGGCGAAAAGAACTGGAAAGATTGAAAAAGGGACTAATGAAGTTACTAAAGCTATTGAGAGAGGAACAGCTAAATTTGTTGCATATGCTGCAGATGTTGAGCCGAAAGAAATTATCGCTCATATTCCTGCATTATGTAAAGAAAAAAAGATTCCCTGTCTTGAAGCAGATAGTAAACAAAAATTAGGAATTTCAATTGGACTTCCTGTTTCGGCATCTTCAATAGCAGTAATAGAATCTGGAGAAGCTGATAAAGATATTGCCTCTCTTAAAAAATAAGTTTGTTTAAGGGATTAGGGAGAGATAAAATTCTCATGAATCCTTTTCATATTCAAAGATAAAAATGGCAAAAAATCAAAAAACACAACAAGAAACAAAACCTCAAACAGCTAAAGGTAGTGATAAAATTCTAAGTTTAGTGGCTGTTCCAGCAATTGTTAAAGAGTTTGTGGGTAGAACTGGTTTTAGAGGAGAAATTACTCAAGTTAAATGTTTAGTTCAAGAGGGAAAGGATAAAGGTAGATTAATGAGAAGAAATGTTCGAGGGGCTGTTAGGGTTGGAGATGTTTTAATGTTAAGAGAAACTGAAATTGAAGCTCGTAGAATTAAATCAAATGTTACAAAGGGGTCTTATAGTTAAAATGGTAGTACATCTTGATGAAGGCATAGTAAAGTGTATTCTTGACGGATTAAATTCTATTGAGGGAGATGTTAATAGTTTTAGTGTTGGACCTGTTAAAGCAAATCAAGCAGAACTTTTAAAGCATTATTTATCCAATTATAATCTTATTTTACAAAAAGATTTAGTATATGGAACATATAATATTTCTGTTTCGAAAAAGGAGAAAGAAAATGAAAGATAAACAAATTAAACAATATCTGCCTTTTATTGTAGGATATTTAGGTAAACCAGATTATTCTGAAGTTGCTCAATTAATGAAAATTTCTGAAGTTGATGCTTTTGTTAATTTAGAAAGATTAGTAAAAAAAGGAAAATTAAAAACTGAAGTTATTAGAGGAGAAGTTAAATATTTACCCAAGGAACAATATAGGAGTGAAGACGATGAGTAAATGTTGTGATGATTTTTTTAATGAACAAGAAATCGCTTTTGATGAGGTTAGATATTTTCCTGAACCATCTATGTTAACTAATGGAGAAGATTTACAAAAGCATTTTGAAGATTTAAATAGACTTGAAAGTTGTGATCCTTTGGCTTCTGTCTATAGAATAGGTTTTACTTCTATAATTAAATATAACGGAGTACAAAATGCCTAAATGTGTTTATTGTGGAACTCAATATGAATTTCCAAGAGGATTGACTTTAGTTATGAAAGATGGAACTATTAATTATCTTTGTTCAAGTAAATGTAGAAAGAATATGTTAATGAAAAGAAGAAAAGTTAAGTGGGTTTTAGCAAAGAAAAAAGTTCAAGAAAAAGTTAAAAAACAAGCTTAAAATTATTCATTTTCTAAAAATTATTTTTTTTATTCTATTTTTTAAAATTTTTAATTAAATCTTATTTTATCGACGGTAAAACTTAATTTTAGTGAGAAAGATTTATAAAGTCTTGTGAGCTTTTTTAGCTATAAATTGGAGTTGAATAAACTTGAATTTTGGACTTAAAATGACTGGAAATAAAGAATATACTGCAGATTCAATTAAGGTTCTTGAAGGGCTTGAAGGAGTAAGAAAAAGACCTGCAATGTATATTGGTTCAACAGGTAAAGAGGGTCTTCATCACTTAGTTTATGAAGTAGTGGATAATTCTGTAGATGAAGCAATGGCAGGACATTGTGATACAATTAATATTTCTATTAATAAAGATGGTTCTTGTACTGTTGAAGATAATGGAAGAGGAATTCCAACAGATATTCATCCTCAATATAAAGTTTCTGCTGCAGAGGTGGCATTAACTAAACTTCATGCAGGAGGAAAATTTGATAAAGATTCTTATAAAATTTCTGGAGGACTACATGGAGTTGGGGTTTCTTGTGTAAATGCCTTATCAAAAAAATTAATTTTAACTATTAAACAACATGGTAAAATTTATCAGCAAGAATATTCTCGAGGTATTCCTCAATATAAATTAAAAGAAATTGGCAAATGTAAAGAGACGGAAAAAGGAACAACTGTAACTTTTTGGCCAGATGAAGAAATTTTTTCAACTTTGGAATTTGATTATAAAGTACTACAAACTAGATTTAGAGAAATTTCTTTTTTAAATGCAGGATTAAAGATTAACTTATTTGATGAATTACAAAATAAAAAAGAAGAATTTTATGCTTCCGGAGGGTTAATGGAATTTGTTAAATGGGCAAATAAGAATAAAGAAACTCTTTATCCTAAACCTATTTATTTTAAAAAAGAGACTGAAGGATTAATTTTAGAAATAGGAATTCAATATAATATGAGTTATCAAGAAAATATTTTCGGTTTTGTAAATACTATTAATACTGTTGAGGGGGGAACACATGTTTCTGGTTTGAAAACAGCTTTGACGAGAGTGATTAATGATTATGCTAAGAAAAAAGGTTTTTTCAAAAATGGAGAATCTTTTATGGGAGAAGATGTTCGTGAAGGATTAACTGCTATTGTTAGTGTAAAAATTGCAGACCCCCAATTTGAAGGACAGACAAAAACTAAACTTGGAAATTCTGAAGTTAAAGGGGCAGTTGATTCTTTAGTTACTGTAGCTCTTTCAGAATATTTTGAAGAAAATCCTGTTGTTGCAAAAAAAATTGTTACTAAAGCCTTAGACTCTGCACATGCAAGACTTGCAGCTAAGAAAGCGAAAGATTTAGTTAGAAGAAAAAATGCATTTTCTATTGGAGGACTGCCAGGTAAATTAGCAGATTGTTCTAGTAAGAAACGTGATGATGCTGAATTGTATTTAGTAGAAGGAGAAAGTGCGGGGGGTTGTTTTTCTGGTGATACTAAAATTGCTTTACTAGATGGACGAAATTTAAGTTTTAAGGAGCTTGTTAAGGAAGATAGTGAAGGAAAAGAAAATTTTTGTTACACAATTAAGGATGATGGAAATATTGGAATAGAAAAAATAGTTAATCCAAGAATAACAAAAAAGAATGCTCATGTAATTAAAATCATCTTAGATAATAATCAAGAAATAATTTGTACGCCTGATCATAAATTTATGTTGAGGGATGGAAAATATAAAGAGGCTCAATTTCTTTCTAAAACTGATTCTTTGATGCCTTTAAACAGAAAAATTTCTAAAATTGGTGGAAAAATAACTATTGAAGGATATGAAATGATTTGGAATAAAAATAAGTGGATTTTTACTCATTTATTATCTGATGAATATAATACAAAAAATAAACTTTATTCTAGTAATATCCTTGGACATAAGCATCATGTTAATTTTAATAAATTAGATAATAATCCCCGCAATATTGTAAGGCTTTCTAAGAAAGATCATTTACATTTGCATACTGAAAATTTAAAACACACTTTGCATAGAGCAGACGTTTTAGAAAAATGTAGAGAAATTCATAAAACTTCCGAATATAGAAACAAAATTAGCAAATGGGCAAAGCAACCCTCTGTTAATAAAATGTTATCCGATAGAGCTAAAAAGCAATGGGCAAATGAAAATTATAAGGAATTTATGATGAGAAAGTTTAGAGAATTTTGTGAAAATAATCCAGAGTATGTAGAATTAAATAAAAAAATCTTAGAGAATGCTCAAAAAGAATATTGGGCTAATCCTGAAAATAGAAAAATAGCTTCTATTAAAGTTCAAACTTTTTTTAAAGAAAATCCAGACGCAAAAGCATATCTTTCCCTTTTAGCTAAAGAGCAATGGAAAAATAATGATTTAATCGAATGGAGAAAAGAAAAAACGAAAGAGCAATGGACTCCTGAATTTAGAGAACAAAGGAAAAATGCTCTTGATAAAACTTATTATGGAAAGACCATTAAATTTATGAAGAAGATTTTGGAAGAAAAAGGTTCTTTAAGCGAATTTGATGAATTTAGAAAAGATAATAATGATAAGAGTGTTCTTAGTATGAATACTTTTTGTAAAAGATATTTTAATGATAACTTTTCTGAGATGTTTGATTGCGTAAAAAATTACAATCATAAAATAAAAGATATTTTTTGGATTGATGAAAAAATTGATGTTTATGATTTGGAGGTTCCTGGAACTCATAATTTTGCTTTAGCTTCAGGAGTTTTTGTTCATAATAGTGCCAAGATGGCTCGTAATAAGGAAAACCAGGCTATTCTTGGACTTCGTGGTAAAATTTTAAATGTTGAAAAAGCAACTCCTTCTAAAGCCTTATCCTCTGAAGAAATTGCAAGTATGATTACTGCAATTGGAGTTGGAGTTGGAGAAGATTTTAATATCGAGAATTTAAGGTATCATAGAATTATTATTATGACTGATGCAGATGTTGATGGAGAACACATTAAAACTTTGTTATTGACTTTCTTTTTTAGATTTATGCCTAAGTTGGTTGAAGAGGGGCATGTTTATGTTGCTTTACCCCCTCTTTATAGAATTAGAAAAAAAACAGACCATTATGTTTATAACGAAGAAGAATTAAAAAAAGCAACAGCTGGAATTGAAAATCCTAATGTTAGTCGATTCAAGGGTTTAGGTGAAATGAGTGCAGAACAACTTTGGGAGACTACAATGAATCCTAAAGTAAGAAAAATTAAGAGAATTTATATTGAGGATGCTGTTGAAGCAGACCAAACCTTTTCGATGTTAATGGGTGATGATGTTCAGGGTAGAAAGGAGTTCATTGCAGAGAATGCTAAATCTGCTAGTTTAGATATTTAAAATGAAAGGGGGAACTAATTAATTAAAATGGCAAAACGGAATAAAATTCAAACACCAGATTGGATATTGAAAGGAGAAAAAGGAAAAGTGGTTAAAAAGAAAACTGGAAAGGGTTTCAAAATAAGACGATGTCCTAAGTGTAACAGCGATGAGGTTAGAGTTGTTATAGGAGATATCGGAGTCTGGGAATGTCCTAAATGTAAATGGAAAGGAGATAAGATTAAGATTGAAGAACTTGAAGAAGAGGAATTTATGAAATATTTAGATGAAAAAGGTGAGGACGTAGCATAAAATGAATAAAGAAATAATAAAATTAGATGGAGCAAATATGGATATAGATTTAGTATCTCAAGATAAAACTTCTTGGAAACAGATGAAATGTCCTTGGAATGAAAAAGATAAAACTAATAATCATAAATGTGCAATTAAAAATGTTTCAATATGTCCTTATTTTTGTGGAATTGAATACTTAGATAATATATTATGTTGTTATCCAAATAAAAATCAATTAATAGATAATAAAATTAAAAAATAAAATGGCGAAAGATGAAGAACAAGAAAACTGGGAAGAAGAAACTTCAGATGCAGTTGTAGAGGATGAAGAAGAAGTTGTAGAAGAAACTGATGGTGAAGCTGAAGCTGAAAGTGAAGCTGAAGGTGAACCTTCAGAAGAAGATGAAAATCCAGAAACAGACGAAGAGAGAAATAAAAGAGTTTTAATTGAAGAGAAAGGAGTTATTAATTCTGAAGTTTCTGAAGAAATGAGAAGAGCTTATTTAGATTATGCAATGAGTGTTATTGTCTCTCGTGCGATTCCTTCAGTTGAAGATGGTATGAAACCTGTTCAAAGAAGAATTTTATATGCAATGCATCAAATGGGATTGAAACCAAATACTCAAACAAAAAAATCTGCAAGAATTGTCGGAGATGTAATGGGTAAATATCATCCTCATGGAGATACTGCAATATATGATGCAATGGTAAGAATGGCTCAAGATTTTTCTTTAAGATACCCTCTTGTTTATGGTCAAGGAAATTTTGGTTCTATTGACGGGGATCCTCCAGCGGCTATGAGATATACCGAAGCTAAATTAGAAGAGACTTCATTTGCATTGTTAGATGATTTAGATAAGGAAACAATAGAATTTGGACCAAATTATGATAATTCATTAAAGGAACCTTTGTTACTTCCGGGTAAACTTCCAGCTCTATTATTAAATGGGGCAACTGGAATTGCAGTTGGTATGGCTACAAATATTCCTCCACATAATTTGAGAGAGGTTTGTGATGCAATTGACAAATATATTGATAATCCTGAAATAACCGTGGAAGAATTATGCACAATTATACAGGGTCCTGATTTTCCAACCGGAGGTTCAGTGCAAGGAGATATGTTAGAGTTATACAAAACTGGTAGAGGAAAAATGATGATGAGGGGGAAGACTACAACTGAAGAAATCAAGAATAAAACTGCCGTGGTGATTACTGAAATTCCTTATATGATAAATAAATCAAGTTTGGTTGAACAAATTGCCAATCTTGTTAAAGATAAAAAATTGAAAGATGTTTCTGATTTGAGAGATGAATCGGCAAGAGGAAAAATGAGAATTGTTATTGAATTAAGAAAAGGAGTTGATTCTAAATTTGTTCTGAATTCTTTATACAAATATACTCGGCTTCAAGAGTCCTTTAATGTTAATTTTTTAGCTTTAGTTGGAGGTCAACCTAAAGTTTTAGGACTTAGAGAGGTTCTTGAAAATTATGTTAATTATAGAAAAATTATCATTACAAAAAGAACTAAGTATGAATTACAAAAGGCTATTGAAAGACAAGAGATTGTTAGTGGTTTATTAGTTGCTTTGGCTAATTTAGATGCAGTTATAAAAATTATTAGGTATGGGAAAGCTCCTTCTGAAGAATTAATTGCTAAGTTTAAATTTAGTGAAAATCAAGTTAAAGCAATTTTAGAGACTAAATTAAGACAATTAACTGCCCTAGAAAATGATAAATTAAAAACTGAAGCTGAGGATTTGGATAAAAAAATTAAAAAATATAATCAAATTTTAAAAGACATAAAAGAAGTTTTGAAAATTATTAAACAAGAGGTTGCAGAACTAAAAGAGAAATATGGTGATGCTCGTAGAACTCAAATTTTCAAGAGAAGTTTTTCTGAAATCTCTGAAAAAGATTTAGTTCAAGATAAAGAAGTTGTTGTAAGCATTACTGATAGAGGATATGTTAAAAGAATGGATGTGCAAACTTATAAGGAACAGAAGAGGGGAGGAAGAGGGGTAATTGGAAGTAATCTTGCCACTGATGATTACACTAAACAATTATTGACTTGTTCAACTCATGATTATTTAATGTTTTTTACTTCTAGAGGAAGAGTGCTTTGGCTTAAAACTTATGATTTACCTGAAGCTGAAAGATATGGAAAGGGAAAAGCTCTTGCTAATATGCTCGGATTAAAGGATGAAAGAGTTACGAAGGTTATTTCAGTTAAGAACTTTGATGATTTTTTAGTTATGGCTACTAAAAAAGGAATTGTAAAAAGAATATCTTTAAATTATTTTTCTAATCCTCGTGTTTCTGGAGTTAAAGCAATTAATTTACCTGCTGATGGTTCGGATGATTTAATCGGGGTGGAAGTAGTTAAAGAAACTCAAGAAGTTTTACTTGCTACTAAACATGGTAAGGCAATCAGATTTAATAGTAAGGATTTAAGACCAATGGGAAGGTCAAGTTATGGAGTAACTGGGATTAAACTTGATAATAAAGATGAGGTTGTCTCTCTCGAGGTTTTAGAAACTGCTGCTATTTTTACAATTACTAAAAACGGATATGGAAAAAGAACAACTGTAGAAGATTATAGAAAAACTGCTCGTGCTGGAAAAGGGGTTATTAATGTTAAAATTTCAGATAAAACTGGAGATGTTGTTAATACAGTCTCAGTTAATGATGATGATGCTATTATTGTTTCTACAGCAAAGGGAATTGTAATAAAAACCAGTCTTGAAAGTATTAGAGTAATGGGAAGAGCTGCTCAGGGAGTAAGAATTGTTAAACTTCAGGATGGCGACCATGTAGCAGATGTTGTTAGAGTTGTTGAAGAAGAGTGATTAGATAAAATTAAAAAGGAGTTTAGTTTTTTTAAAAAATGAAATTTGGGGTGAAAACTTATGATGATGAATCGTTTTTAGATGTTTTTAGTGATAAATGTGATTTTTTTGAGGTTCAAGCTGTCCAAAAAAATGATTATAATTTTTTAAGGAAATATAATCTTCCTATTATTATCCATTGTGAACATGAAGGGTTTGGGATTAATGTTGCAGATATTTCTAAAAGGGATTTAAACTTACAGGCAATTCATTTTGCTAAAGTAGTTGCTGATTCTGTTGGGGCAAAAAAAATTATTATTCATCCTGGAACTCTTGAGAATGAAAATTGTTCTAAGGAAAATGCCGTTGAATTTTTAAAAGAACATTGTGATTCTCGTTTTATTATTGAAAATATGCCTTACTCTCATAATGAGACTAATAGTTTAAGATTATGTTCAACTCCTGCAGAAATGAGGGAATTTATGGATAAAACTGGACTCGGTTTTTGTTTTGATATTAATCATGCTATTGAATATGCTCTTGAAGTTGGATTAGACTATATTAAATTTTTAAAGGAATTTTCTAAGATAGATGCTTCACATTACCATTTGGGTGGAGAAAATATGGAAAAAAGAGAATCTCATTTGAGCTTTGTTCATTCTAATTTAGATTTAGATATTATCTTTAAAATTTTACCTAAAACCGCGGAAATTACTTTGGAAGTTGAAATTGAGAAAGAAAACGTTTTGGAAGATTTGAAGGTTGTTGGTAGGGTGTGATTTTGGGGTTTGGGTTAGTTTTAAAAAAGAGGGTTCTTTAATAAATTTACAGGATCTGTCGTATAACGGTTCATTATTTTCGGCTCCAGCGATTTTAAAAAAATCGGAGTGACCGAAAGACGGGGGTTCGACTCCCTCCAGGTCCATTCATTTTATTCTAATCATTTCTTCAATTTCTTCTTCTGAAATTGAACAACCCTTGAACTTCAGGGCATATAACATTGCTTCAAGCACTTTCTTATTTTGTATCTCGATAAGACCTTTTTTATTGATTATATAAATTAATTCTGCAGACCTGATAATTTTAAACTGATTTAAATCTTTTATTAAACTTTTATCATAATTTATTGTTGTTTGATGTTTTTTTACTAATAATCTTCTTAAATTTTCTGGTTTTTCGCAAATCATTCTTGCTGTTCTTTCATCTATGGCCAATAAGTTTGGAATGTTTTTTTCGTTTAATATTTTGCCCAATGCTAAGCAAGAAACTTCTCCTAAATCTACTAAATGAATAGGTTTGCCCTTTTCATAAAAACTTGAATTAATTAGATTCATTATTTTATCTGTTTCTTGCGAAATTTCTTTTTCTGAAATTCCAAGTGAGTCTGGAAATTCCAGAGTTTTATCTAATAATAATTGATTAACTTGCATTGCTTCTAATTCAAATCTCTTTATTCTTAGCGGTCTATCGATAATTTCTTCTTTTACCTCTTTGGTTATGATAAATCTACCCTTAAAGGTCTTTTTTAATTCTACTAAATATTTGAATAACCCATTCATTGCAAAACTAATTAGGGTGCTTGCATCGAAAATTATTACTTTTTCAGTCATTTTATCTTTTCCTTAATCTGTTTAATTAATTTTTTATGAGTTGGAGAAAGTTTTCTTTTTGTTTCTATTTCTTTAAGAATGTATTCTGTTTCTTCAGTATATCTTTTTTTAAATTCTGAGGTTGTGCTGTTTAAGTCAGAAACATTATCTAATCTGTCTGCTAATTTTATTACTAATGCCCAACTACTCATGTTTTTCATCTTTTCAGCAAGATATTCTTTTTTTCCTAACTTTTCTTTTTCTTGTTCATCCGTTGTTAATTCTTTTACTAAATCTAAAACTAATTCTCCAAATAATTCTTTTAATTCTTTTTCACTTGCAGTTGTGTCTTCTAGAGTATCATGAAGCATTGCTGCCGAAATAAGCTCATTTATTTTATGACTCTCTTTATTTTCTCGAATTATTCTTGCAACTTTTATTGGATGTGTGATGTAAGGTTCTCCTGATCTTCTGTTTTGAGTTCTGTGTTTTTCTTCTGCATATTGAATTGCTTTTTCTATCATTTTAATTTACTCGTAAGATGACTATGATTTCCCATCATCTCTAATCTCCAATTTTGATATTTTGGAGTCCATTTAATTATGTTAATACAAGTTTCTTTTTGCATGAAAGGAACTAATTTATTAGTATCTAAATTCATAAAATAGGATAAAATTAATCTATTTGTTAATCCGTGGGCTACAATCAGAATTGTTTTTTCTTTATCCCTATCTTTAGATATTCTATTTAGAAATTTAAATAACTTATTCAATTTATCTATTTCTTCTTTAGTTAATTTATGTTTTTCTTTTTTTAGAGTTTCTGTTTTAAATTCTCTTAATGCTTTTTCAAATTTTATCTGTTTCTTTATTTTTTTATTTATTATTTCGGCTGTTTGTTTTGTTCTCGTTAAATCACTTGAATAAAAATCATCTATTTTTTCTTTTTTTAATGCTCTTGCTAATAATTTTGCTTGAGCTTTTCCTTTTTTTGTCAAGGGAGTATCATCTCCTTCTTCTTTTTCAGCATGGCGAACAAATATAATCTCCATTTAATCAAACATCTCCTTTGTCCATTTAATTCTGGCCTTAACTTCAGTTGTTTTTGAAAATTCAACATCTGAAATTCCCGTTTTTCCAGTATATTCTGCTAAATCAAACATGCTAATACCAAGTAATTTTGCGGTTTTTTCTAAAGAAATTCCGTGTTCATAAATTCTTGAGGCTTTGTTTATTCGTGCTTTTTTGAAAACTTCTTCAATATAATCCCTTAATCTTCCAGAAATTTTATTAATTGCCTTGGTTAAAAATTCAAAATCTTTTCCAAATCTTTCAATGTCTTTTGATTCAAGGTCTTTTATTGATTTTGTTAAGGCATCACTTGTTATCTTTTGAAAATCTCTCCATCCCTTTAAACTTCTGTAATCTTCTCTCTCAAAGATTTTTCCTAAAGAATAAATAGCAACGGCTACTGCAATGTTATCCGGGTCTTGAGTTAGAGAAGCTGTATGAATTGTCTGGTTGGATAAATTTTTTATTATTGTAGAATTTCCTTCATTAATTGCTTTTTGTGTTTGCTTTAGAATGTCTAAAATATTCTCTACCTCTCTCATAAAATAAGCAGGAATTTGATAATTATAAATGTTTATAAATTAAATTTTCTTTTTTGAGTTATGAAAGTAGGGGATTTTGATTCGTTTGATGAATATTATGAATCTATAAGCAAAGCAAGAGATAATTGTGCTGAAAGGGGATATCATAGAATTGATTTTGAACCTGAAGATGATAATTCCTATATGATTTGTTATGATTGTGAACTATGGTTTGATAAGGCTTTTGCTAAATCTTGTGGACTTGAATATAAAGTTGAGGAGATTTAATTAAACAGGTTTTTATATTCTAATTCTTTGATTTATTTATGAAAAAAGTATTATTAGATACAAGTTTTATTCTTAGTTGTATTCGGGAGAAGGTTGATTTTTTTGAATGGTCTGAGAATCTTGGATTTAGAATAGTTGTTCCAAGTATTATTCTTGATGAGCTTAAAAAGATTTCAATTACAAATAAAAGTTCTAAACTTAGGGGAGAGGCTGAATTTGCACTTAGATTGATTAAATCTGAAAGTTATATTGCTCTTGAATTAAAAGGAAGGTATGCCGATGTGGGACTGATTAGTTACCTTAAAAAAAATCCAGATGTTGCTGTTGCAACATTAGACAGAGAAATCAAAAAATCAGTTATTAATAGAAAAATTGTTTTGCGAGCACGAAAGAAATTAGAGTTTCAGTGAGTAGATTCAGCAAATGCATCTCTAAAAAAAGCGTCTGGCTCATTTTCAATTAAATGTCTTGTTAACCCTTCATTAATTAATCCAGCATAAATTTTTATGTTTGAGTTTACTATACTTGCTGCTAAGGAGGGTAAGAGATATCTTTTATTTTTAATTTCTAACTTTCCTAATTCCATCCATTCAGAATATTGATAGATGTTATTCCAAGCTTTAATTGCTTCTTCACAGGTCTTTCTTAAATCCTTTTTTCCATCTCCTTCTGGATTAATTACAAAAATTTGATTATCTGAAAAAGATTGGATTATTTCTTTTGCATCTAACCCTGTTCTTTTCCACCTTTCGTAATATTCTTTTGGAGTAAAAATGGAATCATTTTCATCAATATGGTTTGCTTCTATCTGTCCTCTTAAGTAAAGAATATTCTCTCCGTTTGGGTCTGTTTCCAATCCCCAAGGGAAACCATCTAATTTTTTTTCAACTAGGAATTTTCCATTTTTTATTAAATTAAAGAAAATATCTCGTTCAAGAAGGGCATTGTTATGTTTTACGTAGTCGCCTAATGTTGTTCCCATTTTTATTGAAGTTATAGTTGCTTTTTAAGGATTATTGTGATTTAGAAAAAGAATGAAAAAATTTTCTTATTTTTTCTTTTTTCTTTTTCCAGAAATAATCATTCTCTGAAATGCCTAAATAAAACAAAGAGCCTCCCTTGGCTTTCTTTTCTAATTCTTCTGGAATTTTTTTATAACTTATTTTTGGGAGAAGATTATCGTTTGGATTTCTGTCGTCAATATTATTTATTCCATACCTTTGACCAGAATATCTTCCAATAATATTTTCATCCAAATCTGCTTTTCTTAAAATGTGATACTGTTTTGAATAAGGAAGCTTAACTGAAAAAATAAGATAGTTTCTATTGTCTATTTTTTCTAATCTTCCTTCTAAATTACCTTGCAAGGTTTCTTCACCTGTATTAACATGGATATTTCCCGATATCTTTTTATCTTCTCCAATTATGATTGTGCCATTATAAAAGTAAAGAATTTTATTTTTTTTGTAAACTCCTTCTACTTCCTGGGACCTTTTTCCATCTGCCATTTTCATTCTTGCTCAATTAGGGTTTATAATTATTTCGTTTTTGCCTGAGAAAGCTTTTTAAACCGATTTTTACTTAAGTTTTTGAATTAAAATGTTCTACTTAACCGAGGTCGAGGATTATGTTAGGGTAGAGCCAAAATTGTTTGGTTTGCCTACTGCTCAGTCTGTTCGTGAACAGCTTGAAGAGACATACTCTGACTACTATGAAAAAGAAATTGGAAAGGTTGTTGCAGTTGTAGAAGTTATCTCGATTGGCGAGGGAGTTATTATTCCTGGAGATGGAGCTGCTTATTATAAATGTGTTTTTAAAGTTCTGGCTTGGAAGCCTGAAGTACAAGAATTAGTTTATGGTAAAATTGATGAAATTACCAATTTTGGAGCATTTATTAATATTGGTTCAATGAGAGGAATGATTCATATTAGTCAAACAATGGATGATTATGTAAGCTTTAGTGATTCAGGTGCACTTTCTGGTAAAGCTAGTGCTAGAACTCTAAAGGCTGGAGATTTATGTGTTGCAAGAATTGTTGCTCTAAGTCATAAGGGTGATGAACCTAAGATTGGTCTTACAATGAGACAACCAGGATTAGGAAAAATAGACTGGATTAAAGAAGATAAAAATAAGGAAGAAGCTGATGCAAAGAAAGCAGCTAAATATGAAAAATCTGATAAAAAACCTGCAAAAGGAAAAGAAAAAAAGGAGAAGAAAAAATAAAATGGCATCAACAAAAGTAAAGGAAAAAGCTTGTAAAATGTGTAAAACAATTTATTTAGAAGAAGACAAATGTCCTAAATGTGGTTCTAAAGAAGCAACAGAAAGTTTTAAAGGGAGAATAGTTGTTGTAAATCCAGAAAAATCTGAAGTTGCTCAAAAATTAAATATTAATAGCAAAGGAAACTTTGCAATAAAAACAAGATGAGTTTAAAAGTAATAACTGAAACAGTGAATCCTCTTTTTGGAAGAAAAGAAGTTAGGGTAACTATTGAAGCAAGCAAGGTACCCACAAAAGAAGAAGCTGCTAAACTCATCGCAGACAAATTTTCAACTAAATCTGAACTTGTGAGAGTTAAGGAAATTCAGGGTAAGTTTGGAACTACTATTGTAATAATTGATTCAGATATTTATGAAAATGAAAAAGCATTTGAATCTTATGTTAAAAAAACTAAAAAAGAAATTGAAGCAGAGAAAAAGGCTTTAGAGGATAAAAGAAAGGCTGAAGCTGAAGCTAAAAAAGCTAGAGAAGATGCTAAAGCATCTAAGGAAGAAGCTAAAGCAGAAGTTGCTAATACTGAAACTGAGGGAGGAGAAGAATAATGGGGAAAAAGAAAGTAGTAAAGAAAGGTAAGAAAAAGCATGTAAACAAGCCTACAAGTAAGAAATATACTAAGTATAAAGTTCAGGGAGAGAAGGTTGTTAGAGAAAGATCCTGTCCAAGATGTGGACCGGGAATTTTCTTAATGAATTCTCAAGGAAGATTATACTGTGGAAAGTGTCATTATACTGAATTCGCATCTAAGACTAAGAAAGAATAATTATATTCATGGATGAAGAGTTTGAGAGGTGTTTAAAGTATCTTCCTGGGGGGGAAGTAACGGACATTTCAAGTCTTGAAAAAGCTGTTTTTGTTAGAAATGTTAATAGTGTTCTTAATGCAACTTATGGTCTGGCTTATGCTGGTTTAAGGTATGGTGATAAAAAGATGTATCTTGATGGAATAAATCTTCCTAAATCTCTATTTTTTGGGGTTTTAGAGCTAGAAACGCTTAGGGAATATCAAAATATTAAAGGATTTGGAGAGGGTTTTTTTGAATCTGGAAAGGTAGACGGGTTCAAGGAAGTAGTGCTTTCTTTGAAAGAATATAGAAAATTTCTTAAAGGTAAACTCTTTGAATTTTATAGAACAAAGCATGGAGTTTAGTTATAAATCTTCATCACTACTTTGTAAAAGAAATGCCTTGTCATTTTTAAATAGTTACATAATCGAAAGGTTTAAATAGTCTTTTCTATTGGGTTTATTATCACCTCTTTTTGCCCAGGAGAAGCTCCAAGTCATCTACTTGTAGCGATTTGGAGAATCTCCCAGGGTTATGATTTTATGATTAAGATTAAAAGAGGAAATTAATTTTTAGGGTTTTATAATATGTTTTCAAAACCCTGTTTATTTTCTTGCTAAATCTTTAAATATGTTTTTTTATTTATCTTTTTATGAACTTATTCAAAAAACTTGGAATTATAAAAGAGAGTCCTGTTGAGCTTAAGATTAACAGAACTGGAGAGCATGAAGCAAAGGTTACCTCTTATAATCCTTTAACTGGAGAGGAATATTGTTCACGTTCTGTTTATATTTTTATTAGTAAAGAAGCGGAGTATATTCTGGCTCAAGAAGAAATAAGAAAGAATATTCTTTGATTTTTGTTATATATTTATAAAATCTTCTTTCCTATGTTTTTTATGGAAGAAAAGAGGGAAGAGGAGCACATCTCTGTGAAACAAGAGCAGGTTCATGATTTGATTTTTGGGGGAGAGATTGGATGGCAAGAGATTATTTATGATTTGATTCATACTGAACAACTTGACCCTTGGGATGTGGATATTATCCTTTTAACAAATAAATTCATTGAAAGAATTCAAAAATATGAAGAGGTAGATTTTTTTGTTTCTTCTAAAGTGCTTTTAGCTGCATCTTTATTACTTAGAATAAAGTCTGAATTTCTCTTAAATAAATATGTAAGAAGTATTGATGAAATTCTTTTTGGAAATAAAGAAGAAAAAAAGACTTCGAGTTTTGAGAGAATTATGCTTGATGAAGAGATTCCAGAACTTATTCCTAAAAGTCCGATGCCTCGTTTTAGAAAAGTAAGCTTACAAGAACTTATTGATTCTTTAAATAAGGCAATTACAACCGAAAATAGAAGAATCAGGAAAGAGATTGTTAATACTAATGCTTTAAGAGAGAGTGGAATTAGTTTACCTAAAAGAAAATTTAATATTAAAGATAAACTCCAGAGTTTAGGAAATAAACTTCGTTCTTATTTTGGATTGAATAAAGAACTAAAAAAAGTTTCTTATACTGATTTTATTGGAACAGATAGAGAAGAGAGATTGACCTCTTTTTTTCCTCTACTTCAAATGGAAAATAATGGGGAGGTTTGGCTAGAGCAGGAAAAACATTTTGAGGAAATTCATGTTTGGTTAAAAGAGGTATATTTTAGAGAGGTTGGAGATCCTTTTGCTGAACTTAGAGAGTCTTTACCTAGTGAAATGAGCGATGAAGAATGGGAACAAATAGGAGAAATTGAGGAAGAAATTATTGAAGAAGAGGAAAAGAAATTTAAGAAAGAAATGAAAGGGAAGAAGGGTAAGGAAGGGGAAGAGGAAAATTAATTTGTTCGAAAGATAATTAACCCCTAACTTAGAAGTTTTATGATATTTTATTTTTGAGTGAGAGATAATTAATTTCTTTTGGATAATTTTAATGAAGGTATAGAAATAATTAGTAAATTCTAATTATCTCTTTTTTGGGAAATTAGTTATGCCTAAAATTTTTTCTAGTGTTCTAATTTGTGTTATTTCTTCTCTAGATAGCATATTTGTATAATTTGGATTGTGTTCTATTAAACTTTTAGATAATTTAGCATATTTTTCATATAGTGCTTTATAAATTTCTAGTTTAATTTCAGTATAACTTTTTTCTTCATCCATATTATTCTTTATTTTCATTTATTTTTAAATATTTATATACTATAAAATCCTTGGACTTTTATGAAACTAGGAGTATTATTTTCAGGGGGGAAAGATTCTGTTTATGCAGCTTATTTAGCAAAGAAAGCAGGGCATGAATTAGTTTGTTTAATTTCAGTTATTTCTGAGAATAAAGAGAGTTACATGTTTCATACTCCCTCAATTGAGAAAACTAAGGTTCAAGCTAAGGTTATGAAACTTCCTCTTGTTATTCAAAAAACTAAGGGTGAAAAAGAAAAGGAACTAATTGATTTAGAGAAAGTTATTAAACAAGCTCAAAAAGATTATGAACTTGATGGAATTATTACTGGAGCAATTCAATCTGTTTATCAAGCATCGAGAATTCAGAAAATCTGTGATAAGCTCGGACTTGAATGTGTTAATCCTCTCTGGAAAAGAAGTGAGGAAAATTATTTAGATGAACTTTTAGAAGCAGGTTTTAAAATAATGATTATCGGGGTTTTTGCGTATCCCTTGGATAAAACTTGGGTTGGAAGAATTATTGATAAAAAATTTATTGAAGAGATAACTGCACTTAATAAAAAATATAAAATTCATATTGCAGGTGAGGGAGGGGAATTTGAAAGTTTTGTTTTAAATTGTCCTTTGTTTACAAAAGAATTGAGGGTAAAGAAAAAAATTATCTCCGGTGAGGCTCATTCTTGGAAAGCCGAGATAGAGGTGGAATGATTAAATTCCTGCATCGGCTTTAGCAATTGCTAATTTACCTGGAAAAACATGATAAGTTCTATATTCTTGAACGTAATCTTCTTCAAAGATTCCCTTGTTCATCTTTCTCTCAAGATATCTTGTTAGTCCTTCTTTTTTAAAAAATCTTTTTGTAAATCCTTTCATCTTGATGTCTAAATTTTCATCTATCTTTAATAGATAATCTTCTGCTATTACCTTGTAAGGCATTATTTTGTCAATTAATTTTGTCATGGATTTATTTATCTATTTGTTTCTTTTTAAATGTTGCTATAAAATTTAACTTCTTTAACATAATTAATTTTAAATAAAGGTTTTAATTATAAATTTCATGCGTAGAAACGAATTAGAAGAAATTTCTGATGAATTTTTTGATGGACTTAGTGAACCTGGAAAATTAAGATGGAAGGTTGAATGGGAGGACGCAATTTATAGTGAAGAATTTAGGAATTATCCCTTTCTTTTAACTAATTCAAAAAAATTAGCCCCCATAAGCGAGGTTGTAGATAAAGAGGTTCCATTTAACGGATTTGTTAGTATGGAGGGGGTGAAACTTGATTTGGAAAAAATCAATCTTCAGGGTTCTAAGCGTTTTTCTTCTAAACTTAAGGGAGAATCTGCATATTTGAGTGAGGGGGAGATAAAATATCTTCAGTTTCATGAAAAAACTAAGGTCTCAGAAATAAAAACTGCTTTTTTTATAAATAAGAATTTTTATACCCAAAGAATCTATTCTAATACAAAGGGGGAAGATTTTTCTCTTTTTTATTTTGCAAATTATTCTTGTTGCTATGGTTCTGGGTATACCCTCGGATTTTCACAATATTCTCCAGATTTTTTTAATATTTATGTAAGAAGAGAGGGGAAGGCTTTTCCTTTGGCTAAATTTGAAATTAAGACTAAACTTCCTTTTGCGCAAGAAATTCTTAATGATCCTCAAATTTTTACGAATTTTGAAAGATTTCAGAGTCTGATGAAAGATAAAAAATGTATGCTTTTTTCTGCTACATCTGATGGTAAAATTGTTAATGAGGGGGGAAGTGTTGAATCTAATGTTCCTTTCTTAAAGTTGAGCAAAGCTCTTAAACTTCTATAAATTATTTTATCGACGATAAACTTCTTTTTTGTTGGTAATTGATTTAAAAAGCTTTTGTTCCCCTTTATTAGGAGATAAGTGGCTTTTTAAGGGTGGTTTGAGTGAAATTTAGATGGAAAAAGGAACTAAAAATAGTATGCTTGAAAAAGAGGTTCAAAGATTTTTTGAGTGCGGGGGGCTACTTCAAATAGTAAAAGGGAAATATTACCTTAGAAATCCTTCTGCTTCAAATATGATTTATTCTAAAGAAGAGGGTTTTGATAAAAATGAGGTTGAAACTCCTTTTGATTATGCTAATAGGAAGGAAAAAGAAGGGGCTTATAGAGTTCTTAATTTTATTGAGGCAAACCCAAATTTAATTGAAAAATATAAACAAAGATATCCGAACAGAATTATTTATCAAGATAGTCTTTATGAAACTCTTCTTCCAGATATTGCTTCTGGACTTGTTGATACAACTAACAAGGTTTTGGATGTAACCTCAAGACTTATTGACATGCCGGTCCAAATCTTGGACTTTACTGCAAATACTCTTTTTGATGCAACTTCAAATGCTGTTGAAGTGACTTCAGATATTCTCGAAAAATCAATGTTACCTCATGCTAAGTCATATCCTTGGGAAGAATCCTATAAATTTATGAATTGAGAGTTTTATTTAATTTATTTACTTTTTTTATTATCTGTCTAATTGATTTTTCTGTTCTCTTTTCTTTTGTTTCCTTTCCTTTTACATCTTTAATATACCATTTGAGGACTTTTCTTTTTCCTACAAATGTTTCTCTGAAAATTCTTTTTGGAACGTCATTTGCCGAAATAACTATTAAATCTGCCCATTTGAGTTTTTGATAGCTTAGACTTTGAGGTTTTCCTTCTATTTTTATTCCATATTTTTTAGCAACTTTTACTTGAATGGGGTCAAGAGGATACCATCCTCCAAAGATTCCTGCCTCGTCTGTTTTAAGAGATTTATTTTTGTTTATTTGATTGAAATAAGCTTCAGCCACCCTACTTCTAAAACGATTGTATTTACAAACAAAAAGAATGTTCATTTTATCACCTTTTACTAAAAATCTTTTTTTGTTTATAAGGTTTTAGGGTAATTTTTAGTATAACAATTTATTTAAGGGTAATTTATTCTTTTTCTTTATGATTAAAATTAGGAAAGCAAAACTGGAAGATGTCCCTTCTTTGATTGAAATAGCTCAATCTAGATGGATTTCTGGAGAGGCTGTTGGTAAGAGTACAGGATTAGTAGATTATAGAATTCCAAGTGAAGAAAAATATTCTAAGAGAGTTAATTCCGGATTATTTTATGTAGCAGAGGACTTAGAAAATTCTAGAGTAGTCGGATTTCTTGATTGTTATAAGGATAATCTCTTGGAGACAACTTTTCCTAACGACTCTGTTTTAAGAGAGATTATTAATTCTGAGGGGGAGAGATTTGCATATATTAATACCTGGATAGTAAGGGAAAAATATGAAGGGAGAGGGGTTACTTTTAATTTATTTAATCAAATGAACGCCGACCTTGAAAAGGAATATTTTAATCTCTGGGCAGCAATTGTTCATAAACCTGTAAGAAATATTATGTCTATTGCATTTGGAAAAAGACTTGGATTTGGATTAGAGAAGGAATTTGAGCTTTCAGATAATTTAATTTTCGGATTATATAAGATGAAGAGATAACAAGAGAAGGAGATAACTCCAATTATTATTGAAGTCTTCAAATTATTTATAAATGAGAATTACTATGATTAATTATGGTTGAAGAAAAATTTATGTTAATCTCTCTGGATGATGAGAAGGCCAAATTCCTTGCAGATGTGCTTGGAAATAAAACTTGTAAGAGAATCATTGATCATCTTGCAGTTCATCCAGAAGCAAGTGTGAAGGACCTTTCTGATTTTTTAAAGATGCCAATGAATACAGTTGAATATAATATTAAAAAATTGGTTTCTGCGGATCTTGTGCAAAAAAGGACTAATTTCTTTTGGAGTAAGAAGGGAAAAAAGATTGTAATGTATGAACTTTCAAATAAATCTATTGTTATTGCTCCTAAAAATTCTAATATTGGTTCAAAATTAAAGTCTATTCTTCCCGCAGTGTTTGTTAGTATTGCAGGAGCGGTTGCAGTTTATGCTCTTGATCAAGTGAGATCTCTTTCAAATATTAATCCTGCTATGAACTATGGTGAGGGGGTTGTTTATGCTGCAAAAACTTCTAGTGAAAATGTAATGGCTGCTGCCTCACCTGAAATTCAAAGAACTATTTCTGATGGATTTATTACTAGTTGGAATAGTATTCCTTCTCTAAGTTGGGCGTGGTTTCTAGGGGGGGCTTTACTTGTTCTGTTTATATTTTCTCTTGTAAATTGGAAAAAATTGTAAAATGAAATTTAAAAAATGTTCTTTATTATCGAAAGGCTTTTACATCAGGAGTTAATCCTTCCTCAAAATGCATTTTTTCATATAAACCTATTTCTTTATGAAGTATGTCTTCTTTTTCTTGAAGATATAACTCTTTTAATGAATCTCTTTGAAAATCATATGTTCTTTTAAGAGAATCTATTTTTGATTCATATCTTTTTTCTATCATCTCTATTTGTGGTTCATATATCTTATTCACTTTGTTAGCTATTCTTGCATGATTGTATCCTCCAGATAAAACAAAGCCTGTAGCGCATAAAAAAATCAAAGGCGTAAATGGTAGCATGACTTCCTTAAAGAAAGATCCTGTAAATTCTTTTGTGTCTTGTACTAAATTTTTTATGGTCATTTTATTTTTGTCCTCCTTTTTCTTTTATTATTTTGAAAATGTTTTTTCTGTATGTTTTGTTTGTCATTTTTTGTTGATAATAAAAAAATAAAGAATAAATCAGCAATCATTCTGCTGATTTATTCCATTGATTTTTCAAGTCTTGATTTCAAAATTTTAGAAACTTCTTCTCTAAAATTTGATTTCATTTGAAGTCCCATTACCTTTTGTTCAGCAGTGAACATGGGGTAGGTACATCCTTTATATGTTACTTCATCAGCTTTCTGATCTTTATCCAGGTCAATTATTTCATAGGCTTCTGGATACTTTCTGAAAGTTTCAACTGCTTTTTGATATCTTTCTTCTTGAGAGGGTGCAAATTTAGCAACTGCTAAAAGTGAACCAATTCCTATTGCAGTTAATGCAACATATTTGATTACTTTTTTCATTTTTTATTTTCTCCTTTTATTTTGAAAACATTATCTGATAATCAGATTCTTTGTTCTCTTACTATTCCTTAGTAACAATACTATATTAAACTTATTTTCTATATTTTTGTCTTTATGGAAAGATTTATAACATAATGCCCCTTTAGTTAAAATATGGAAGGATTAGACAAAATAGATAAGAAATTACTTTATGAGCTTAATTGGAATTGTAGACAAACTAACCAAGAAATAGCTAAAAAAATGAATACTTCTAAACAAGTTATTGCTTATAGAATTAAGAGATTTGAAGAACAAAAAATAATTTCTGGTTATAATGCTTTAATTGATTGGAGAAGACTGGGATACAATGCACATAGGATTTACATAAAATGGAGAAATATTAATCCAGAGATGGAAGATAAAATTTATGAAGAAATAAGAAAAGATCCAATGTTCATGTGGACTGTTAAATTTGAAGGCGATTTTGACTGTGGCCTTTATGTCTGGTCTAAGGGAATTGTTGATTTTGTTGAAAAATGGAATAAATTTTTTGAAAAATATAAAAAATATATTCTGCATCAGGAATATTATGAATCTATTTCTATGACTAATTATCCTATGAAATTTTTATTTAAGGATAAGATAACCGAAGAGAAAGTCATTGGTTTAAAAGAAAAGATTGATTTTGATGAAAAAGACTTTGAAATACTTAGTCATCTTTCTTTTGATGCAAAGATACCAATTATTGACTTAGAAAAAAAAGTTAAATTGACTTCAAAAGCAATTATTTACAGAATTAAAAATTTAGAGAAGAAAGGTATTATTTTGGGTTATAACGCTATTGTAGACTTCGAAAAGATTGGATTAAAATTTTATAAACTTGATTTTTATCTAAATGACCTTTCTTTAATAAATGAGATGTACAGTTTTGCTAAAAATCATGAAAAAATAGCTTATGTTATGAAAACTTTTGGGGGTCCAGATTATGAAATTGAAGTATTTGTAGAAAATATTGCAGAATTAAATAAAATTATACGAGATGTAAGAGAGAATTTTTCAAAAGTTATTGAGCATTATAGATTTCATCATGTTAGTCATACTATTAAACAGGTGTATCTTCCCGGGCAATTAATTGAAAAAGGAAAGATAATCCGAGAACCAATTAAATAACTTCAATCAATCTTGCAGTCTTCAAATTGTTTATAAATAAGTTCTTCTATTAATTTACATGGAAAAATATGAAAATAATTTTGTTAAACAAAATTATAAAGGAGGACAAAAAGACAAACATGGCAAAGAATAATGCAATTGCGATTACAGCAATAATTTCAGGAGTGATTTTAATTATAGCTCTTGTTTATTTATTTGCTTTTCAATCTTTAATCGGGGGATATTCAAATACAGTTGATGTTACGGGATATTCAACAATTAAGGCTAATCCAGATTTGATTAGTGTTTATTTATCTATTGAATCTAAAAATGCAACAAGTGCAGGAGCAACTCAAGAGAGCACTGAGATTTATGATAATCTTGTAACAGATTTAATTAAGTTAGGATTTGAAAGGAAAGATATTGTAACTGAAAGTTTTAATGTTTATCCAGATTATAGCTGGGTGAATGGAAGACAGATTGATAATGGATATAGAGCTTATCATTCTATCAAAATTGAACTTTCAAGTGAGGATTCAGATAAAATCTTAGATGTTATTGATGCTGGAGTAAATGCGGGAGCTGGAGTGAGTTCTATTAATTTCGAACTTAGTCAAGAATCTCAGAATAAATACAAAGCTGAAGCTATGAAATTAGCTGCTGAAGATGCACGAATAAAAGCAGATGCTATTGCTAGTGGTTTTGATAAAAGCGTTGGAAAACTTGTATCAACTTATGTAGATGATTTTGGTTACTACCCCTGGAATTTGTATTCTTCTGCTTCTGGTGGAGCAATGGAAGATGCCAGAATGGCTAAAGATGTTGTGGCAAATATACAACCAGGCGAAAAAGAAATTACTGCTAGTGTTAGTGCTACATTTAGGCTAAGATAAAATTTTTTATTTTTTTATTTTTTTATGTTTCATTAAACTTATAAACCCCCTTACTTTTGAAAAATCATGGAAAAAAACTTTTCTATTTGCAAAGAAGTAAGGAAATTTTCAGGATTAGAGGGTTCTAGACTGACTGGTTTTCCTTTTATGGATAGGGCAAGAATTCTAAAATTGAGAGAAGGAAAAGAAGTTATCTATCAACAAGCGTATGCAGGTGAGGGAGCTTATGTTTTAGTTCCAGGATACTTAATGTCTGGAATTATTAGCGGAGAAAATGGAAAATATTGTAATGTTGTTCCAGTTGTAGATAATAAAGAGAGAGAGTACATTCAAGCGCTGTTATCTGCAAAAACAATTGGAGAGGTTAATTTTTGGAATTAAGCAAGTATCTCTCTTGCTTTATTTTGTATTTTTTCTAATTCTTTAATTGGGATATTTGTTCTTTTGTATAATTCTTTTAAATCCTTTTCTATAAGAGTTTTTAGAAGAACTATCTTATTCATAATTAATTTTTCTTTTATCTCATTCGTTAGAAAAAGAATTGTCACAGGATAGAGATTTTTTGAGGTTATTAATCTTAAGAGAGATTCTTCTTTTGGAAAATTCCAACTTGTAATTTTTAGATTAACCCCTCTAGCATAACCTAAGGCATCACTTGTGCATTTGGTGTTTGTAATTAACCAGGGTTGGTCAAATTTGTATTGTGCAAGGTCAAGAAATCTCGCATAGGTGTACATTGCAGGCTGAAGTCGGGTGTCTGTTCCAGGTTCATTGTGGTATTTACATTCAATCATAAATTTTTTATCTTTTTCTGCTATAACATCAACTTCTTGATAAATGACTTTTCCTTTTAGTTTTGCGTCTGTTGTTGCCTTATATCCGTAATTTCTTAGAATCTCTGCAATAAATTCTTCGAAGGGGAATCCTGTTGGTCCCAAGTTCATTATTGCTCTCTTTAGATTATATTTTTCTGCAACTCCCGATTCTTTTTTTAAATTCTTTAGCGTAATATTTAGAATTTCTTCAGTTGTAGTGTTTTGTTTTATTTTTGATTTTACTAAACTGATTGTTTCATTAATTAATCTTTTAGAAGCTCCTGCTTCACGCATTGTTGTAGCAAGTTTTTTAGTTGAGAAAGCTTCTTTTTCACCTGATGCTTTTATTATTTCCACGAAAATTAAAGTATCTCTTAGTTTTTATAATTTATCTTCTTAGGGAACAATCTCGGGTCCAAAGTATTTTTCAAATTCAAACTCTTTTTCTGATATTTTCTTTTTTTCTATTAAGATTCTTATTTTTGGAATATTTTTTTTCATTTCATTTATCAAGTGTTTAATTGTTGAGCAAACTAAATCATGACCTTCTTTTGGCCAGAGTTGGGCATAGTTAGAATAAAGACAACGGCCTCCACAAATATTTAGATAAGAACAATCTTTACACCAATTTTCACAATTTATTTCCTTTTGAATTCCCTTTTCAATGGAACCGCAATAGAAATTTTCTACACTATTCATTATTGGACAAGCGGAAAGATCTCCTTTTGTGTTTATTGTAAAGTTAGCATAACCTGCTCCACATTGAAGGCGTGTTTTTTTATTATAATAAAGAAGTTCAAAAAATCCTAAGAAAGGATAATATTTTCTTACTTTTCCTTTCTTCATTTCAGAAACCCAATAATTTAGGAGTTTAGTTAGAGATTTATTGTATTCTTTTACAAACTTAGAAAATTTCTTTTTATCATAATCAAATTTGTAAAATTCAGCATCTATTTGCCAATGAACTGAATCAAAAAGTCCTTTATCTATTAGAGTTGTTAAATGTTTAACTTGGGTATAAACATCTGGTTTACTAAGAGTCATTCTTGCAACTATTTCTCCAGTGTATCCTTCTTTTCTTATTTTTTTTATATTCTCTAAGACTTTATCATAATGTCGTTCACCTTTGGTGGAATTATCTCTTTTTTTATTTCCATCTATCGAAATAAGAATCTTGCTTATTTTTTTAAGATAATCTATTGGGAGGGTATCTAAAAGCATCCCATTAGTTTGCATACAGAATTTGCAACTTATATTATCTATGATTTCTTTTATTTTATCTGTTTTAATTAGAGGTTCTCCTCCATAGAAGATTAAGGTGTCTGTGGATTTTAGAAACTTTTTTAATTTGTCTATTTCCACTGTTGAATCAAAGGGGGCTTTGTCATCATATTTCCATTTTTTTTCAAGTCCATTTTCAAACTCTTTCATAGATTTTTCATAGCAGTAAGTACATTTGAGGTTACATCTTTCTGTTAGTATTATATGATATTTCATCGTAAAATTAATAAAAAAATTTAGTATATAAAACTTTCAAATAAACATAGTTTTATAAACTAGGTTTGGAATGAAAATATTGTAGTAATAAATAGATAAGATTTATTCCTTGTTGGTTTCAATTTGAATAAACTTGAAACATTGACTTAAGATTTAATTCTTTTGTTACAGGAATAAAAAAGATTGAAAAATATTATTAGAAAATAGAAAATGGAACATTTTGAAAAACTAGGTTTAACTAAAGAAACTCTCGAAGTTTTGAAAGGGATGGGTTTTAAAAAACCCTCGGAAATTCAGGAAAAAGCAATTCCTTTAGTACTTGAAGGAAGAGATATTATTGCTTCTTCAGCTACTGGTAGTGGAAAGACTCTTGCATTTGCTGCTCCTATTATTGAGAATCTGGTTCAAGAAGATTATCTTCAAGCTTTGATTATGACCCCCACAAGAGAATTAGCCGAACAAGTTTCAGAATCAATTAAGAAATTTGCTAACGGAAAATTAGAGGTAATCTCTATTTATGGGGGGGTAGACATATCTAATCAAATAAGACAGATTAGAGGAGCAGATGTGGTTGTTGGAACTCCTGGAAGAATTTTAGATCATATCGGAAGAAATACTATTAATCTAAATAAAATTAAAATTTTGGTTTTGGACGAATTTGATAGAATGTTGGATATGGGTTTTTCTAGAGATGTTGGGAAAATAATTAGACATTGTCCAAAAGAGAGGCAGACTATGCTTTTCTCTGCAACAATTTCTGCAGATGTAGACTATCTTGCAAAAGAATACACTCAAAGTCCCGTTGAGATTTCGGTGGAAACTTATGTGGACCATTCAAAATTAAAACAAATTTATTATGATGTTCAACCAAATTTGAAATTTTCTCTTTTAATTCATTTATTAAAAAATGAGGATTCAGAATTAATTATGATTTTTTGTGGAACAAGAAGAAATGCAGATTTTGTGGTTAAAAATTTAAATTATATTGGAATTAAGGCCGTAGCAATTCATGGGGGACTTGACCAGAAAAAAAGATTAAAAATTATGAATGATTTTAATTCAAGAAGAGTGTATATTCTTGTTTGTACGGATGTTGCGGCAAGAGGTTTAGATATTAAAGGAGTTAGCCATGTTTACAATTATGATTTACCTGCGTCTGCTGACGATTATGTTCATAGAATTGGGAGAACTGCAAGAGCAGGGAAAGAGGGAAAAGCGATAAATCTTTTATCAGATAGGGATTATGAAAATTTTACAAATATTTTAAGAAGAAAAGATTTTGAAATTAAAGCAATGGATGTTCCGGATTTACCTTTTGTTAAATTACAAAGAGAGTTTAGAGAAAATAAACCCAATAATTTTAGAAATAGAGAGGATAGAGGATTCCATTCTTCTGGGAGAAGAGAGAATAATAGAGGAAGGAGCTCTTCTGGTAGGGGAAGTAATGGAGAGTTTGGTAGAAAGAGTAATGAAAATAGAAATACCTGGAATACTCGAAGAAGATATTAAGTTTAATCTTTAAATTTTTGTTCTATTAAACGAGAGATGGGAGTTCCTGTTTGAAGACTTAATTTTTTTAGTTTTTCTATGGTTCTTACTGGCAAAGTGATATCTATCCTTTTTCTTTTAAAAGGAAGCTCTCTTGTTTGGTCATAATTCTCAAGAGTTTCAAAGATATCCTTGTATTTCTTCATTATTTTGTTTATTTCTTTTTGTTTCATTTTATACACGTTTTTATTCTCCATTCTATCTTTCTTATTTCGGTAAGATTGTATTTTGCAATTGATATTATTTGATGAGTTAATAAATCTCTATTAATCTCTTTATCTTGTTCATTTGCAAAAAATAAGCATAAAAATGTAGCTGTTCTTTTATTTGCATCTGAAAAAGGGTGATCTACTAATATTGCTCTTAACAAATAAGCTAATTTTTTATATTCTCCAAGTTTTTTTTCATTTTGCATTTCTAATGCATAGTCTAAACTTGAGTCATTTCTTAAACTTCCTCCAAATCCTTTATTAATCCTTAGTAAAATTTCCTTGCTAATATTCATACACATAGATTATGGTAAGTAGTATTTAAACCTTTCTACTTCTAAAGATTATAGGTAAATAATTGTGACCTTAAGAAATCTTAAATCCAACCTTTAGGAACAAATCTACATGCTCCTTCTTCTTCTCCAAGAGTGTAAGTTCCTCCACAAGAGAAAGTTTCATCACCAGCTAGAGTACAAGGGTCTTTAGCAGAAGATAAACATTTTGGACCAACACATCCACAAGTTAGATATTTTTGTTGGAGATTAGTTGAGGATACAGCAATTATAACTGTTCTTACATCTGTACCACTTTTCAAAATCTTATAACCTTCACCAACATTTATGTTTTTTCCATTGTTAATCAATTCATAAACTAATTTCCCTTCAGAATTATACATTACTTCATAATTTTCTAAATTTTCTGCAGAACCGGTTAAGCTTCCTACTAAAAGCCCATTATATCCTGTTGGAATTATCTCTTGGGATTTTGATTTATTCAACCAGCTAAAAGCTCCATTTCCAAAAGCAGAATCACAAATTAATAGAATTAATAATGCTCCTGCAACTACTGCTAAAACCTGAATAATTAATTTAGGATTCATTTCTTTTTTTTGTTCGTTCTTAATCTCTTTTTGTTCATCCATGATTATCTTATGTTTTCTGCCTTTTTAATACATTTATATACTGGAGAATATATTTTATTCCAAATTATCTAAATAATCTTGTTTATTTCCAGCAAAATTCATATTACCCTTTTTGTTTGGTTTTGAAGCTATTACATCATCTATTCTTAAAATCATATTTGCAACTTCTGTTGCAGAATTAATTGCTTGTGATTTAACTTTGTAAGGTTCTAATATTCTTGAACCTAAAACATTTTCAATTTTGTTATTGAATAGATTTAATCCATAATTTCTTTCACCTATATTATGTTTTGCCTTTAATTCAGTTAAAACATCAATTGGGTCTAATCCGGCATTTTCAGCGAGAGTTATTGGAATAAATTCTAATGCGTTTGCAAACTCTTCAATTGCAAGTTTTTCTCTTCCATTGAGGGTTTGACTGTAAACTCTTAGTCCTCTCGCCACTTCTATTTCTATTGCTCCTCCTCCTGCTACAATTAAACCCGTATTAATTGTAGAAATAACATCTCCTAATCCATCCATTATTGCTCTCTCAATTTCATCAATAACATGACTTGTTCCTCCGTGAATAAGAATAGTGACTGCTTTTGGATTTTTACATCCTCTAATATAAGTGAAGGCATCATTTCCTTTTTTTATTTCTTCTATAAGCTGAGCTTCTCCTAAATCGTGTAAACTCAATTCGTTCAAATTACTAATTATTCTTGCCCCTGTTGCTCTTGAAATTTTTTCCATGTCATTTCTTGAAACTCTTCTGCAAGTATAAACTCCAACTCTTGCAAGAAGATATCTTGCAAAATCATCCACCCCTTTTTGACAAAAAACCACATTTGCTCCTGTTGAGACAACTTTATCTACTATCTCTCTAATCATCTCTTCTTCTTGACTTAGAAATTCTTGTAATTGTTCTGGTGAAGTTAGAGAAATCTTTGTATCAATTTCTAGTCCTTTTATCTCTAGGGGAAAATCTACCAAGGCAATTCTTGCATTTGGAACATTTTTAGGCATATCTTTAGAGATTCTTTCTTTGTCTAAGACAATTCCTTTAATTAATTCGCTATCCTCAACTCCTTCGCCCAGTGATTTTTCTATTTTAATATCTTCCATGTCTACTTTCTTATCTTCTCTTACGGTTTTTACTGCTTCTACTACTATATTTGCAAAGGTTTCTTTTGAATTTTCAGCCCCTTTTCCCGTCATGGCAGTACTTGCAATCTGTCTTAATATTTCTTCATTATCTGGAGTTATTTCTAAAGCATTTTCTTTTAGAATTTCTTGAGCTTTAGCTTGAGCCATTTGATAGCCTTTAACTATAACTGTTGGATGGATTTTTTGGTCTAGAAGTTTTTCTGCATTTTCTAAAAGTTTACCTGCAATCATAACTGCACTTGTTGTTCCATCTCCCACTTCCTTTTCTTGGGTTTTTGCTATCTCTACCATCATCTTTGCTGCTGGGTGTTCAATTTGCATTTCAGTTAGAATGGTTACTCCATCATTTGTTACTATAATATCGTTAGAAGGAGAGACAAGCATTTTATCCATTCCTCTTGGGCCAAGGGTTGTTTTTACTATTTCTGAAACCATCTTTGCTGCTAAAATGTTATTTCTTTGAGCATCCTTACCCATTAATCTCTCAATGTCTTCGGGAAGTAAATTAGATTTTGTCATATTTGATGAAATTATAAGAATTATTTAAAGATTGTTGTGCTACTTTAGAAGAGGGTTTTTACTGAGAATTTTTAATATAAATTCTGGTTCTCCATCTAACATTTTTGGAAATTCAGCATATAAATCATTTACTGCTTGGCTTAATGAAACAGTTTGAGAATAATCTCTAATCACGTCTCCATCATTTGACGAAATACCAAATATCTCGTACTTATCATCAAATAAATGATCCTGAGCTTGTTTCATAATAGAAGATACACAAATTCTATCTTCGTAAAATCTTCCATAACCATAGCAAAGGTTTCCTTCTTTTTTGTCTTGTACCATCTTTTCTAATACTTTTTTAAATGCAATTCTAAGTTGTTCTTCTCTTCCAAAGAAATTATTAATTGAAAAGGTCATATTTTTCAAAAATAAAATTTATTTATAAATATTCTGATTTCCGAAGAATATTTAAATAGAAAATTCCATTTTAACTTATGCCAGAATCAGATGTGGTGTTTTCGAGTAAGTTAAAGTATGATGGAATTTTTTCTTTTAAAGATTTATATAAATTTTGTTATGATTGGTTAAGTCAGGAACCTGGATTAACTGTTGTTGAGGGGAAATATGCCGAGAAAGTTAAGGGAACAATTAAAGATATAGATATAGAATGGGAAGGAATAAAAAAACTTTCAGATTATTTTCAGTTTACTGCAAAAGTGAAATTTAAAATTATTGCAATGTCTCAAGTTGAGATAAATCAGGGAGCTTCAAAAATTAGCACAAACAAGGGAAGTATTGAAATTGCTATTAAAGGGATTCTTGTAAGAGATTATGAAGGGAAATTTGAAGTTAATGCAACAAAAAAAATGTGGAGAAGCATTTATGAAAAGTTTGTAATTCCACAAAGAATGAAATTGGTTGAAGATAAGATTGTAGGAGACTGCGACGAGTTTTTGAGTCAAACAAAAGCCTTTTTGGATTTAGAAGGTAAAAAATAAACTATAGAAATGTTTAAATACAAATTACAATAAGTTATTCCATGAAAAAGAGATTGTTATGTTTTGCATTGGCAGTTTTATTACTTCCAACTATCCTTGCTATAGACGTTTCTGTTAAAGAATTAACAAAGAATAATGTTATGATTATCGGATTGGACCAGCCAACTGTTTTTAATTTATCTGTAACTAATAAGGGTTATGGGGAATCCTTTTTGTTTTATACTTTTTTTGGTTCAGATTATGCTCCACAAGAAAAAATTTCTATTGCCAAGGAAGAAACTAAGGTTGTGGAATTTTTAGTTTATCCAAGAGATGATTGGAAGGGTAGAGGGATGACTAATTTTTATTATTTTATTAAGGCTAAAGATAATTCAGAGGTGAAGAATCAGTTGACTGTTAATATTATTGATTTAGGAGATGCTTTCGAGATTGGAGCTGGAGATGTAAATCCAGAATCTAACTCAATTGAGTTATATATTAAGAATAAAGTAAATTATAATTTTGAAGATTTATCTGTAAGATTTAAATCTGCTTTCTTTAGTTTGGATCAACAAATTGCTTTAGGTCCTTATGAAAAGAAGGTGTTTACAATTCAACTTGAAAAAGAAGATTATAACAAATTATTAGCGGGGTATTACACTATGAATTCTCAGGTTATGTATGAATCTCTCAAGTCTGAAGTTGAGGGAAAGATTAATTTTGTTGAAAAGAATATTCTAACTACAAGTAAAAGAGATTATGGGTGGGTTATTAATACTCAGATTATTCAAAAGGTAAATGAAGGAAATACTATTGAGACAAGTCAGACAATTCTAAAAAAGAATATTGTCTCTCGATTATTCACAACTTTTAGTCCGGAACCAACTATTGTTAAGAGACAGGGATTAGAAGTTTATTATACCTGGAATTCTAAAATAAATCCTGGTGAGACTGAAGAGCTTGTTGTTAAGACTAATTGGTTATTCCCATTCTTGATTATATTCTTTATTATTATAGTGGCAGTGCTTGCAAAGAGGTCAATGAGCACAAGTCTTGGAGTTCATAAGAGAATAAGTTTTGTTAAGGCTAAGGGTGGAGAATTTGCACTTAAGGTTACATTAACATTACAAGCTAAGAGATATGTTGAAAATATTAAATTGATTGATAGATTGCCTCCATTAGTTAAGATGTATGAAAGATTTGGAGGAGAAGACCCTAAGAGAATTGATAAGGCTACAAATCAACTTGAATGGGACTTTTCAAGATTAGATAGAGGAGAAAGAAGGTCTGTTTCATATATTGTTTATTCAAAGGTTGGAGTATTAGGTAAGTTTGCTTTACCTCCAGCAGTTGCACTTTTCGAGAAAGATGGAAGAATAAAAGAAGTTGAATCAAACAAGGCTTTCTTCTTATCTCAACCAAGAAGTAATGATGATTTTTATTAATTAGATAGAGAAATCCCCATTATTAATAAAATTTTTCATGAGATTTTTTATTTTTATATCATATCCTTCTTTAAACGAGAAGATATTCGCTTCTTTGTAAAATAAGGGTATTGGAGAATGAGTGGCTACAATTAATTGGATATTTTTCTCTTTTGATTCTCTAATTAGCATATTCCAGATGGTAAATTGATTAATTAAGCTTAAATGTGCGTCTGGTTCATCGAGTAAAAATGTAGGAATAGAATTATCTCCCAGACTTTTTAGATGATTTTTCCAAAATTCAAGATTCTTCTTTAAATATTCATAGTTTTCTCCTTCTTTTATTTGATTTTCTAATAAATTTGTAAACTTTGGGTCATAATTCATTAAACTAGGAACATTATTGATTGCTTCATCTATCTCAATAACATTATTTATTGTTGAGGCCCCTTCAGAGGTCATTGATAATTGGGTTAGATTACTAAAATCTTTTGATAAAGTTTTACCCTCTTTATTTTTTAAAACTTGATTAAAATCAGTACAATCCTTGTAAAAGGTAAAAGCTCCATTCCAATCTAATCTCACCTTACCTTCTAGATAAAAGTATTCATTTTTATTAGCTCTTAAAGTGAATTCTTGTTTTTCTTCAACGGGATTTAAGGTAATCTCATTTAGCGGGTTAAAGGCAGTCCATCCTGAATATTTTGCATTGCTTCCATATCCTTCATAAGAAAAAGTTTCTCTTGCAATCATTCTAAGTAAAGTAGATTTTCCACAAGAGTTATCTCCAAATAAAATGTTAAGACCTGCTTTTAATTCTAGATTTTTTCCAAAATTTTGAAATAAATTTTGTTTATAAGCATAAAATTCTGATTCATGACTATCTTTTTCATCTTCTGTTAGTTCATCAAAATAAACTGTTTTAATCATGCTTTAGGGATAAAGGCCTGGCTTATAAAGATTCCTGTCTTGGGTTTATTTAAAGATGATAAACTTTAAATAACATCATTTTCTTTTTATTATAGTAAATTTATCCTCTTAATTTGGGGTAGAAATACTCATAATTTAGCATTAGAAGCCTTTTAGGCTCTTTAAATTATGGAATAATAAAATCCCTCCATAGCTCAGGGGTTAGAGCGTCTGGCTGTAGATTACTAAGGTGGATATTCCATTCGGAAATTAAATGAAACCCTAAAAGCCAAATCGGTTGTTGCAAGCAGCACCCGGAAGATCCAAGTTCGACTCTTGGTGGAGGGATAATGTTCTTTTATAGTAGTAACAAAATAGAAAGATTTAAAAATCTTAATCCTATATGATTTTTATGATAGAGCAAAAACCTCAACACATAAGTAAGTTCAAGAAAGGGGATTTGGTAACTAGAGTTCAACCAGCAGTGTATAAAGAAAAAATATACAACGAAAATCTTGGCGTGTATTTAGAAATGGATTCTAGAAAAGATGGTGCTTATATAGGGACTCCTTTTGTTTATAAGGGTATTTTAAACGGGCAAATTTATCTTGCACATTTTCAATCTGATGGAATTTTTGAAAAAGGAGAAGTGATTGGCTTAGAAAATATCCCTGCTTGGCAAGAAGGATGGGCAAAGTATATTGATCCTAAAACTCTTGATGAATCTAAAGAAAAAGATGGAATTACAAAAGCAATTGAATATTACAGACAAAGTTTTGTTGCTAATTAATTAAATTCTCTAAAATTGAACAGTATTAATACACTCTTGGTGGAGGGATATTTTTTATCGTCGCCGATTTATTTTTAGTTGGGAGGAGAATCGAACTAAAAGTTTTAAATAATCCTTTTTCTTATAATTGAAATGAAGAGGAAAACTCCAAAAGAAATAATTGAAAGTGGAAATCCTAAAACAGAACAGGCTTATATTAAATTTCCATTAAAAGAGCCAATTAAAATAAGTGAAGAAGAAAACGAAAAAGAAGCCGAAGTTTCTTATGATTTAAGTAGATATAAAATATCTAAAAAATTTCATAAAGTTCATACTCATGTTCATAAATCGGAGTATAAAAAGAGGGCTTTACCAAGTTCACACGATTTATTTTCTATTTTTAATAATAAAGAGAAAAATTCTCATTATGGGGGGAAATAATAGCACAGAGAGATTATGACTCTGGAGAATTACAAGGATACACATTATTATCTCCGGAAAGCAAAAAGAATAATTTTGAAAATTTCCAAAGAGATTTGCATGAGTATTATGTGAGAGAATCATGGAGTCCAAAGGAGATGAATAATCAGCTTAAAAAATTTTGTAAAGAATATGGTTTACGTTTAAGATTTACTCCAGCAAAAGGATACTTTTTTAATGAAGATACTGGAAATTTTGAAAAGTTAGACCAATCAGAAAAAAGTACTATTGGAAAATCCTTAGAAAAAGCTGTTCAAATAACTTCTGTAATTGCTCTTTTTGGAGGATTTATCCTTGGCTACAAGGGAATTACAGGAAATGTAATAGGAACTACTTCTTCATCTAATGTCTTAAGCACAGTTTTGATTATTCTTGGAATTATAGGATTAGTGTTTTCAAGAAAATCTAAGTTTTAATTATTTTATTTCTTGTTAAATCATCGCAAAAATTTAAAACTAAAGGGTTATTATAAATCCTATGGAGAATAACCCATTAGAAATTGTTTGGCTTAAACATTGCGTTAAAGATTTTAAAAATTTTGAAGAAGCAGAGTTTATTCGAGTTGATGCTAAATTAAGAGAAGCATTATCAAATTTAATACAAAATACTTCGCGAGTTGAAGGAACTCAGTTAAGGAGATTAAGAATTGGCGATAAAAGATTATTTTTAAGAATTGTTGAAAAAAATGTTTTTTGTGTGGGATATAAAACAAGAGGCAATGCTTACAATCAAAAACAATTGATTGAAATGGATAAAATGATAAAGAATATAATCTCAGGACAAGGTTTATAAAGGGTTAAACCATGGTATAACTATAAAGATGGAAAACCAAACTATGATTAAAATTGAAAGAGAAACTGTTAATATTTTAAAAATGTTAAGACTTGTAGAAAGGGAAAGTTATAATGAAGTTATAAAAAGAATTCTTGAAGATTATTTAGAAAATCATTTAGAATTAAGTGAAGAAATGAAAGAAAGAATAAAAACACTTGAAAATATTAAGAAAGAAGATATGCTCTCAAGTGATGAAGCTCTTGAATATCTCAGAAAAATTAAAAAATAAGTTTAATTAATTAAATTCTCTAAAATTGAACAGTATTAATACACTCTTGGTGGAGGGATGCTTTTTTTAAAAGCATCCCATCGACTTCAATGTAAACTTTGAAGTGAGGGATATTCTTTTCAACAGCATCCCATCGACTCAAATAGTTTTTTGAGTGAGGGATAATTTTTTTTAAAAATTATCCTCAATAAGCTCAGAAATAACCTTTAAATAACAACTTTTCTTTTAATAATTATGAAGAAAAGAGTAATGCTTATAACCGGTCTTGTTTTAATTATTTTAATCTTTGGAGGAATATTAACTGCAAAAATGGTAAAATCATCTGAGCCAACAAAAGTTTTGTTTGAAACAACAAAAGGAAATATTGTAATAGAATTATATTCTGAACAAACAATAACTTCTGAAAATTTTGAAAATCTTGTTAGTAAAGGAACTTATAATGGAGTCATTTTTCATAGAGTTATCGATGGATTTATGATTCAAGGGGGGGACCCAACTGGAACAGGGTATGGAGATAGGAGAATTCCCGTTATAAAAGATGAATTTAATGGGATTCAGAAGAATAATCGGGGGACAATTGCAATGGCAAATGCTGGACCAAATACTGGTTCAAGTCAATTTTTTATTAATCTTGTAAATAATAACTTTTTAGATGGTAAACATCCTGTTTTTGGAAAAGTTGTTGAAGGAATGGATGTGGTTGATGCAATTTCTCAAGTTAGAACGGATACAAATGATAGACCTTTAGAAGAAGTAAGAATAATAAAAGCAACAATTGCGAAGTAAATCTGTTAATTAATAAAATTTAATTTCTCTCGATTGTGCAAAGATTTAAATAATATCAATTGATATTATAAATATGGGTTTAAGGAATAAAATGTCTCTGGAATTTGCACGGTCTCCAACTCTTCAAACTGTTTTGATGGTGGAAAATTTTATTGATAAGAATAGCGGGAGTTATAAAAAAACAGATTTATTCAATAAATTACCTAAGAGAGTTATGTGGCAAACATTCCAGGTAATAATGAAATATTTAGAAGATATTAAAAAAATTACTTATGATAGAGAAGGGTATGTGATTTATATTTGGAATCCTGCTCTGTTCGAAAAAATAAAAAATAGGCCAGAAATTAGACTATGAAGCCAGATAGAGTTTGTACCAAAAAATGAAAGAAAAAAAATTCTGGGGTGTTTATCTTCTTGAATGTTCTGATGGTTCATATTATACTGGAATTACTAATAATTTAAATAAAAGAATGAAAATGCATGCATCTGGAAAGGGAAGCAAGTATGTTAGAGCCAGAGGATTTAGGGGGTTGATTGCTTTCTTGAATTGTAAGAATAAATCTGAAGCTATGAAAACTGAATATAGAATAAAACAACTAAGTAAAAAAGAAAAATTAGAGTTTTTTGAGTAAACTTTTATATTCTGCATTAATTTTTTCTTTAATTTTAACAATATTTTCTTCAAGTTCATAGAACTTCTTTGAAATTCTCTCTTCTTTTTCAATTAGGGATTTTATTTCAGTTTCATTACTATTAAAATTAAATCTTGCTCCTTCAAGGTCATCTTTTTGAGCAAGAAGGTCTTCTATCCCTTTCTTTTTGGTTTTTATTTGATTTATTTTATTAGAAATTTCTTCTGTTTCTACATTTGCTTCTTTTAAAACCGAAATTAATTCTTCTTCATTTAGAAGAATTTTGCTAAAATCTTGTTCGTAGCTCTTAATTAACTCCATTTTTTTCTTTACAGAATGGAAAAGCTCATTTAATTTTTTCCAATCAATAGAAGTTTTTATTTTTAATAATTCTTTTTCAAGTTCTTTTTTATCTTGCTTTGCTTTTTCTTTTTTCTGTTCTTTTTCAAGATAGTCTGAACTTTTTTCTGTTTCTACAATGTTCTCTTTTAATATTTCCTGCTGTCTTTCAAGTTCTAATTTTTTTACATTAATTTCTTTTATCTCTTTTTTAATCTTATCACAATTTTCTTGTTCTTTGTTTAATTCTTTAATTTGTTTTTCAATAAGATTTGTCTTGCTTAATTCTCCTAAGAATTCTTTTTCTTCACTCATCATTTTATTTAAATCATTAAAGAACTCTTTTATTGATTCTCTAGTTGTCGTAATCTCTTTTCCAACAAGAAAATTTGCTCTGCCATAACTAAACTTAGAATTTCTTTCAAAATTTATCATTTTTTTATTAATTTCATTAATTAACGTTTGTAAATTTTCTTCTTTTATTGCTTCAAGAGAGAGAACAAGCTCGTCGATAAAATTGGAATAAACCTTTACATTTTCTAAAACCAAATCTTTTACATTTTGATTTTCTTCTTTTTTTGCTAAATCTACCTTTTTTAATTTTTCATTCTTTTCTTTTAGTTCAGAAATAAGATGGTTTGATAAAGAATTTACTTTATTTACTAAACTATTTTCTTTGGATTTTGCTTCTTGTTTTTTATTGTTTAAAGAAAGTTCTATCTCTTCAATTGTAAATATCTTTTCTTCTTGCTCTTTAACTGGAATATCTTTTTTCTTTTTCAGAAAATCAAAAAAACCCATTGTTTAGTATATTTTTTTAAGTTTATAGAATTTTCTTTTCTGTATTTTTCAAAATTTTTTAAAAATTGTAAAAAAGGGTTTAAAAATCTTCTTATTAAAAAATTATTTTTTTAATTGTATATCTTCGTATAGAAGAGTTTAAATACCATCAGAATATCTAAAACTTATCTAAAAATGAGGTAAAATGCGGGGATCCTGCAATACTGAAAAAATGGAAGAAAGCGAATTCATTGAAGAGGAAGAGTTTAATCCAGAACATTTAGAAGACAACTTTGAGAATGATCTTGAAGAGCTGGACTTAGATTAATTTGTGTTCAGTTCTAAGATTATCTGGTTGTTTTTCTTATCTAGTTCAAGGGATTTTGTCTCAAGAACGAATTTCAGCGTGTTGATTCTGATTTGCGGAATAAGTATATTTGTAATGTTAATTATTCTTCCATGAGACATTTTGATTGCCTCAATTTTCATTTTTTCTATGGACTTGTTATCTGCATAAATTTCTAAAACAAAATCTTCTGAATCTTTTAATCCCTGATTTTCTATTATTAAGTCTGTATCTAAGAACCTTGCTTGGAGTGAAGTTGAAACGGATTCTATTGCCAGGTCAGGTAAACTTTCTGTAGCGTAAATTCTATTTATCTCTGCGAGCATATCTTCGCTTATAACTTGATTACATTTGCTTACAGGATACATTATGTTTTTAGGATTATCTGAATGCTCAAATCCGAGTACGTGTAAAAGCTCATGTATCGCTACATTGGGCCTTTCACAATCAGTTTTTTTTAAGAGTAGGATATATCCGTTCATAATTATGTTAAACTTTTCTCCTAAACTAACGTTTGCGGGTCCTCCCTCCCCTGCAATAAACATATTATTTTCTATTTTGGTTTTATCTTCACAAAAAACATTAATTTCTGCATTCTCTTGGTTTTCATAAAAGCTAAGAACTGTTTCTTGCTCTAGAATTTCAAATGCCCAGAGCATTTCTGATTTTTTTTGAATGTCGCACTCTTCTGAAATAGAGTAAGAGATATTTTTGTTAGGAAATCTCATGTTAGGATAAAACTGCATCTCTGCACTTGAATTTTCACTAAAATTTGTAGAGGGATTTGGTTCAAATTTAAATTCTCGTGGGTCTGTTGGAAAATACCAGTAAAGAATAACTAGTCCTAAGACTAAAAACATCAGAATGAAGCCTATCACCTTTTTTGTTTCCATCTTTTAGCAAGGAAAAGTATTTATATAAAACTGTTCTTTTTAATTTATGGAACTTGGTAAAAGAATTAAAGAAGTAGTGGTAAGTGATTTAAGTAGAAAGGCAGTTCCTCAGTATTTAATGTTTAAAAATTCTACAATTAAGGCCCTTTATGATTCTGGGCTTATTGATGATAAGACTCTTGAAACTGGAATTGAGAATTCTGTTCTTAATCAGGCAAGAACTATTTATTTTAACTTAATTCAGGGAGATGAAGAATTTTTAGAGGGGTTGGCTATGCCTGAGATATTGGCTTATGGTTTTTATAAGAAAATATTCTCTGAAAAAGAGATTAGTAAAATAACTTTTGGTTCTGGAATTACTTTAGAAACTTTTTGTAAGAATTATACTCCTGAAACCCTGATTTCTAAGCTAAAAGAGCAAATTCTTAATAAATAAAATAATTAAAGCTAAGAAGAAATAATTAAAGCTAATAGAAATAACTTAAGCTTTAATAGTCTGCATCGGAGAAGTCATCTTCACCAGTATCCTTGTCATCATCTTCGTCAAGGTCAGCTTCAAAGTCTTCTTCTTCGTATTTTTCTGTCATTTTGGCTCCTTTAATTAAAAATGTAATATTCTGCTTCTTTTTTAAAGCTTTTGTTCCACTAAAAAGTATCTTCTATCTTTAAGAAGATTTAAAAATGTAATTTAAAGCTTAGAAATTCTTAAAAACCAAGGATTTCTTAGAGAACCTTGTGAGGTGAAAATGGAAAGCATAATTATTAATGAATCTTTTTCTAATGAAGACCTTTCTCTTTTTGAAAAATTAGAAAATAAGGAATTTGAATCTCAAGAAATTCTTGATTTAAAGGTTAGGGCGGAAGAAATTACCTCTGATAGTGAAATTAATGATTTAATCTCTTACAATCTAATTAAACATAACCTTTCGTATAAATTACCCTATCAGGTTGAGGGAGCAATTAGGATTTTAAGGGACCTTAATGGGTCTGCTTTACTTGCAGATGAGGTGGGTTTAGGTAAGACTATTACTTCTGGTTTGGTTTTGAAAGAATGCATAGTTAGAGGATTTGTTAAAAAAGCTCTTATTTTAACTCCTCCCTCTTTAGTTAATCAGTGGTTTCATGAATTAAGGGATAAATTTGATTTGGATTTCAAGATAATTGAAAAAGAATCGGATTGGGATAATGTTTCTTTTGCTCTGGCCTCAATTGACAGAGTTAAGATTTTTGATAAAGAAAGAGGGGATTTCAAACATCACAAAGCCCATGAGATGTCTTGGGACTTACTTATGGTGGATGAAGCACACAAACTTAAGGAAAAGAATACTATTAGGTGGAGATTTGTTGATAGAATTCATAAAAAAAGATTTTTACTTCTAACTGCTACCCCCTTTCAAAATGATTTATTTGAATTGTATAATTTGCTTCACCTTCTTAAGAAGGGGCATTTAGGAACAATTAAGGAATTTAGAAAAAAGTTTCTTCAGCAGGGGAATAAGAGGAAACCCCTTAATCCTAAGGAATTAAAAGCTAAATTAGATGAAGTTATGATTCGTAGAAGAAGAAATGAAACCGGCATAAATTATATGAAGAGAATTCCTAAAATAATTCCAGTAGAATTAACTTCTAAAGAAAGAGAGATTTATAATAAAACTTGCGAATTACTTAAAGAACAATACTTTTCTGCATCTGGAAGTCAAATTAATGGAAGACTGATTGTCTTTGCTTTGCTTCCCAAGGTTACTAGTTCATCTAAGTCTGCAATAGAATCTCTTGAAAGAATCTCTAAAGATGAAAAATATCACTTTAAAACAAGGAATTTTGCTAAAGAAATTTTAGAAGATTACAAGGGCCTAGAAGTTGATTCTAAGATGAAAACTCTTCTTAATTTAATAGACCAAAGATTAAAAGAGGCTCCAGAAGAAAAAATTTTGATTTATTCTAAACATCCAACAACCGTGGATTATATGATTGAGAAACTCGCACCCTATAATTTAAAAATAACTCAATTTAGGGGGGGACTATCTAGAGAAGAAAAGCATGAAAAAATTCTTGAATTTAAGAAAAATGCTCAAATTATGATTTGTACCGATGCCGGAGCAGAAGGATTAAATCTTCAATTTTGTCATACTCTAATAAATTATGATTTGCCTTGGAATCCTATGTCTGTTGAGCAAAGAATTGGGAGGGTGGATAGAATTGGACAACAAAAAGATATGGAGATTTATAGCTTGGCCACAAAAGATACTATGGAAGAATATGTGGTTGATTTGATTATTAATAAGATGTGTTGTGTGGGGTTGGTTATTGGAGAGTTACCGATTATTCTGTTCAATCTTGGTCTGGATGAGGAAGGAAAAACCGGAGTAAGTAAAATTGAAGAGCGTTTGTTAAATGTTTTTCTTGATTCTAAGAACAATCTAACTCTCTTTGCGAAGGGAGTTAAGGAAATTGAAAAAGTAATTAAATCTGGAATGCAAGAATATGAAGATTCAAAAAAATTAAACGAAGAGTTTTTAGATGAAAATGGAAGATAAAATTTTAGAATTTGTTAAGAAGTTTTTTATTAATTTAGGAGCAAAAGTCTCTTCTTCAGAAGAGGACATATTTATTCAAGAGGTTCCTCAAGAGTTTGAGAGATATTATGGAAAAAAAGCTCCTTATGCCTTTTCTTTAGTAAAAGAGAGCATTAAACCAGGTTATGAATTTTTAGACAAATCAAATTATTTACTTAAGACTATTTCTAATTATCTTGAAGAATCTGGGAAGACCACCCTCTTAAAATTGGAAATAAATGAAGATTTTTCTAATGAGATTAATAAATTTATTATTCTTCCAAATTCAAAAATTAAAAAATTCTATCCTAAAAAGAAATTTAATTCTTTTTTTAGATTTACATTCCATACTTCTTTTCAATATCTTAATGAAAATGAAAAAGTTATAAATGAATTTTTCGTTTCTGATGGGAAGGTTGTTCATGGAGACCTTTCTGGTTATCCTATTGTAGAGGGTAAAAAGACGGATATTAAAATTACTGATCCTCATGAGGCATATCTTGCTGCAAAAGAAAATTTAAAAATTCAACTTCTTGATAAAACGCAAGAACTTTCTCGAATATTAAATAAAAGATTAGAGAAGGAACTGTCTCGAATTGAAGAACACTTTAAGCATGAGAAGAAAGAATGTGATGATAAAATTGCAAAAAATAAGAAAAACCTTCATATCCCAAAAGAACCCATTGATATTGAGGAATTAGAAAGAGAAAAGCAAAGGTCTATGCAAATTGAAAAACAGAAGCACACTCTTAATATTAATAATAAACTTTTCAATACAACTCTTATTTATTATCCGCTTTTCTGCTCAAGACTTGTTATTGAAAATGAGAATAATTCCCGAGAGATAGAAATTTCTATTGACCCCATTTCTAAAAAATTAATTCCCTTTAGATGTGAAATCTGTAATTTCGAGATAAATGAAATATTTTTATGCGCTACTGGACATGCAGTTTGTAAAAATTGTGCTAGTAAATGTGAATCTTGTGGAAAACTTTTTTGTAAAAAATGTCTTTTCAGAAAATGTGAATTATGCAATAAATCTCTTTGTAAGGATTGTTACACTCGATGTAATTCTTGTGGAAAATTAATGTGCAAGACTCATGTTAAACACGAGACTGTCTCTGGAAGAGTAATTTGTAAAAATTGTTTGACTAAATGTGAAAAATGTGGGGAGTTTAAGGATCCTTCTGGATTTAAAACGCTTGGGAAAGTTAGGGTTTGTGAATTGTGTTTTAGAAAAGAAATGCAAAAGAAAACTATGAAGGGAATTTTTGAGAGGTAATTTAGTAAAAATCTTTTTCATTTAAGAAATATGTTGGTTTTTTTCCGGAATAAGTTAAAATTAACTTATTTTTTGCACGAGAGACTGCTACATAAAACAATCTTCTTTCTTCTTCTTCCTTGTCATAATCATACATTTTTATCTCTTCTATAACTGGGTGTTCGGAAGATTTGCAAGGAAAATTAATAGAATTAGCCCCAATTAGAAAGACTATCTCTGCTTCAAGCCCCTTAATTGAATGAATTGTGGCAAGAGTTAGTTCTCCTTTGCTTTCAATCTCTGGATTTTCTTCTGTCTTAAGAATGTAAGGGATGGATTCTTTTTTGAATATTCTTGCGAGAGCCTCAAGCTGTCTATTTGTTCGCGCTAAAACAAATATTTCTTTTAAAGAAATTTCCATATTTTTTATATTATTAACAATAAAGTCTAATTCTTCTTCTTCACTATCAAATTTTTTAAGTGCCAAGAATCTTTCCCCCCTGAAATTTGCTTCAAGATTTGGCATTTTCATATTTGAAATTATTTTATTCATCAGACTTACTATATGTTCATTACTTCTATAATTTTTAGTTAGATGAATTATTCTTGCATCTTCATGTTTTTTCTTAAAGTCTAAGATAAATCTAATGTCTGCTCCTCTCCATCCAAAAATAGCTTGACGGGGGTCACCAACAGCAAATAGATTATTTGGAGAGAGTAAATCTAATAATTCTACTTGAGATGAATTTACATCCTGATATTCATCTACTAAGATATGTTGGAATTTTGGTATTTGTTTTGGATATTTTTTAAAAAATAAAATTGCATCTTGCATTTGGTCTGCATAGGTTCTTAATCCTTGTATCTCCATTTGTTTTCTTAAAAAATTAACTATTTCATAAATCATTTTATAATCGGAATTATCTTTCAAGTCACTTTTCACTTCTGATATCTCCTTTCCTTTTATTTTTATATAATCTAAAACTGAAAAACAATCATTCATTAGAATATTTTGTAATTGCTGGAAAGTTTTATTTTTCTTTTGATTTAAGTTAAAATATTTGTCAATGGCTTTGGGCAAATCTAATCCAAGATAATCTAGGGCGCTTAAGAACAAAATCATTTTTTCAGAATAACCCGCCAATCTTACTTTCCTTCCATATATTTTCCCCCCATTTTTTAGAAGAATCTTTTCACAGAAAGAATTAAATGTTTCCACGTTTGTTTTTACTCCTATTTTTTCCAGTCGTCTTTGCATTTCTTCTCTTGCTTTACGAGTAAAGGTAATGGCAAGTATTTCATCCCCCCTAATTTTTTTATATTTATTAAGAAATTCTATTCTCTTTGTTAAAACAGTGGTTTTTCCTGCTCCCGCTCCTGCTATGCAAAGAATTTTGGAAGAAGAGTCAATAATTGCTCTCTTCTGGTCCATATTAAAATTTAAAAGAAAATCATGAAGTTCTTTAAAGGCTTCAATTTCTCTTTCATTAAATTCTTCTTTTTCCTCTTTTGATATTTCAAGTTTTTTTTCATTATGTAGAGGAGTGATTAATTCTTTTTTTCCTCTTTCTGTTAATTCTATGACTTTTACAAATTGGTTAAAGGTAGAACTTTTAATTTCTGCAAGTTTATTATATAAAATATTTTCAATTAACAAAATAATTTCTTCTTTTGGAAGAAAACTTAAATTTCCAAAACTTTCTAATTCATATAACTCATTTTTTTCTATGGATTTGTTTGATTCCTCTCCTTTTAGGAAATCAGATAATAATATTTTTCCTACTGGAAAAGGAATTTCCTTCAGGGCTTCAAGAATTCTTAGATAATCTTTGGAACTATCTCTGGAGTATTCTGGAATTTCTATCATTTTTTAAAAAGTTAGACTAAGTTTTAAAAGATTTAGCTTTAGAAGTAAATTTTTTAATTTTTGGTTCTTCAAAAGCTATTTAAACGAGCTTTGATTAATTCTTTTGAAAAGGAGGGAGTAAAATGTGCAAAGTATTAAATGTTATTGCAATGATTCTTGTTGCTATTGGGGGTCTTAATTGGGGATTGATTGGATTTTTCAATTGGGACTTAGTTGCAGCTATTTTTGGGGCAATGTCTTTAGTGGCTGTGATTGTTTATGCTTTAGTTGGTTTATCGGCTCTTTACCTAATCATCTGGTCTTTAGCTAAAGGTCATTGTACTTGTGGTTGTTCATGTGGTTGTGAAGAAGCTCCAAAGGCAAAACCAAAAGCAAAAAGAAGAAAATAAATTTTCTTTGTTTTTTTAATTTTTTTCTTTATTAAAATTTAGGGGTTTAAATTTTTATTTTTTTTATTAAACTTATCTCTAATTAATTTAGTTTATTAGAAGTCTTCATTCCTAAAGCTGTCCATTATCTCTTTGGATTTTTCTTTTTTTTCATCCATTTCACATTTTAATTTTTTGAGATAGACTTTTGTTTCATTATAAGCTTTTGTCATCTCTTCTATAATTGTATGGCTTATGTCATATTTATTACATTTATCTAAAAAATAGTCTGCTACCTTAAGATACACGTTGGTTCTTTCAAATTCAGAATATGTTCTAAATCTTCGTTTAATTAATTCTCTTAGAGTTTCGAGATGTATTTTTCCCTCAAGATTGACTAATGTTTGTTTACGCATTTTCTAATAAAAGAAAAAGTTTGGTTTTATTGATTTCTATACTCAAGAATAATTCTCAAAACAAATAAAAACCCTGTTAACTTAAAGTATCTATGCGAATAGAAAAAGGAGCAAGAATGAAAGAGGGAAATATCTCTCTGATTTTGGATAATTATGATGATTTATTTTCAGACTTTGATCCAAGACCCTTTTCAGAAAGAGCTCTCTCGGATGATTTTTTGCAGGAGTGTAAGAGAGCTTCTAGAGATAAAAATTATGAATTTGAATTGAATATGCTTGTTCCTAAAACTAAACGTAATTCAGAACATGAGGCTCTTATTAAAAAGAGATTAAAATCTCATTTTCAGAAGCATGCAAAAGTTAGTCAGAAAGAAGTTAAAAAAGTTAAGATAGAGGGATTTATTTGGTTTTTAGTGGGGGCTTTGATTATGCTTGGGGCTACTTTTTTATATGGTTTAGAGGGATTTTTCTTTACTTTTCTTTTAGTTATCTCTGAGCCTGCTGGATGGTTTATGTTTTGGGAAGGATTAGATAAGGTATTTATGTATTCAAAAGAAAAAAAGCCAGAAGCAGATTTTTATTCTAAAATGGCTGAAGCGAAGCTTGTTTTTAGTAGTTATTAGATAATTTTTTATACCTCTCTTATTTTAATTAATTATGACCATAAAAGCTAAAGCAATTCTCTTTGATATTGATAATACTCTGATTGATTTTATGAAAATGAAGAGGAAGAGTTGTGAGGCTGCAATTGATGCTATGATTGGGGCTGGCTTGAAGAGTGAGAGAGAGGAAGCTCTGAAGACTTTGTATATGCTTTATGATAAGTACGGACTTGAATATCAAAAGATTTTTGAAAAGTTTACAAAACATTTGACTGGTAAGATTGATTATAGAATTATCTCTTATGGGGTTATTGCTTACAGAAAAATGAGAGAAAGTTATCTTATTCCTTATTCTAATGTAATTCCTACTCTGATTCAATTAAAGAATCACTATAAACTTGCAATAGTCTCTGATGCTCCAGTTTTGGAAGCTTGGATGAGGCTTGTTGGAACTCGTTTGGATAATTTCTTTGATGTGGTTATTACGAAGAGAGATGCAAGAAGACAGAAGACTCATGCTGCTCCCTTTAAAGCAGCCCTAAAATTACTTGAAATTAAACCTGAAGAAGCAATTATGGTTGGAGATAGGATTTCTAGAGATGTTCATACTGCTAAGAAGTTGGGCCTTCTTACCTGTTACGCTCGTTATGGAGATGAGAATCCTCCAGAAAAGGGAGAAAGCGGAGCTGATTTTGAACTTTCTGATATTAAAGATATTTTAGATATTGTAAGATATTAAAATAAAAAATAAAAAAATAATTTATTTAGATTGAGGAATTCTTTTGAACAAGATTTCCACACTCTGTTTTACCTAATTTGTAAGTTGCTTTATACTGGTTTGTTTCGTTTTTGTAGGTTTGTCTACAATTGCTCAAAAAAGCTTTTGAATCTGTTTGATTTTTTGCCTTAACTCTACAAGATTTGTATCTATTTTGGGCTTCTTTAAATCCCGTATTCTTTATTTTTGCTTGAGCTGCAACGCATTGTCCTTGGGTTTTATTTCCATTTGTTTTTGGTCCAGAAGAAATTAGGTTCTGATTTCCAGTTCCTTTATTTTCTGTTTGTTCTCGGTTAACATATCCAGAATCGTTATTCATTCCAGTTCCATCTTGCGTTCCTGTTCCATTTTGGCCACCAGCTGCAATTACTGCATCATGATTGACTCCGGTTCCATCCCTGGGTCCTGTATTTTCCGGAGCAGCAAAAACAGTTCCAAGACTAAGTAAAAACATTGTTAAAATTAAAATTGTTAGGGTTTTTTTCATATTCGACCTCCTTTTATCAATTTGGAAATAAATCCAAATTATTTAAATCTGTTGGAGTAATACAAGAGTTTAAATATACATATTTTCTATTGTTTTTGGATGGCCTTATGGTTGTCTTAAATAAGATTCGGGAGGATAATAAGATGAAGATATATGTTGGAAACTTGTCATTCAAGGTTGAAGAAGCTGGTTTGAAAGAACTATTCGCACCTTACGGGGATGTTGAAGAAGCTGTAATCATCAAAGATAAGTTTTCTGGAAGATCTAAAGGATTCGGGTTTGTAACTCTTTCAGATGATGAGGCTGCTAAAAAAGCAATAGCTGAATTACATGAAAAAGAATTCGAAGGCAGAAAATTAACTGTTAACGAAGCAAAACCAATTGATCCTAATAATAGACCACCAAGAAGAGATTCAGGCAGAAGTTTCGGCGGCGGAAGCGGCAGAAGTTCTGGTGGAAGAAGTTTTGGTAACAGAGATTCTGGCAGAGGTAGCTCTGGTGGAAGAAGTTCTGGCGGTAGAGGTCGTTATTAATTACTCTAAAGAGTAAATTTATTTTTTTATTTTTTTAAGATTTTTTTCTAGAAGGTTGTTTTGAATCTTTTTTAGGTTTATTTTTTTCATTTTAGGTTTTTAATGTTAATAGCTTTTATCATTTTGGAGTGACATATTTAATATATATAAATCTTTCTCTAAATCTTTAAAAACACTTTTGAGCTAAAAGATTATGACTAAGGC
>Ga0172367_10000509_pt1 | contig 59819 bp, 52 predicted proteins | sample Lak10m_FD_114542 | JGI IMG/M metagenome (GOLD analysis project Ga0172367, IMG submission 114542) | Freshwater microbial communities from Kabuno Bay, South-Kivu, Congo - kab_022012_10m | ecosystem: Environmental > Aquatic > Freshwater > Lake | place: Democratic Republic of the Congo: South-Kivu... | reverse complement strand
AAGATTGAGGCTTGCTGCAGATCTCCGGTCACTCGGACATCAGTTATGGTGATGAAACCTAGGCGCGGATCCTTGATTCGATTCTCAAGGGCTTGTGCGACTACAACTTTTATTCGGTCTGCGACTTTAGCCGTCCGATGCGACTTCCCCATTAGGCACGCTTCTTCTCGCGCATCTCGAATACCTCGACAGAATCTCCTACTTGGATATCTTTAAAGGAACCAAGACCAATACCGCACTCATAGCCCTCGCGAACTTCAGTTGCATCATCTTTAAATCTTCGCAGAGATTCAATAACTAAATTATCTCCGACAACGACGCCGTCACGAAGAACGCGCGCTTTTGCATTTCTGCGAATAATTCCGGAAGTAACCAATGATCCAGAAATAGTGCCGAACTTGCTGGACTTGAAAACCTCGCGAACTTCGGCAGAGCCGATTGTTGCCTCTTCATACTCTGGTTTTAAGAGACCCTTAAGTGCTGCCTCAATCTCCTCGATTGCCTTGTAGATAACGGAGTAGAAGCGAACTTCAACTCCTTCTTCATCGGCAAAAGTCGCGGTCTGTGGTTCCGGTTTTACATTGAAGCCAACAACAACGGCACCCGATGCAGACGCTAGAGTGATATCGCTCTTTGTGATCGCGCCTACTCCTCGATGGATTACTCGAAGGTCAACTTCACTTCCAACATCTAATTGAACTAGTGCATCTTCCAAAGCTTCTACAGATCCACTCACATCGCCCTTCAAAATGAGATTAAGTGTCGTGACCTTCGATTTCTCAAGGAAGTCTTCCAGCGAAACTTTTTTACGGGCTTTAGCTAATGCGGCATGTCGCTCTCCTGCCTGGCGCTTTTCAGCAATTTGACGCGCCGTTCTATCGTCAGGAGCCACAATGAAGTTGTCACCCGCGCTTGGAACTGAGGTAAACCCTAAAACTTGAACCGGTCTGGATGGGCCAGCAATTTCAACATTATTTCCAAATTCATCCATCATTGCACGAACGCGACCAAAGGCTGATCCAGCAACAATTGCATCACCGGTGCGTAATGTTCCGCGTTGAACTAGCACCGTTGCAACTGGGCCACGCCCACGATCTAGATGAGCCTCGATAGCAACGCCACGAGCATCATCATCATGAATTGCGCGCAAATCGATTGCAGCATCGGCTGTTAACAAGATTGCATCAATTAATTCTGAGATACCTTTTCCGGAAATTGCAGAAACGTCAACGAATAATGTATCTCCGCCATATTCCTCAGCAATTAAGTTGTATTCAGTAAGTTGTTGTCTTACTTTTCCAGGATTTGCACCTTCTTTATCAACTTTATTGACGGCAACAACTATTGGAACGCTGGCTGCTTGGGCATGATTGAGCGCTTCTATAGTCTGAGGCATTACTCCATCATCGGCCGCAACTACGAGTACGGCGATATCGGTAACTTTCGCACCGCGAGCTCGCATGGCGGTAAAAGCTTCATGGCCGGGAGTATCGATAAAAGTAATCGCTCTATTAATTCCGTTGTGATCGTGGTGGATTTGATAAGCACCGATATGTTGAGTGATGCCTCCTGCTTCGCCCTTTACCACCTCTGTCTGGCGAATCGCATCCAAAAGTCTCGTCTTTCCGTGATCAACATGACCCATAACAGTCACAACCGGGGGTCTGATCTCTAAATCATCTGGAGAGATTTCTGCCAATTCCTTATCCAAATCAATATCAAATTGCTCCAAAATCTCTCTATCTTCATCTTCTGGAGAAACTATGGTGATCTTGTATCCATACTCGTTACCGAGCATCTCAAGAGTGCTCTCATCTACAGTCTGAGTTGCGGTAACCATTTCACCAAGATGGAATAGAACTGATACTAAAGCCGCGGGATCTGCACCAATTTTCTCGGCAAAATCTGCAAGTGAAGCGCCTCGTCTTAATCTCACTTGAGTTGATCCGTCGCCGCGCGGAACTATGGCGCCGCCAATTGTTGGAGCTTCCATGTTATCTATCTCTTCGCGAAGCGCTTTCTTGCTCTTGTAATTTTTTTTCTTTCCGCCACCTTTACCAAAAGCGCCACCAGCTCCTGGTCGTTGACCAGGACGGCCTGGACCTCCTGGGCCACCTGGACGAGGTGCGCCGCCTTGATTGCGATAAGGAGATGTTGTTGGTGCGCCACGACCTGGAGTTGTTCTTGGTCCGCGAGCATCTGTGCGATTTTGATCTGGACGTTGTGGTCGTGCTGCAAAGCCAGGACGAACCGATCCCGGTCGCGGTCCTGCTAACGGTCCTCTATCGCCGCGAGGCGCCGGACGTGGAGGTCTGGCAGCGCTTGTGCCAAATGGATTATTTCCTGGACGCGCCGCAGGTGGTCGTGGTGGACGTGGACCAGATGTTCCAAATGGATTATTTCCTGGACGCGCCGCAGGTGGTCGCGATGGTTGAGGAGTATTTGAAACTTTTGGAGTTACTGAAGGTGGAACTTCTGGGATGTTTTTTTCAATAGCCGGAATTTCGACATCGCTCTTTTTTGTAGCAGCTTTCTTGGGAGCAGCTTTCTTGGCGGGCTTTTCGACTGCCGGCTTATTTACCGGCGGAAATTTATCTAGAAATTTTCTGACTACTGGCGGCTCGACCGTTGAGGAGGCAGAGCGAACAAACTCGCCCATCTCCTGGAGTTTGGCAAGGACATCCTTGCTCTCCATGCCAACATCTTTTGCTAATTCGTAAACGCGGACCTTTGCCACTTCTCTCCTTCTGTGGCCCCGCGAAACAGTTTTGCGCGAAGCCTAAATTGACCTACTCATGATTTAGGGGTGCTCATTTGAGTGCCATTGCCTTCGCTCCTAATAAGTGGATCCATAAGCGGATCTGGTGAGAACCATACCGGGAGTTTGGCATTTCGGCTAAACCCCTTCAGATGCCGCGTCAGAGTGGATGTCGATACGCCATCCGGTTAGCCTCGCAGCTAGGCGAGCATTCTGGCCGTCTTTACCAATTGCTAGCGAGAGTTGGTAATCGGGTACCACCACCTTGGCCGAGCGAAGTTCCTGATTCACAACTTCAACACTTGAGACTCGGGCTGGGGCCAACGCATTTCCAACATATTGACTGGGATCTTCTGACCAATCGACGATATCTATTTTCTCTCCATGGAGTTCATCCATGACAGCACGTGCTCTAGCGCCCATTGGTCCAATCAATGCACCTTTAGCGCTTACTGCGGGACGCAACGAGCGCACCGCGATTTTTGTTCGATGACCGGCCTCTCTTGCAATACCCATAATCTCAACAACATGCTCTCGAATTTCAGGAACTTCTAAAGCAAATAATTGTTTGACTAAGGCGGGATGACTCCGAGAAAGGAGAACTTCTGGTCCCTTAATGCCTTGTTTGACTTCAACTACGAAACATTTAACTCTTTCACCATGCTTGTAAATTTCTCCTGGCACTTGTTCGTGTGGCGGAATTTTTCCTTCAACGCGACCTAGATCTACATAAACCATTCGGTGATCTCTGCCTTGTTGGATAACTCCGGAGACGATATCCCCAACCGATGCGCTGAATTCGCCAACAATTTCGGCATCTCGTGAGGCACGCATTCTCTCTTTAATTATCTTGCGCGCAGTTGAAGAAGCAATTCGACTAAATCCGGGAAGCTCGTCAACGTGCTCCCCAATTTTTTCTCCGTCTGGGCCAAATTCTGGAACCAACATTTTGATTTCGCCTGTGGCTCGATCTAGCCGAGCATAGGCGTAGGGTTTAGCGCCATCAATTTCTATGTAAGCGCTTCTGACGGCTACTTCGATGGCATCGATCAATTTTTCGAGTGGAATATCCCGTTCTATAGTCAACGCTTCTAGAACTTTCATATCAACATTCATCGTGAATCCTTACGATTGAATTCGACCTGAATTTTCGCAGACTTGATAGCTTCAAAGGAGATTAGAGCTTCATCAATCTGTACCTTGTCACTTGCCACAGCGTTAATTCTCCCGACAATCTTCTTATCCTCTTTCAAATGAATTTCAACAAGGCGTCCCAGATTTTTTACCCAATGGCGTTGCAGAGATAATGGACGATCAATTCCTGGCGTTGTTACTTCGAGAGTAAACGGCTGGTCTCCCAAAACTGATACTCGGTCTAATTCATTTGAGATGGCGCGAGAAATAGAGGCAACTTGATCCAGGTTTGGATTTCCATGTAGACCATCAATAATTACCGAAAGGTGTTTTCGTTTTCCACTCGGGCTTACCTTTATCTCTTCCAATATGAAGCCTGCAGCGCTCACGACAGGATTAATTAGCAGGGTCAAGTCATCAGAATTAGACACTCTTCACCACCTGCTATTTTTTTGTTTTTAAGTTGTGTCTGCGAAGAATAGCGCTTGTCGCAATTAAAGGAAAGTGTCAGCTGCAAGCCGAATTATTAGGAGCGAAGTAGCTAGCAGAAATACTTTTCTGATTAACCCAGAACCTCCTCGAATTGCTAATCGCGCCCCGAGTAAACCACCAGCTATGTTGCCAATAGCCATACAGAGACCTAAAGTCCAGAGAATTTTTCCAGAAAAACCGAACACCAGGAGTGCCCCGATGTTTGTCGATAGATTCACTATTTTGGTGGTAACCGTGGCTTCAAGAAATGCGTAACCCAAAACAGCAACCAGTACGAGCATAAGGAAAGATCCAGTTCCTGGTCCAAAAATTCCATCATAAAAACCAATTGCTGATCCGAAGAATGCAGCTTTGATTCCTTGACTCCCTTTTCTTTCTAATTTTGTTTCAGTCAACCCTAATTCTTTGCGAAAAAAAGTGTAAGTAAACACCACAATGAGTGCGATAAGAATTATCGGTTGAAATGCCTCTCTAGGTATCTGAGTGGCAACTCTTGCCCCAAGCGCTGATCCAATAAATGCAGGAATTGCCATAAAGGTTACGATTCTTAAGTTAGGACGTAATCTCCTTAAATATGTAATCGTTGCGGTCGCTGTGCCAAGCGAGGCCGGCAATTTATTTGTTCCGAGTATGACTGCGGGTTGTGTTCCAGGTAACGCCACCAACAATGAAGGCAGCTGAATCAATCCTCCGCCGCCAGCAATCGAATCGGCTAGACCGGCAAATGCTGAGGCAAGAATTAACAATAAAAGAACTTCAAAAGAAACTTCCACTATTTTAGTGAATTGATTAGTTGAGCAACTACGCGACCGACAGGAACTTCCTCTTTGGATCCAGTTTTCCTATCGCGTACTTCCACATTTCCATCGACTAGAGCTTTTCCAACAATTACCAATATGGGATTTCCGATTAACTCAGCGTCTTTGAATTTAACACCAGGGCTCGCTTCTTTACGATCATCAAAAAGTACCGATATTCCCCTGCTCTCTAACTCAGTCGCAATACTTTCTGCGACTTCAAAGGGTCGATCATCTTTTCCAGTTGCCACTATATGCACCAGCGCCGGGGCAATCTCTCTTGGCCAGACCAAGCCAATCTCATCGTGATTCTGTTCCGCAATCGCCGCAACGGCTCTAGTTACGCCAATTCCGTACGAGCCCATGGTTACCGTTCTAGATTTCCCTGCGGAGTCTAAAACTGTTAGTTCTAAAGCTTCTGCATACTTTTTCCCGAGTTGGAAAATGTGTCCGATTTCAATAGCTCGATCAATTACGACTGGAGTTTCGCAATTCGGGCAAGCATCACCTTCGCGAACTTCCGCTGCTTCAACAAATCCATCAACTTTAAAATCTCGTCCATGCGTTACGTAGCGCGCGTGACGATCTTTGATATTTGCTCCAGTTATCCAGTGAGAGCCCACCGCAATTCTCGGATCGGCATAAAGCTTGATGCCAAATTTCTTGGCTTCCTGAGGCCCAACATAACCTTTAACAAACTCTTTTCGCTTAGCAAAGTCTTCATCTTCAAAGAGTCTAATTTCTTTAACTCCGGGAAGATTGGCTTCCACTCTTTTTAAATCCACCTCTCGATCGCCTGGAACCAGGATGCAGATTGGTTCTCCGTCTGCCATCAAAAGCACATTTTTCAGCGTGTCAGAGGCAGCCACATTTGCCTGGTACTTCTTATTCATAACTTCGACAAGCGTCTCGATAGTAGGTGTATTTGGAGTATCTAGAATTTCTATTGCTGGTGGAGTTTCAATCTTTTTGTTTTTGATATTTGTCGTCATAGCCTCTACATTGGCGGCGTATCCACATTTTTTACAGAGTACATAAGTATCTTCACCGGTGTCACAGGGCGCCAAGAATTCTTCAGATTTGGAACCTCCCATAGCTCCTGCCATCGCAGAAACAATGTTGTATTTCAAACCTAGTCGATTAAAGGTTGAAATATATGCAAGACGATGCTTCTGATAAGAAATTTCTAAACCAGCATCATCTAAATCAAAAGAATAAGAATCTTTCATCACGAATTCTCTACCGCGAATAATGCCGCTGCGAGGTCTGGCTTCATCGCGGTATTTGGTTTGAATTTGATAGATATGTAACGGGAGATCGCGATAAGAGGAGTACTCCCCTTTAACCATTAAAGTAAACATTTCCTCATGGGTTGGTCCAAGAAGATAATCAGCACCTTTTCGGTCTTTTAGACGAAAAAGTGTCGGTCCGTATTCATCCCATCTGCCTGATTCTTCATAAGGGTCCTTCGGCAGTAGTGCGGGAAAGTGAACTTGCTGAAATCCGGCGCGATCCATTTCTTCTCGAACTATTCGCTCAACATTTCTCAAGACGATAACTCCGAGAGGGAGCCAAGAGAAGATGCCCGCGGCAATAGGCCTTACGTAACCGGCTCTTACTAATAATCGATGACTAGCAACTGAGGCATCAGAAGGATCGTCACGAAGAGTGCGCAGGAAAAGAGTAGACATCCGCAGCATGGCAGATAGCCTACCTACTACTTAACTGTTACTTGTGGTTCTCCGGAAGCGATTCCAGCAGCTTCCATCTCATCTGCAATTTTCATTGCCTCTTCAATAAGCGTCTCCACGATTTGTGCTTCGGGTACTGTCTTTATTACTTGACCCTTTACGAAGATCTGGCCTTTTCCATTTCCGGATGCCACACCTAGATCTGCTTCCCTCGCTTCACCTGGTCCATTAACAACACATCCCATTACAGCAACCCTCAGCGGAACAGTCATTCCTTCAAGACCGGCCTGAACTTTTTCTGCGAGACTATAAACATCAACCTGAGCTCTTCCGCATGATGGACAAGAAACGATTTCCAATTTTCGCTGGCGAAGATTTAAAGATTCCAGAATTGAAATTCCAACTTTAACTTCTTCAACGGGCGGAGCTGAAAGTGAAACGCGAATCGTGTCTCCAATGCCTTCGGACAAAAGAATGCCAAATGCCGTAGCAGATTTGATTGTTCCCTGAAATATCGGTCCAGCCTCTGTCACTCCAAGATGTAATGGATAATCACACTTTGACGCAAGGAGGCGATATGCCTTTACCATGGTTACCGGATCATGATGCTTTACCGAAATCTTTATGTCCGTGAAACCATGTTCTTCAAATAAACCAATTTCCCACATTGCTGATTCAACTAAAGCTTCTGGGGTTGCCTTCCCATATTTGGCTAGAAGTCTTGGATCTAAGGAGCCCGCATTTACCCCGATACGAATCGGAATACCAGCATCGCCGGCAGCTTTCGCAACTTCTTTAACTTTGTCATCAAATTGTTTAATGTTGCCCGGATTTACTCGGACACCGGCGCAGCCGGCATCAATCGCTGCAAAAATGTACTTTGGTTGAAAATGAATATCTGCGATCACTGGAATCTGTGATTTCTTCGCAATCTGGCTTAACGCGTCTGCATCGTCCTGACTCGGTACCGCCACTCTAACAATTTGGCAACCGGATGCGGTTAGTTCTGCGATCTGTTGCAAAGTTGAATTTACATCGGCGGTTAACGTCGTGCACATTGATTGGACGCTTACCGGAGCGTCGCCGCCTACCAGAACATTTCCTAGTTTGAGTTGCTTAGTTTTACGACGAGGCGCCAAAGTCGGCAGAGGTGCCTGGGGCATTCCTAGTTCGACCATGTCCTTATTCTGCCCCAATCGTTATAGTTGCTCAAATGAAGCCATGGATGTTTGTGAGCTATCTGATTATTGCACTGCTTCTAATCACTTACGTATACGGATTCTAAGTCTTAGAGGTTGAAATTAATCGGATTGAAAATATCCGCAATTAAGAGCAGTGCGGTAAGAAAAATCAAGGCAATCAAAACTATGACGGTGATTGGTGTCAACTTCTCTATATCGACTTTGCCAGGCTCGGACCGACCTCTAATTCGATAAATCTGGCGACGAGCACCCTCATATAACGCGACCGCAATGTGTCCGCCATCAAGTGGCAGTATTGGTATCAAATTGAATATTCCTACAAAAATATTTAAGGAAGCGATAATCAACAGAAAGGTCGCTATTTTCTCACCCATCGTTAGATTTGAACTCGATGCCGTCTCACCAGTAGCTCGAGCTACACCCACGATTCCTACTAATCCATCAGAACTACGCTCTTCACCAAGAAAAGTCTGTCTAATCAAAGTAGGAATCTGTTGCGGTAGACCAATTAGCGCCTTAATTGAGCCAACAAATAGTTGAACTGTTGCTTCGGCTGATGAACTAATGGCACTTATTGGATTTTCTCTAACTAGTCCATACTTATTTATGATTCCGATGAAGCCTCGTTCTTCTCCATCAACGGTTCTAGTTGCTGCAACTAAATCTACATTTACTTCAGTGCCATCTCGAAGAATTAACAAGGAGATTGGTTTACCTGCGGATGCTCGTAACACCAGAGATATTTCACTCCATTCAAGATCGCGTTCTCCATTTATTCCAATAACTTCATCGCCAGGTTGTAATCCGGCTTTTTTTGCTGGAGAGATTGGGTCTTTGGGAGCGCATTCAGACTTCGCGGGGACGCAAGGCAAGACCTCTTGAATTGTCGGAAGGGATTTTACTACTCCGACTCCGGTAAACAATATAAAGAGAAAAATGAATCCGAGAATGAAATGTAGTACGGAACCGGAGCCTAGAACGATTAGTTTCTCTCGCGTTCGAGCTTTATAAAAAGCGCGATGAGCAATCTCGGCAGGCATTTCATCTCGCACCGACATACCCGAAATTTTGCAATAGCCGCCTGCTGGAATTGCTTTTATGCCAAACTCAGTTTCTCCTCGCTGGGTCGACCAGATTCTTTTACCAAATCCTAAAAAGAATTCAGTAACTCGCATTCCGTAACGCTTTGCAGTTATGTAATGTCCATATTCATGGACCATAATCGAGAAAAGCAGGGCAAGGACAAAAGCCAGAACTCCGATTAATCCCAAGTAAGCCCCTAGCCTTTCGGTAGCGCCTCAAGCGCTACCCGTCGCGCATCATTCTCGATTGCGGTGACATCACTTATGTCTCGAACTCGATCTGGTGCAGAGGATGCAAGTCTACTGATTACGGTTTCGACGGTCTTTACTATAGCTGTGAATGGAATGAGTTTCTTCAGAAAAGCTTCCACTGCAACCTCGTTTGCAGCATTAAACATTGCAGTAACTGAACCGCCCAATGCGCCACACCTGCGGGCTAGTTCAATACTTGGAAACCTGATTTCATCTATTGGCTCGAAATTCCAACTTTGCCTGGATCGCCAATCAATGATTGGCATTACTTCATTCAATCGATTTGGATAATTGAGGGCGTATGAAATTGGACCCTTCATATCAGGCGGAGATGCCTGTGCAATTACCGAACCGTCTTGAAATTCAACCATTGAGTGAACAATTGCCTGTGGGTGAATTACCGCCTCTAGCCGATGATACGGAATTCCAAATAAGTAATGAGCTTCGATAATTTCTAAACCCTTATTCACCATGGTTGCTGAATTTATTGTCACCATCGGCCCCATGCTCCAAGTTGGGTGATTAAGTGCCTCCTCGACCGTAACGTTCTCTAAATCCATCCGATCGCGAAATGGTCCGCCGCTAGCCGTCAAAATCATCCGGCTTACTTCCTCAATTTTTCCGGAATGTAGAGCTTGAAATAGCGCAGAGTGTTCAGAGTCAACGGGGATTATTCGCTCTCTTCCGTGAGCAATAACTAAATCTCCACCCGCAACTAACGATTCTTTATTCGCCAGAGCGACCTGGTTTCCCGCTTCCAATGCAGCCAGAGTTGGACCTAAGCCAATCGAGCCGGTAATTCCATTTAAAACCACGTCACATGAGATAGCTGCGATAGTACTTGCGGAGTTTTGGCCATCAATGACTTCGACTCCTGAAAGAGAATTTTTCAACTCATCGCCGGTTCCAGTTGTAGCGATTATTGGTACATCAAATTTCTTGGCTTGGTCGGCTAACTTAGAAATATTTCGCGATCCGGCCGCGAGACCTACAACGCGAAAATCTTGCGGATGCGAGGCGACAACCTCTAAAGCTTGAACCCCGATAGAACCGGTAGAGCCCAAAATCACAATATCCCGCACGCCATAATCCTCTCAGAAAGTTACCTAGCAATTGGTTTGATTTAAGTTCGAGATAGTATTTACACATGGAATCCGGCCCAAAACTCGCTCAAGTTCGCAAAGTTGTAACTCAAATTCCTGGTCCAAAATCAGAAGCCTTGGTTAAGCGAAGAGGCGAGGCAGTTTCTGCAGGCCTCGGTATGGCTGTTCCGGTAGTGGTTGAGCGCGCGGGTGGCGGAGTTATTATCGATGTAGATGGAAATTCCATAATTGATATGGGTGCAGGTATCGCTGTTGTGAGTGTCGGTAATTCCGCTACGCGAGTTGTTAAGCGTGTCACCGAGCAAGTAGAAGCATTTACTCATACCTGTTTTATGGTCGCGCCCTACGAGGGATACATCGAGGTAAGTGAAGCCCTAAATCGATTAACTCCTGGTTCACATAAGAAGAAGTCTGCACTCTTTACCTCTGGAGCAGAGGCGCTAGAGAACGCAGTAAAAATTGCCCGCAAATTTACGAATCGACAGGCAGTTGTTGTTTTCGAACATGGTTATCACGGCCGAACTAATTTAACGATGGGAATGACCGCAAAAAACATTCCATATAAAGATGGTTTTGGGCCCTTTGCCCCAGAGATTTATCGAATGCCAATGGCCTATCCATATCGTTGGCCGGGCGGCCCCGAAGCATGCGCCAAAGATGCACTCGACACAGTTATTCATAAAATTGAAAAAGAAATGGGCGCGAAGAACGTCGCATGCATAGTAATTGAACCAATTCAAGGTGAAGGTGGCTTTATCGTCCCACCAAAAGGCTTTCTACCTGGGCTTGTTAAGTTTTCTAAAGATAATGGAATCGTCTTTATCGCAGATGAAGTTCAAACTGGTTTTGCACGCACCGGCGATATGTTCGGATGCGATGACGAAGGAATCGTCCCAGACTTGATCACTACCGCTAAAGGAATCGCGGGCGGATTGCCGCTAGCTGGCGTAACTGGAAGAGCAGAAATTATGGATTCGGTTCATGCCGGTGGTCTTGGTGGAACTTATGGTGGATCTCCGATTGCCTGCGCTGCGGCCCTCGGTGCCATTGAAACTATTGAGGAAGAAAATCTTGTCGGTAGAGCTCGCGAACAGGGCAAGATTATTTCCTCCGCACTCCAGGAAATGAAGAAGAAATATCTAATCATTGGCGATGTTCGTGGCCGAGGTGCAATGCAGGCGCTGGAGTTTGTGAAGCCTGGTACGACAGAGCCGAATACTGAAGCCCAATCCTCAATTGTTAAATATTGTCTGCAAAAAGGCGTTCTTCTTTTATCAGCTGGAACTTACGGAAATGTAATTCGATTACTTCCGCCGCTCGTTATGCCGGATGATTTGTTGAAAGAAGCTCTATCTATTCTCGATGAAGCAATCGCAAAGGCTTAGCGATCCAATAAATTCTGCGTCGGTGAGTAGGTTTCACCGCTTCTTCGCTTGGCTATCGCGCTCAGCGCCTCCAGAACAACTCGATTAGCCAATATCGCGGTTATATCTGCGCTATCGAATGGCGGACAAACTTCAACTACATCGATTCCGACGATTGGTAATTCCAAACAAATTCTCCGGACTGCTTCTAGTAATTCTCGGGATGTCATTCCGCCAGGCTCTGGAGTGCCAGTTCCAGGAGCCATACCTGGATCTACAACATCTATATCAACAGATAGAAATACTCCATCGCAGCCATCAGTAAGACGAATAAAAGACTCATCTAAAACACTCTTCAGTCCTCGGTGGTGAATTTCAGTCATTTCATATGAACGCATACCTTTGTCACGCATCCATTCCAAAGTCTCGGAATCTGGCCAATAACCACGTAGACCAAGTTGTAGGAATCTATCGCCACGAACGTCACCAGAATCAATTAATCGACGCATCGGAGTTCCGTGGCCTACAAGCGCGCCAAACTGAACTTCCCCGGTATCTGCATGAGCATCAAAATGAATCATTGAAATTTTTCCCTTGCCGCGATGCGCTGCAATTCCAGCAACATCAGCGGAAGCTATTGAGTGATCTCCACCAAGAACCACCGCAATCGCACCCGAGCGCGAAATTTTCTCCGTTGCAGCTTTCAAAACTTCTAGCGAGGAAACTAAGTCGCCTGGCGGCATCAATAGATCGCCAGCATCAACTACTTTCAAACTTTTAAGTCCGTCAATCCGCAAAGCTAAATGTGGACGCTCGCCATCATGGGGCAGATAGTCGCCCATCCGTATTGCCTGTGGACCAAACTTCGCACCCGAGCGGTGTGATGTTCCGCTGTCAATTGGGGCGCCAACAATTACAGCGTCGGCGCCCTTAAATGTTTCTGGTTTCTCCAAATCGCATGCTGGCACGCCAAGAAATGTGAAGTTCGGGCCATACATATTGCCGATATTGGTCACAGAGTTTAGACGCGCGGTAGCGCAGCTAAAGCAGATTCAAAGTCAGAATCCTCCAAGATCGAATCTTTCATCTCTCCGCGCAGGAATTGATCGTACGCAGCGAGATCAAAGTGGCCATGTCCGCAGAGGGCGGTAAGGATTACCTTCTCTTCACCTGTCTTCTTAGCTTCCAACGCTTCTCGAATTGCAATCGCAATTGCGTGTGTTGGCTCTGGGGCAGGAACGATTCCTTCCGTTCTTGCAAATTTGATTGCCGCTTCAAAACATTCTGTCTGTTGTACTGATGAAGCAGTCATCAATCCGAGTTCGTAGATATGGCTAATCAACGGGGACATACCGTGGTAACGAAGTCCACCAGCATGAATTGGATCTGGGATGAAATCGTGGCCAAGGGTGTGCATCTTCATTAGTGGGGTCATACCAGCGGTGTCGCCGAAGTCGTAGGCGTACTTGCCACGTGTCAGAGATGGACAAGAGGCTGGCTCAACAGCTCTAATTTCAGGATTCATCTTCCCCTTCAACTTTTCGCGAATGAATGGGAATGAAAGACCGGCGAAGTTTGAACCGCCACCAGTACATCCGACGAGCAGAGTTGGCGTCTCTTCAATCTTGGCAAATTGTCGAAGCGCTTCCTCGCCGATAATGGTCTGGTGAAGCAGTACGTGATTTAACACTGAACCCAACGCATAGGCAGCATCTGGATCTTGCGCGGCAATCTCAACAGCTTCCGAAATTGCAATACCTAGAGATCCCGAGAAATTCTTTGGATCAGCACCGAGTTTGCGTCCGGCCTCAGTTACATTTGATGGCGACCGGTGAACTTTTGCACCGAAGACTTCCATCATCAATCGGCGATACGGCTTGGAATCAAAAGATCCGCCTACCTGCCAGATTTCACATTCAAGTCCGAAAAGTGAACAAGCATAGGAAAGCGCAGTTCCCCACTGCCCTGCTCCGGTTTCAGTAGTGATCTTCTTCTTACCTGCTTTTTTGTTATAAAAGGCTTGCGGAACTGAGGTGTTAGCTTTGTGAGAACCAGCTGGCGATACGCCCTCGTACTTGTAATAAATTCGTGCAGGAGTGCCAAGAGCTTTTTCTAATCCACGTGCTCTGTAAAGCGGAGATGGTCTCCATTGTCTATAGATATCTAACACTTCTCCTGGAATATCAATATAACTTTCACTTGAAACTTCTTGCAGAATTAAATCCATCGGGAAAAGTGGAGCGAGATCATCTGGGCCGACAGGTTGCAGTGTGCCTGGATGAAGTGGTGGTGGAGGTGGTGAAGGAAGATCAGGAATTATGTTGTACCACTGTGTAGGCATTTCACCTTCATCGAGCGTTATCTTGGTGAATGACTTCGGGCTCTTATCGAGTGCCATAACGATCCTTTCAGAGGTGACGTTGGGTCCTGAATAGTAGTAGCGCTCGGTCCCGTGCGGTAGGGGATTATTTTCGGCTGCGCCGGCGGCTTGCAGCCTGGCCCACAATGACGATTATGAGCGCAATAAAGAACATCGCGCTACCGATTACGTTGGCTTGTGCTGGAATCCCTCGGGCTGCCGAAACGTAAACGAATTTAGGGAAGGTGCTCTCGATTCCTGAGTTGAAATTAGTGATTATGAAATCATCAAATGAGAGCGAGAAGGCTAGTAATGCGGCGCCGGCTATTCCCGGCATTACCAGCGGCAAAGTTACATATCTAAAGGTCTCTCGCTCATTGGCGTAGAGATCCATAGCAGCTTGCTCCAATTTTGGATCAAGGCTGGCAATGCGCGCTTTAACAGTTACAACTACAAATGAAATGCAGAACATTACATGGGCGATAACAATGGTCCAAAAACCTGGATTTACTCGTAGGTTTAAGAACATGGCAAGCAGCGAGGCTCCAAGAACAACTTCAGGAGTCGCCATCGGTAAAAAGATCAAAAGATTTGTAGTTGAACGTCCCTTGAATTTATGTCTACCGATTGCGAAGGCAATCATCGTACCCAAGATCGTGGCAAGCACTGTGGAAATTAATCCGATCTGTAGCGAGTTCACGACAGCAGTACAGACTTGTGGAGCTCCGCAAGGATTCTGCCAATTATCGAGAGTGAATCCCTGCCAGACTAAATTACTTTTTCCAGAGTCATTGAACGAGAAAACAAATGTGTAAGCAACGGGAATGAAAAGGTAGATAAATGCCAGGCCTGCATAAATACGGATTAAGTTTCGTGAAATCCATCGACTTGTGCGATGTGAAAATGATGGGCGTGGCAAATCAAGTGTTGTCATACCAGCTCGTCCGTTCCAGAGCGTCGAATGTAAAGCGTTACCAAAATTAGAATTGTTGCCATTAATGTAAATGAAAGGGCGGCAGCTGTTGGATAATCTACAACCGCAAAAAATCTCGATTCGATGACATTTCCAATCATCTTTGTGCTTGGGCTACCGAGAATAGCTGCATTTACATAATCACCGGCAGCTGGAATGAAGGTAAGAAGTGTTCCAGCAACAACACCAGGCATCGATAAAGGAACCGTTACCTTGCGAAATGTAGTTAATCCATTGGCGTAAAGGTCACCGGCAGCTTCTAAGGTTCTGGGGTCGATCCGCTCGAGGCTGGCATAGAGCGGCAGCGTCATGAAAGGCAAAAAGTTGTAAGTAAGACCTGAGACAACAGCGAACGGAGTTGAAGTTAAGCGCATGGAATCTCCGACAAAAGGCAACAACTTCAAAGTCTGAACAATCGGACCTTCATCTCCAAGAATTTGAGTCCAAGCAACAGTTCTCAATAAAAACGAGGTAAAGAATGGTGCCACAACTAGAACTAGAAGAATGTTTCGATACTTTCCAGATTTAAATGCAATCATGTATGCAAGTGGGTACGCGATTGCTAGCGCCAAAACTGTGGCGATACCTGCGTAAACAAAGGATCGTAAATATTGTTCTTGATTAGCTTGAAAAGCATCGATGTAATTTGCTAAACGAAATTCTTGAACATAAGTTCCGATTTGCGCACCCTCGGGTCGAACCATGGTTGAAGTACTTGCCAGAGAGAGGATTGGGAAAATGAAGAACGTGACAAGCCAAATTAAACCTGGAGCAAGCAATAAGTACGGCGTCCAAGAGCGAGACTTCAAACCACTTCGAGGTCCAGTTGTGGAGTTAGCAGCCGTATGGAGAAATGCCATCACTCATCTTCATCTAAGTCGGCACCGGCATTAACATCTTGGGAGCCATCAAGGCCAAAGGTATGTTCTGGGTCCCACTCCAAAGAGACTTTGTCGCCGACTCTGAGGTCGTGGAGACCTTCATCGTTCTGTTCGAAAACGACAAGTTCTAGATCCCACGGAGTTCTAACCAAGTATTGGGTTGAGGTACCCACAAAAGAGCGATCGGTAACAACGCAATCTTTAATGGAGTTCGTTCCGTGATCATCAAGCCGCAACTTTTCTGGTCTCATTCCCATCAAAATTGATTCAGAATCAGTCGAGACTCTCGTAAGAGGTATTTCAAAGTTAAGACCTTTAGCGCTTACTACAGCTTTGCCACCAGATCGACTCTGTACCTTGGCTTTGATTAAGTTGCATTGTCCGAGAAAATTAGCAACGAAAGCGGTTTTTGGAGATTCGTACAGTTCAGTAGCTGACCCAAGTTGCTCAATCTTGCCTTGATTCATGACAGCAATTGTGTCCGCCATCGTCATAGCTTCTTCTTGGTCATGAGTGACATGAATGAAGGTGATGCCGACTTCGGTTTGGATTCTCTTCAATTCGATCTGCATCTGACGCCGCAACTTTAGATCAAGGGCTCCAAGCGGCTCATCTAATAGAAGTACTTCGGGTTTATTTACTATGGCGCGCGCGACAGCAATTCTCTGTTGTTGACCGCCCGATAATTGAGAAGGTTTTCGCTCAGCAAGATGGCCTAGTTCTACTAAAGCTAAGGCATTCTCCACTTCAACTTTGACATCTTTAATTCCCCGTCGCCGCAAACCAAAGGCTACGTTTTCAAAGATAGTTAGGTGAGGGAAAAGTGCGTAGTTCTGGAAGACGGTATTTACATTTCGTCTATATGGTTTCTGGGTTGTGATATCGGTATCTCCGATATTTATAGTCCCCGAAGTTGGCTCCTCCAACCCGGCAATCATTCTCAACGTGGTGGTTTTGCCACAACCAGATGGACCTAGAAGTGCGAAGAAAGAACCATCTGGAATGGTTAAAGACAAATCATCAACAGCTCGAAAGTCTCCGTATAACTTGGAGACCCGATTTAAGACTAGATCACCGGTATCTTGAGCGACCTTCTGTCCCGCCATCTGGAATTAATTTCCGATGGCTTCGTCAAATGCAGTTTGGAAATTAGTCTGTTCGTCAGCTGTAAGCGGACGGAAGACTTTTACTTTCTCTAAGGTCGCTGCATCAGGGAAAATAAATGGGCTGGCTGCAAGATCTGAATCAATCTTCTCGAGTTCTGGCTTCGCAGCTTCGACTGGGCAAATGTAATTAACATATGCCGCCACTTGAGCAGCAACAGCTGGTTCGTAGTAGTAATTCATCAGCAACTCAGCGTTCTTCTTATGAGTTGAAGTTGATGGAATCAACATATTGTCTGACCATAACGTGCCACCTGATTCAGGTATGGCGAAGTCAAACTTGCCATCATTTTCAGATTTCAGAATGAATAGATCGCCGGACCAGCCAATTACTGCGACCGCATCACCATTGACCAAGTCTTCTGAGTAGGAATTACCTCGAACTTTACGAATAAAGCCGTCCGCAATCTTTCCTTTAAGAAAATCAATAGCATTCATATATTGATCTTCGGTAAATGATTTTGATGGGTCAACACCTTGATACTGCAAAATTATGCCCATAGTGTCACGGAGTTCAGATAGCACAACAATTCTCCCCTTGTTGGCTGGCTTGAAAAGGTCCTCAATCGTTCTAACTCCTGCTGGAATCTTTTCGACATTCCAACCAAAGCCAGCGAATCCTGATTGCCAAGTTAGAGAGTAGTTTCTTCCCGAGTCAAAAGGAACATCTTGCAGAACTTGGCGAATATTTGATTTATTAGGAATATTTTCGGCGTTTATTTTCTGAGCGTAACCTTGTTCGATCCAGCGGCTGGCCATCCAGTCGGTAGGTGTTACAACGTCATAGCCAATATCAGTGCCAATTGAGAGTTGGCCTTGCACTTTGCCGTAGAAGGTGTTGTTATCATCAATATCTTCTGTGTATGTAGCGGTTATACCAGTTTGCGCCTCAAAAGCTTTGAGAGTTGGGTATTCCTTCGAATCCTCATCGAAATCTAAATAAAGCGGCCAATTAGCCCATCGAACAATTTTCTCGGTATCGCTAACATCAACAACACCCTCCGTTGAAGTTGAGCCACCGGTTCCGCAGGCGGCCAAAGTTCCAGCACCAACGACTGCGCCGGCGCCAACGAGAAGTGAGCGACGGGTCATCTGGGCGCGAATTAAGGCCTTTGTCTCAGGTGCTATTTCTTCTCTCTTCATTTTCTTCCTCTCGTTAGAACGGATTGATGTTGGAAATCTACTATGCGTTTAGGTTGGTCATAACATGTTTGATGCGCGTGTACTCCTCGAATCCATAGCCCGAAAGGTCTTTGCCATATCCGGAGTGCTTGAAACCGCCATGAGGCATCTCCGCGACCATTGGAATATGGGTGTTAATCCATACGCAACCGAAATCAAATGCCTTGGCCATTCGCATTGCGCGCCCGTGGTCTTTAGTCCATACGCTTGAAGCTAGGCCATATTTAACGCCATTCGCATTCCGAACAGCTTCGGCTTCATCGCTAAATTTCTGGATAGTAATTACGGGTGCGAAAATTTCATTTTGAATCATCTCATCATCTTGACGCAAGTCCGCAACAACTGTTGGAGACCAGAAGTAACCTGGGCGATCTACTTTCTTTCCGCCAGCTGTCACGCGAGCATGAGATGGGGTTCGCTCAAGGAAACCTTGGACTCTAGCTAGCTGGTTTGCATTATTTACTGGACCGACCAAGACATCTTCATCAGGCATACCAACCTTAATGTTGTTCTTTGCCTGCTCGGTGAGAAGTGAGACAACATCTTCGTACGCGCTTGCCTCAACAATCACTCGGGTTGCAGCAGTGCAGTCCTGGCCGGCGTTGAAATAACCAGCAACCGCAATCCATTCACAGGCCGCTTCAAGATTGGCGTCATCAAATATTACGACTGGAGCCTTACCGCCTAATTCAAGATGAACCTTTTTCAGATCTTTTGATGCTTCCTTCGCGACTTCCATACCCGCTCGCACTGAGCCAGTAATCGAAACAAATTGGGGAATCTCATGATCAACAAGAAGTCGACCACTCTCTCTATCACCGGTCACAACATTGATAACGCCCTCGGGTAAAAACTCTTGCATTAACTCAGCCATCCAGAGCGTTGAGACTGGTGTGGTGTCGCTTGGCTTGAGTACAACTGTATTTCCGGCAGCAATCGCTGGAGCCCACTTCCACACTGCCATCATCATCGGATAGTTCCAAGGAGTGACTTGGGCACAAACGCCAATTGGTTCGCGGCGAATGAATGAAGTGTGGCCTTTGAAATATTCAGCAGCAGATCGCCCTTCTAAATGTCGAGCAGCTCCGGCAAAAAATCTAATCTGATCAAGCATTGGGCCAATTTCTTCTTGTCTAGTGACAGCAATTGGCTTACCGGTGTTCTCTGATTCAATCTTTATCAACTCTTCAGATCTTGCTTCGATTGCATCTGCAATCTTATTAATTGCTTTCTGTCTCTCGCCTGGAGTCGAATCACGCCAAGTCTCGAAGGCGTTGGCGGCGGCGTTCATTGCATTATCAATATCTTTTGCATTAGAGATTGGCGCTTTGGCAAAGACTTGACCCGTCGCCGGGTTAATCAAATCTTGCGTTTTGTCCGATGTTGAAGGAGCGCTTTTTCCATTAATAAAATTTTGAAGTGTCTTCACGCCATTCTCCAATTCTTCGGCTAAGTTGACGGGAGTTTAGTTATCGGCACGGGTTGGTATCAAGGTCTCCGACGCGGCAAGTTGCCCGCAGGCACCATCTATCTCGCGACCTCGAGTATCACGAACCGTTACCGGAACTCCATAATTCTCTAAGGTTCGCACAAAAGCTCGCTCGTCCTCCTTGCGCGAGGCGGTCCACTTTGATCCAGGAGTCGGATTTAGAGGAATCAAATTCACGTGAGCATTGCGATTTTTCAATAGCCTGCCCAACAAATCCGCGCGCCAAGCTTGATCGTTTATATCTCGAATCAAAGCGTATTCGATGGAATAACGGCGACCAGTTTTGTCAGAATACTTATCCGCAGCTGCAAGAACTTCGCTAACTTTCCATCTCTCATTTATGGGGACTAAGGTATCTCTAAGTTCATCATCCGGCGTATGCAGTGAAACTGCCAAAGTGACCGGTATCGATTCTTCAATAAGCTTTTCGATTCCACTAACAATTCCCACTGTTGATAAAGTTACCGAGCGCGCACCGATACCAAGACCATCGGGGATTGCTGTGGTGATATTTCTAATGCTTTGAAGAACTGCGTTGTAATTTGCGAGCGGTTCTCCCATTCCCATGAACACAACATTCGATAATCTAATTGGACCGCCAGCAATCTCTCCGGACTCACAGGCGCGAGCTGCAGCGACTACTTGAGAAGTGATCTCACCGGCTGTGAGGTTTCTAGTCAGTCCCGCTTGTCCCGTTGCGCAAAATGGACAATTCATACCGCAGCCAGCTTGTGATGAAATACAAACGGTTGCCCGATCGGTATATCTCATTAGAACTGACTCAACTAAAACACCATCATGTAGTCGCCAGAGATCTTTCCGGGTCTTGCCACCGTCGCAAGTTATTGACCGTACTGGAGTTAGCAATTTTGGTAAGACCTTCTCCTTAACCAACTCGCGAGCATTCGCCGGAAAATCACTCCAAGTATCAGGATCATCATTATGATGCTGAAAGTAATGTATGGAGATTTGATTGGCCCGAAATGCTGGCAAACCTAGCTCCTGTATCCAACCCCGTCGATCCTCTCTCGAAAGATCTGCGAAGTGTTGGGGTGAATTGGCTCGACTCATCCGAAGCGCTTTAGTAGTTCAATAATGCACCACATAATTGGAGCTACGAAGAGAACTGAGTCCAATCTGTCTAACATTCCACCATGGCCAGGGAGTAATTTCCCCATATCTTTTAGCGCAAGATCGCGCTTTATGGCGCTCTCAACTAGATCTCCGATAGTGGCAGCGAGTACGCCGCAGATTGCAGCAAGCGCACCAATAATTGGGTCTTGATTTAAGAGATAATAGAAAGCAATTGCAGATCCAATTGCAGCAAAAATAAGTCCGCCAACGAAACCTTCCCAACTCTTCTTGGGGGAAATCTTGGGAGCGAGTGGATGTTTACCAATTAGAACTCCGGTTAAATAAGCAAAAGTGTCATTACATCCGACTAAAATTACCAAGGCCGCAATATATTCAAATCCATCTCCGGATCTTGCCAAAAGAAATATGAATCCCGATAAGAATCCGGGATATATAAGTGCAAATATTCCACCGGTAGCGTTAGTAATAAAGCCAGAAGTTCCCTTCAATAGAGCTAGAAAAAGAACTGCAATTACAGATAGCACTATCGATACGGCAAGTCCCGGCAGTCCTGCGAACCAAGAACTTCCAATTACCCCAGTGGTAAGTAAGGCATGCTGCTTAAAGTCAATATTAATCGAACGCGATTTGAAAGCAATAGATATTTCCCGTAACGCCAGTAGGACCGCGGTTAAGACAAATACCGCGAATATAGATGGGATGTATGCCATCGTGGAGAAAATGATGGCAAGAAGTCCTAGGCCTACCAGGATTGAAGAAATTAAACTTCGCCCTGCCCGTTTATTAATCGCCTCATTTATTGAGTGCAGGTCGCTCATATTGGCGTTCTCGATCAAACTTCGAGAAGTTCACTCTCTTTATGTTTGAGTATTTCATCAATTTTGTTGACGTGATCAGAGGTCACTTTTTCAAGCTCTTTCTCGCCTCGAGTTAATTCATCTTTGCTTACTTGACCGTCCTTTTCGAGTTTTTCCATCGCCTCTTTAGTGTTTCGGCGGATGGCGCGAATTGAAACTTTTGACTCTTCAGCCTTGGACTTGGCAACTTTGATGAACTCTTTGCGCCGTTCTTCGGTGAGTTGTGGAAAGTTAACTCGAATTACATTTCCATCCCCACCTGGGTTTACGCCGAGATCTGATTCTCGAATCGCCTTTTCTATTGATGCAGTTGCGCCTTTATCGTACGGAGTAATTAACGCTAGTCGAGCTTCCGGAACCTGCACGGTGGCTAGCTGAGCTAGCGGCGTCGCAGTCCCGTAGTAATCCACCATGATCTTGGCAAACATGGATGGGTGCGCTCGTCCGGTTCGAATTGCTGCAAAGTCCTCCTTTGCAACATCTACCGCTTTATTCATCTTGCTATTGGCGTCAGCTAGAACGCTTTGGATTGTCATATTTCTCCTTTGTCCTAGTTGACCAGGGTTCCAATCTTCTCACCACGTACGGCTCGCGCAATATTTCCTTTTTCCAGGAGGTTAAAGACGATGATCGGAAGCTTATTTTCCCGGCAGAGACTGAAAGCTGCTGCGTCGGCTACTGCAAGTGACTTTGAGAGAACTTCATCGTAGGAAATCTCGTCATACTTCTTGGCATCTTTATCTCGACGAGGGTCCGATGAATAGACGCCGTCGACTCCGCTCTTTGCTAGAAGTAATGCATCGACTCCGATTTCCAGAGCGCGTTGTGCCGCGACGGTGTCAGTGGTAAAGAATGGCATTCCGGCTCCAGCGCCAAAAATCACAACTCTGCCTTTTTCAAGATGGCGAATGGAGCGGCGGGGTATGTATGGCTCGGCAACCTGTCCCATTGTTATTGCGGTCTGCACTCGGGTATCAATTCCCTCTTTCTCAAGAAAATCTTGAAGCGCAAGACAATTCATAACTGTGCCAAGCATTCCCATGTAATCGGCTCGTGCTCTATCCATTCCACGTTGTTGTAGCTCAGCGCCGCGGAAATAATTTCCACCGCCGACCACAATTGCCACTTGAACACCAGTGCGAACTACATCGGCAATCTGCTTTGCAACATCATTCACTACGTCAGGATCCACACCGAGACCTTTATCGCCACCAAAAACCTCACCAGAGAGCTTTAGTAGAACTCGCTGGAAGCTCTTCCGCTCTTTTGTCATAGAACTTACTGGCCCACTCGGAAACGATAAAACTTAGTTACGGTATTTCCAGCTTCTTTGAGAATTTGGTCTACCGTCTTCTTTTGATCTTTTGCAAAAGACTGTTCAAGCAACGAAACTTCCTTTACAAAACCTGTGACACGACCCTCTACGACTTTGGCAATCGCAGCATCTGGTTTGCCTTCGTTGCGAGCGGTTTCTTCAGCAAGCCGTCGCTCATTAGCTATTACTTCGGCCGGGATTTCGTCACGATTGAGATACTGAGGAGCAAAAGCAGCAATATGTTGAGCGATATCTTTTCCAGTTAGATCATCGCTCTTGCTGAGTGCAACAAGTACACCGACCTGAGGAGGTAAATCCGGGCTTGTCTTATGAAGATAAAACGAATTTGGGCCAGCGATTACCGCAATTCTTCGCAGTTCAACTTTCTCACCTAAGGTGGCATTTGCTTCATCAATTGCCGCTTGGACGCTCTTTCCCGAGGCGAGATTAGAGGTAGTGAAGGCTGCCAGATCTGAAATTTTTGATTGGAAAAGATGTGAGGTTAACTCTTCCGCAACAGCTTGGAATCGCTCTCCTTTTGCCACGAAATCAGTCTCGCAATTTAATTCAAGCATGACGGCAGCCTCGCCACTTGCTTTGGCAGAAATTAGGCCATTTGACGTAGCTCGACCTTCTCGTTTAGTCACACCTTTAAGACCTTTTACTCGTATGACTTCAATAGCTTTATCGAAATCACCACCAGTCTCATCGAGCGCCTTTTTGCAATCAAGCATTCCGGCAGCGGTAACTTCGCGGAGTCGCTTTACGTCATCTGCTGTATAGGCCACTTACGAACCTGCGCTTTCGCCAGAAGTTTCCTTGGCGCCGAGTAATTCTTTCTCCCAATCAGCCAGAGGTTCACCAGCGGCAACTTCCTCTACGCCAGCTTTCGCTGCGTTTGCGGCTTCCTTAGCAACATTTGCCGAACGTGCCTGAAGGCCCGCGGCAACTGCATCAGCGATGACTCGCGTTAAAAGGGTTACGGAACGAATTGCATCATCATTTCCAGGAATTTTGAAATCTACTTCGTCTGGATCGCAATTTGTATCCAAAATAGCGATTACGGGTATACCAAGTTTTTTAGCTTCGGCCACCACAAGGTGCTCTAGTTTGGTATCAACTACCCAGACGGCTGACGGCAGCTTGGTCATATTTCGAATGCCATCCAAATTCTTATGTAATTTCTCTCGCTCACGGCGGAGCAATAACAATTCTTTCTTAGTTAAAACCTGGTCGTTGGAAGCCTCAAGAGCCTCTAGTTCTTTCAAGCGCTGAATTCGCTTGTAGACAGTAGGGAAATTTGTGAGCATTCCACCTAGCCAGCGCTCGGTAACAAATGGCATGCCAACTCGTTTAGCTTGAGATTGAATTGGTTCTTGGGCCTGCTTTTTTGTTCCCACAAAGAGAACATGTCCACCTTTGGCAACTACATCCTTGACGAAGTCATATGCCTTATCAATCAATGAGAGTGATTGTTGGATATCGATGATGTAGATACCGTTGCGCTCGGTGAAAATAAAGCGCTTCATTTTTGGGTTCCAGCGACGGGTTTGATGTCCGAAATGGACTCCGCTGTCGAGGAGTTCTCGCATTGTTACTACCGCCATGGCGGCACGCTCCTTTGTGCGAACCTAAGTTCGCATCGGTTATGGATCAACGATTTGTTAATCCGCTAGCGTCTAGAGACCGACCGGTTTTCACCGGACCGAAATGGTTTCCCGTGTCACTCGCGAGCGGCGAATGAGCGGTAGACGCGTGAAGTCACAGAGTTTCTCTGTGCGGTCGGAATACTACCTGAAATTTAGGTGTCGAAAAATCCAATCAGGCCCGCGGGTGCGCCTGCTCGTACGCCTTCTTAATGCGCTCTTCCGTGACGTGTGTATAAATCTGTGTAGTTGAAAGGGATGAATGTCCCAGTATTTCTTGGACTGTTCGAAGATCTGCTCCGCCCTCCAATAAATGAGTTGCGGCCGAGTGACGCAAGGCATGTGGGCCGAGCTTGGTCTTTGCGCCAATAAGCGAAGTTGCCTCATATACAACTTCTCTAACGATTCTTTGATCTATTCGCTTACCTCGTTCGCCAAGGAATAGCGCTACTCCAGAATCGTTATTAGCTAATTCTGATCGTCCTATTGAAAGATAACTTTCTACTGCGCGTAATGCAGGAGCTCCAATTGGAACAATACGTTCTTTTTCACCCTTGCCAATTACTCTTATGGTTAGCCGCTCGCGATCAATGTCATGCAAATTCAATCCGACCAACTCAGATACGCGAATAGCGCATCCATACAAAACTTCAATCATGGCTAAATTTCTAATAGAAATCGGAGACGGCTCCTCGCTTGCGCGAGATGTCATAGCTGCGATTGCCAGTTCTGCGCTAGCGACGTCTAGAATCTCTGGAAGAATTCGTTCTGGTTTCGGTGCGACTAGATCACGACCTATATCTCGAGATAGCCAGCCATTTCTCGCTCCCCAATAAGTAAATGCCCTTATCGAGACGACTCTTCTTGTTATTGAAGATCGCGCACCGCCCCTGCTTTGTAGATTGGCGAGCCAAGATCGTATGTGGTTTATATCTAACTCTGCGAAGCTTGCTATACCCATCGCGTTCAGGTGAGTCACTAGAGATTCGAGGTCGGCAAGATAGGCACGAATTGAATTATCAGAGAGATTTCTATCGTTGCGCAAATGGTCCGCATAGGAATCTGTAAGTCCCTGATCTAACGCCATGAGTAAAGGCTACTCAGCCTGCGCCCAAAAATCTGTCTCCGTGAAATAGACACAGCGTTGCTAATACGCAACACTTCGTCAGCGACAAAAAACCTTGCTTGTGGAGTATCGAGAGTCTTTGTCACATGAAGATGAAGTAATAGCGCTGAGCGAAAGGAGTCTGGTGTTGATAGAACTAATAGTTGACGATAATTGCTTTGTTCCTGAGATTCGGCGCGACCAAGACCGGATAAGCGTTGTTATAGGACTAAGTCACGACTTCGACAATATTCTCGATCTATGCAGTGGGGTATTGACGAACGAGGAATTATCACTGGTCCACAAGCTCTGGGCGGATGATAACTTCCCGAGGACTTTTACTCGCGAAGGTGAGGCGCTAATAATTCGCGCCCGCGATTAACGCGATTTTCGCTCAATCGCACCGAGCGCAATCAATAAGGTCTCGGGCGATACTTCCAGAGCTCTGCATAAAGGAGCGATCGCATCGAGACCGGCATTTCTTTCTTGTCGAAAATATCTTGAGATTGATCCTTTATCTATGCCGCTCTTGCGCTGAAGTTCGTCCAGCCCCGATATACCGAGTTGTTTCATCTTGGTGCGGAGCCATTCTGCACTTTCTTCCGGACTAAGCCTTACGCCACGTTTTGTTGCCGTCATCTCTACTTCTCCTACTCCGTACTAACGCCTTTCCGGTGTAGCCCATAGGTTAGAGCATCCGCCAGCGCCATTGCAGATGCGGCAATAACATTTTCATGGACGCCGACTGTGTTCCACTCCCCGTTTCCATCGCTGGTTTCTACAAGAACGCGAGTCACCGCACCTGTGCCGAGGCGTCCCTCCAAAATTCTCACTTTGTAATCGGTCAACTCTAAATCGAGTAACTCTGGAAAAATATTGCCAAGTCCGCTGCGGAGCGCGTTATCGATTGCATTGACCGGTCCATTTCCACTTCCGGTTGATTCAATACGACTTCCTCTAGCCAAAACTACAACTGTTGCTCTTGAGGTTACTGAGCCATCCGGATTCCGATCAACTGTGGTCTCCCACTTCTCGATCTCAAAGTATTTCAGCCGTTTGCCATCGACCTCTTCTCGTAAAAGTAATTCAAATGAGGCATCAGCGGCTTCGAAGGTGAACCCTTTTGCTTCGAGTTCTTTTACTCGCTCCACAATTCTCGAAGAGATTGCCTTATCTTTGCCAAGGTCGATACCCAATTCCTGTGATTTCAATTCAATCGAAGCGCGGCCTGCCATATCAGAGACCAACATTCGCATGTCATTTCCTACTCGCTCCGGATCTTCGTGCTGATAAAGGGCAGGATCGACTTTAATTGCAGATGCATGCAGTCCAGCTTTATGGGCAAAGGCAGAAACTCCCACATAAGGCTGGCGAGCGCTCGGAGAGACATTTGTTACTTCAGCAACTGCGTGCGAAATTCTGAATGCTTCCTCTAACTTTCCAGGTGGTAGAACCTGTTGATTCCGCTTAAGTTGAAGGTTCGCAATTATTGATACCAAATCAGCATTGCCCGTTCTCTCTCCATAGCCATTAATGGTTCCTTGTACATGGGTTGCACCGGCAGTTACCGCGGCAAGTGAGTTTGCGATTGCGCATCCGGTGTCATTGTGGCAATGGATGCCAAGTCGAGCTGAACTCATGCCAAGTACTTCATGAACCACCTGAGAGAGCTCATCAGGCAACATGCCGCCATTTGTATCGCAAAGCGCCACAACATCAGCGCCAGCCTCTGCGGCTACTCGCACTACTTCTAGAGCATAATTTGGATTAGAGCGATATCCATCAAAGAAGTGTTCTGCGTCAAGAAATACCCGTTGGCCTCCATCACGAAGAAACTTTATGGAGTCCCGAATCATGGATAAGTTCTCATCGAGTGAAGTCTTTAACGCAAGATCGACATGACGGTCGTGAGATTTGGCAACCAAGGTAACTGCTGGAGCGCCAGAATCTTGAAGCGCTCGAAGTAAAGCATCATCTGCGGCTGCGACATTTGGACGTCGCGTAGCTCCAAAAGCTACAAACGTTGCGTTCTTCAACTTTAATTCACTCTTGGCCAATTTAAAGAACTCAGTGTCTTTTGGATTAGCTCCTGGCCAGCCACCTTCGATAAAACCAACGCCTAGATCATCTAGGTGTTGGGCAATCGTCAACTTATCGTGAACTGAAAGATTAAGTCCTTCTTGTTGAGCACCGTCTCGCAAAGTCGTATCGTAAACATGAAAGGAGTCAGAAATCATTAGCAGACTTTTCTCATCCAGCCATGCTTATCAGGAATCGTGCCGTGCTGAATTCCCAAAAGATGATTTCTAATCTGCATGGTTATCTTCCCGGGGCTGCCATCGCCGGTTACCCAAGTACCCTTTACGCTCTTAGCAGTTCCAACCGGTGCGATGACGGCAGCGGTTCCGCATGCAAATATTTCAGAGATTTCACCTGAGGCAACGCCATCGCGCCACTCTTCAATACTTATCATTCCTTCTTCTGTCTTATAACCGAGATCTTTGGCGACAGAGAGAATTGAGTCCCGAGTTATCCCTGGCAATAAAGTTCCAGTTAGTTTGGGTGTAAAAATTGTTGCATCTTTGCCTTGACCGCGAACGAAGTAGAGATTCATCCCACCCATCTCTTCAATCCAGCGCCGCTCAATGGCATCTAGCCAGACAACTTGATCGCAACCTTGCTTCGCCGCTTCTTGCTGAGCAAGAAGTGAAGCAGCGTAATTACCGCCGCATTTAGCTTCGCCAGTTCCTCCTTGTGCGGCACGGACATATTCAGTAGAGATCCAGACCGTGACAGCTTTTTCCGCATTGAAATATGCGCCTGCCGGGGTGGCAATAATGGAAAACATCGCCTTATTGGATGGACGCACGCCAAGGCCCACTTCGGTTGCAATCATAAATGGCCGCAGATACAACGACTCACCTACTTTGCTTGGAACCCATTTTGATTCCAGCTTTACCAACTCTTCCACGCATTTAACGAAGTCAGCGACCGGTAACTCTGGAAGTGCAACTCGGGCAGCGCTCTTCATAAATCGCGCGCCATTTGCATCCGGGCGAAATAGCGCAACGGAACCGTCCGGTTGGCGATACGCCTTCATTCCTTCGAAAATCTCTTGGCCATAATGAAAAATCATGGCTGCTGGGTCTAATGAAATTGGGCCGTAACTCTTTAGCTCTGCATCATTCCATCCCGAATTTTGATTCCATTCCGCTATCAACATATGGTCGGTGAAATACTTTCCGAAACCCGGTTCGGCAACAAATCGCTCGCGGTCAGAATCTCTTACCGGATTTGGATTTGGCTGCATGTTAATCTTCATTTGATTGCCCCTGCTAGCGCTTGGCCAATCTCAGATGTACTGCGCTTCTTATCGCCACGGTTAGATAGATCGTGAGCCACAGCTTTTTCAACGTCAAGAGCTGCAGATTCCTGACCGAGATGTCGCAGCATCATCGCTACTGACATCACGGTTGCGGTTGGATCTGCGATTCCTTTCCCTGCAATATCAGGAGCTGAACCATGTACTGGTTCAAACATGGAAGGAAATCTACCCTCGGGATTTATATTTCCAGATGCGGCCAATCCGATTCCGCCACAGATTGCTGCCGCGATATCGGTCAATATGTCACCAAACAAGTTATCAGTTACGACAACATCGAGTCTATCCGGATTTGTAACAAAAAACATGGATGCCGCATCGACGTGCAGGTAGTCGGTCTTTATCTGCGGATAATCTTTCGCGACCTCATTGAATGTGCGAGTCCAGAGTCCGCCAGCGCGCATCAGAACGTTATTTTTATGTACCAGAGTTAGCTGCTTACGCGGACGACTCATTGCTTTATCGAAGGCGTAGCGAATTACTCGTTCTGCTCCACGGCGAGTATTCAAACTCTCCTCGGTAGCAATTTCAGAGGATGTACCTTCTGCGAGAACGCCACCTGCGCCAACATAAGGACCCTCTGTGCCCTCACGAACAACAATAAAATCAATCGGTGATTTGGTGGATAGCGGCCCAGTAACACCTGGATAAAGTCTTGCCGGACGAAGATTAATATAGTGATCAAAGGCAAAACGTAATTTCAAAAGCAAGCCACGCTCTAGAACGCCACTTGGAACAGATGGATCCCCAACCGCACCCAAGAGAATTACGTCAAATTTAGTTAATTCAGTGAGAACAGAGTCTGAGAGCGTTTCCCCGGTTTCGTGCCAGAACTTGGCTCCTAATGCAAACTCTTTCCGTTCAAAAGTAAGTTTGTATTTTTCACTGATCTTATCGAGAACTCGTAAACCTTCAGCGACAACCTCAGGGCCGATTCCATCGCCACCTATAACTGCTAATTTAAATTTACTCATGATCTTAGTGTGACCGTTCTGGCTAGATTTGCTTTTGTAGCATCGCCGACATTCTTGACTAGATCTTTGGCGACCGCAGAGTCGATTGTGATTGCCATCAAGGCATCTCCGCCGGCTGAACTTCGCGCTACCTGCATGCTGGCGATGTTGATTCCGGCTTTTCCAAGAGTATCGCCGACAATGCCAACGACGCCTGGTCGATCTGTGTATCGCAAGAAAAGTAAATAATCGGCTGGTTGCAAATCTAAATCAAATTTGTCAATCGCAATAATCTTCTCAACTTGTCTAATGCCCATCAAGGTACCTTCGACAGAGATATGTGCGCCATTACTAAATGCTGCTCGAATCTCAATCGCATTTCGATACTCAGGACTTACTGGATCTGTGATTACGTTTGAGGTTAATCCACGTTCCTGCGCCAAACCAGGTGCGTTGACATAAGTAACATCCTCGGCACCTGTCGCTGCTAGTGCACCTTTCAAAGCAGATGAAGCAAGCACAGAGCAATCATGCGCGCTTATTTCACCTTTTACCAGAACTTCAATAGCAACAGGTGACTCATCAATTAGCGCTGTGGCAATTTGAGCCAATTTCTCAACTAGTGGGAGCGCAGGTCTAATCTCCTCGTGAATTATTCCGCCTTTAACATTTACAGCATCTGGGACAAGTTCGCCTGCTAACGCTTTTCTAACGGATTCTGCAACAGCGATGCCCGCACGCTCTTGCGCTTCATCTGTTGATGCGCCCAGATGAGGCGTTGCAACTACATTCTCTAAAGTAAAGAGCGGCGAATCGATACATGGTTCAGTCGCGAAAACATCAAGGCCCGCGCCAGCGACTCTATTTTCTTTAAGCGCTTCGAAAAGTGCATTCTCATCCAAGACGCCACCTCTGGCCGCATTGATAATTCGCACTGTCGGCTTAACTTTCTTTAAAGCTTCGATTCCAATCAAATTGGCCGTTTCTTTGGTTTTTGGCAGATGTATTGAAATGAAATCAGAATTTGAAAGGAGCTCATCCAATGGAACAAGATCTACCCCCAGTTGCGCAGCTCGGGCTGGCTGAAGATACGGGTCATAGGCGATTACATTCATTCCAAATGCCTGCATGCGATGCGCGACCAATTGGCCGATTCTTCCAAAACCTACGATGCCTAGGGTTTTTTCAAAGAGTTCAGCGCCTGTGTATTTAGAACGAGCCCATTTACCTTTTTTTAATGTGGCAAAAGCTGGTGCAATATTTCTTGCTGATGCAAGAAGTAGAGCAATCGCTAGTTCCGCAGCGCTTACGATATTTGAGGTGGGCGCGTTTACAACCATAACGCCGGCAGTTGTTGCAGCTGGAATATCGACATTATCAAGTCCAACGCCAGCACGCGCAATGACTTTCAAACCCTTGGCAACACTTATCGCCTCACTGTCCATCTTGGTAGCAGATCTAATTAGGACAGCATCAACTCCACGTTTGAGTTCGCCTAAGAGTTGTTCCCGATCAGAACCATCGCAATTGCGAATCTCGAAATCAGGACCAAGGGCACTGAGTGTGGCCGGACTCAATTCCTCTGCTATTAAAACAACTGGTTTACTCACGCGCGGCAGAGCCCTCTCGATAATCATCCTTTGCTTTAACCCAAGACATCATTGAACGAAGTTCTCGTCCAACTTTTTCAACTGGATGATTTTCACCTTTTGCTCGAAGCGCTTTGAATTCTGGGGCTCCTGCATCTTGATCGTCGATGAATCTCTTCGCAAAAGCACCGCTCTGAATTTCCGCTAACACTGTCTTCATATTCTCTTTGACGCGTGGGTCGATAACTCGCGGTCCGGAAACATAATCCCCGTATTCAGCTGTATCCGATACTGACCAACGCTGTTTTGCAATTCCACCTTCGTACATCAAATCAACAATCAATTTAAGCTCATGGAGACATTCGAAGTAAGCAACTTCAGGTTGATATCCAGCTTCAATCAAAGTCTCGAATCCATACATAACCAATTGTGATGCACCGCCGCAAAGCACAGATTGCTCGCCGAAAAGATCTGTTTCAGTCTCTTCAGTAAATGTTGTGAGGATGGCGCCAGCGCGAAGTCCACCCATTGCTTTTGCGTAAGAAAGAGTTAATGGCCAGGCTTTTCCAGTTGCATCTTGCTCAACGGCCACAATGTCAGGCACACCTCTTCCGGCTACAAACTCACGGCGTACCAAATGTCCTGGTCCCTTCGGTGCAACCATACAAACATCAACATTCGCAGGAGGTTTGATGTAACCAAATCGGATATTGAAACCATGGCCGAAGAAGAGAGCGTCGCCAGCTTTTAGATTAGGTTCAATTGATTCCTTGTAGATGTGGCGCTGCTTGTGATCAGGCGCAAGAAGCATTATTACCGTAGCTTCTTTAACTGCATCTGCAACCGAAACAACGCGAAGACCTTCTTGCTCTGCTTTCGCTCGAGATTTAGAACCCTCGGCTAAGCCAACGCGAACATCTACTCCACTGTCACGCAAATTCAGCGCGTGCGCATGACCCTGAGATCCATAGCCTATGACGGCCACTTTCCTTCCTTGGATTACAGATAGATCCGCATCCTCGTCATGGTAGATGGTTGCCATCTTCGCTCCTTCTTTCTTCTAGTTGTTTCTTCTGTTTGGTTTCGATTTAGTTCTGATAATCCTCTAATTGAGATTGGGTGTCCGAGCTTGCTAGTCCAGTCTCTAGCTCAGTCTGCTCGACCAATGTTTGGCTACCCAATTCAATTGCAATTGCTCCAGATTGCACCAATTCCTTGATGCCAAGCGATTCTAGTCTCTTCAAAAGAGCGACTAAATCCTTATTGTTGGCGACCACTTGAACAATCGAAGTGCCGGATTTGTCTTCGACAATTTCTGCTTGATATCCGGCGAGCAATGGCTCTAATTCGCCACGATCAGCAGCAATTTTCACGAATGCTAGTTCGCGCTGGCGAGTATCTGAATCTTTCATCTCTTGAATACCAATTACATTCACTAGTTTAAATAATTGGGCGCTAACTTGATCAAGAGCGTGACCCTCTAAATTCAAAACAATAGTCATACGCGAAACCTTTGGATCCTCCGTCGGTCCGACCGCTAGAGAATCAATGTTGTAACCGCGACGGGAAAACAATCCTGCAACGCGAGCGAGTACGCCTGGGCTATTTTCAACTAGAACAGAGAGTGTGTGCTGTGCCATTTATAACTCCTGTGAATCCCAGTCTGGCGCTAGCTCTCGCGCAATCATGATGTCATCATTAGAAGTTCCAGCCGCAACCATCGGCCAAACCATGGCATCGCGATGAACATTGAAGTCAACTACGACTGGTGCGTCATTTATTGCATTAGCTTCCTTGATGATCTTGTCGACATCACCTTTACTTTCGCAGCGAAGGCCCACGCAGCCCATGGCTTCCGCTAATTTTGCAAAGTCTGGAATGCGCTTTGAATGCAGGTCGGTATTTGAATATCTACCTTGATAGAAGAGGGATTGCCACTGACGAACCATTCCTAAACTTTCATTATTAATGATGGCAACTTTGATCGGGATATTATTTAATGAACAAGTTACTAACTCTTGGTTTGTCATCTGGAAACAGCCGTCGCCATCGATCGCCCAAACTGGCGTGTCGGGTGCGCCAACTTTGGCACCCATTGCAGCTGGAACTGCATATCCCATAGTTCCTAAGCCGCCTGAATTAAGCCAGGTACGTGGTTTTTCATATTTAATAAATTGCGACGCCCACATCTGGTGTTGTCCAACTCCAGCTACATAGACCGCGTCAGGACCCGTTATTGCTCCGATTCTCTCAATTACATATTGAGGGGAAAGGGAGCCGTCTTCTGGTTCGTTATAGCCAAGTGGATAGGTGGAACGAAGTGAATCCATCTGGCGCCACCAAGTCGAATAATCAGGTTGCTTCTTCTTAAACTCCGCAGCTACTGCAGGAATTAGTGCTCGAATAGTTGGGCCGAGATCCCCGATGATTGGTACATCGGCATAACGATTCTTACCAATTTCCGCTGGATCAATATCGGCATGAATAATTTTTGCATTTACGGCAAAAGTACTTAGTTTTCCAGTTACACGGTCATCAAATCGCGCACCTAGAGTGATTAATAAATCAGATTTCTGAAGAGCTGTTACAGCCGCGACTGTGCCATGCATGCCCGGCATTCCTAGATGTTGGCGATGGCTATCCGGAAATGCGCCGCGAGCCATCAATGTTGTGATAACCGGGGCTCCTACCAATTCAGCGAGCTTGAGTAAGTCTTTAGCGGCATTCGCTTTTATTACGCCGCCACCGATATAAAAGACTGGTTTTGACGATTGTGCAACTAGCGCTGCCGCGTCACGAATTGATTGTTCGTTAGGTTCGACTTGTGGACGATAACCTCGAAGTTCGGGCCGATTCGGATAATTAAATCCAGTCATCTTTTGCAGAGCATCTTTTGCGACATCCACTAAAACTGGCCCTGGTCTTCCAGACTTAGCAATATAGAAAGCCTCTGAGATAGCTCGAGGTATCTCATTTGGATCAGTAATCAAGTAATTATGTTTAGTCACCGGCATAGTAACGCCACGGATATCAGCTTCCTGGAATGCATCGGTTCCGATAGCTGGACCAGGAACTTGGCCGGTAATTGCGACCATAGGCACAGAGTCCATATGCGCATCTGCGAGTGGAGTTACCAGATTAGTTGCGCCCGGACCAGAAGTTGCGATACAGACTCCAACTTTTCCTGTTACTTGAGCATAACCAGTCGCAGCATGGCCCGCTCCTTGTTCATGTCTAACCAATATGTGTCTGATCTTGGAGTCGAAGATTGGATCGTAGGCAGGAAGGATTGCGCCGCCTGGAATGCCGAACATAACTTCAACCCCGGCGCTCTCAAGTGACTTAACAAGTGATTGCGCACCGGTGATCTGTTCGCTCATCTTCTACTCCTTTCTACTAAATCTAATTTGCCCCACTAATGCAAAAACCCCCAGTTTCCTGAGGGTGCGCGTGATCTCTGGTTTAGATCACGCGCAACGAATCACCACCACTGAAAGTGAAGATGTCTTCGTTGTCATGTGAGCATTATTCCGCGACTAAATAGCGATAGTCAACCCCTGAGATACCTATCTCAGGATGTGGAATCAGTCGCAGACCGCCCCGCGCGAGGCCGAGCCGACTAATTTCACATACTTTGAGAGGACCCCGTAGTCATAGCGGCTTGGGAGTGGCTTAAAGCTTTTTCGTCGTTCTGTTAATTGTGAATCATCAATTAAGAGATCCAGTTTTCTATTCTTGATATCAATTCGAATGCGATCGCCATCTCTAATAAGTGCAATTGGACCACCGTCTACAGCTTCGGGAGCAATGTGCCCGACACAAAGACCTGTTGTGCCGCCAGAAAATCTTCCATCAGTAAGTAAGAGGACTGACTTTCCTAATCCGGCACCTTTGATTGCGCCGGTAATCATTAGCATCTCACGCATTCCAGGCCCGCCTTTTGGACCTTCATATCGGATTACAACAACATCACCAGATTGGATAGTTCCATTTTCTAATGCGTCCATCGCACCTTGCTCGCGATCAAATACTCGAGCTGGGCCTTCGAAAATATCCACGCCAACACCGGCAACTTTTGTGACAGCGCCTTCTGGTGCTAAAGATCCGCCAAGAATTGTTATACCGCCGCTTGAGGAGAGCGCGCTCTTTGTAGCTTTAAGGATGTCTCCATCTGGATCAGGTGGCTTAATCTCTGAGAGATTTTCGGCCATAGTTTTTCCTGTAACAGTTAGGCAATCACCATGAATCAAACCGGCATCCAAAAGTGATTTAAGTACAACTGGTACACCACCAACTTTATCTACATCATTCATAACATATTTACCGAAGGGCTTGAGATCGCCGAGTAAAGGAACTTTCGCGCCAACTCTATGAAAATCTTCAAGGGTCAAATCCACCTTTGCTTCATGAGCAATAGCAAGAAGATGAAGTACTGCGTTGGTCGAACCTCCCAAAGCCATCAGAATGGTTATGGCATTCTCAAATGCTTTCTTGGTCAGAATATCTCTCGTGCGGATTCCCTTTCTAATAAGTTCGACTACCGCAGCGCCAGATTTGATTGCGTAATCATCTCTACGTCGATCAATGGATGGGGGCGAGGCCGAACCTGGAAGTGAAAGGCCAAGAGCCTCTCCAATAGATGCCATGGTATTTGCGGTGTACATACCGCCACATGCGCCCTCACCTGGGCAGATAGCTCGTTCAATCTTCTCAACTTCTGCTTCACTTATTAACCCACGCGCGCAAGCTCCAACTGCTTCAAAAGCATCGATAATAGTTACATCTCGCCCATCAACTTTGCCCGGCATAATTGAACCCGCGTATACAAAGACACTAGCGACATTTATTCTTGCGGCAGCCATCATCATTCCTGGAAGAGATTTATCGCATCCAGCAAACGTGACCATTCCATCTAAGCGTTCGGCTTCCATTACAGTCTCGACTGAATCAGCAATCACTTCACGTGAGACTAGAGAAAAATGCATTCCTTCATGTCCCATAGAAATGCCATCAGAAATTGAAATTGTGCCAAATTGCATCGGAAATCCGCCGGCTTCAATAACGCCCTTCTTCGAAGCTTTGGCAAGACGGTCGAGCGAGAGATTACATGGAGTTACTTCATTCCAAGAAGAAGCAATTCCAATCTGTGGCTTTTCAAAATCCTCATCCTTCATTCCAACAGCACGCAACATGCCGCGAGCCGGCGCGCGTTCAAGTCCATCCGTAACAAGGTAAGACCTTGGTTTCATCGGATTACGCGCCATGATTCCTATTCCCTTTATAAATCTCGAACTAGCCTTGCCCTAAATGTCTTAGAAGCAATTCTCTAACTTTAGCGGCATCTGCCTGACCTTTAGTCTCTTTCATAACCGTGCCAATCAACGCACCGGCCGCTGGAATATGTCCTCCCCGGACTTTTTCAGCAACCTCCGGTTGCGCTGCGATCGCCTTCTCAATGGCAGCTAATAGCGCAGAATCATCACTCACAACTTTTATGCCACGACTTTCCATGATGTCTTTCGGCCTACCTTCTCCGTTTATAACTCCCTCTACGACTTGCCGAGCTAATTTGTCAGTTAATTCTCCTGCTTGAATAAGTGAAACAATTTCAAAGACATCTCTTGGAGTAATCGGAAGCTCACCTGCAGAGACTTCGCGTTCATTTGCAAGTCGGGCAATTTCCCCCAACCACCAGCCGCGTGATCTCGTTGGATCAGCACCCAGTTCGACTGTGGCAGCAACGAGATCAAGTACGTCAGCATTAATCATGGCGGCCATCTCTTTATCAGGAACTCGCCAATTCTCTTGTAGACGCTTTCTTCGGATTGAAGGTTTTTCAGGGAGTGAAGAACGAATTTTTTCGATGAATTCTTTACTGGGTGTAATCGGAGCTAAATCTGGTTCCGGGAAGTATCGATAATCCTCTGCCTGTTCTTTCGAACGTCCGGAAGTAGTCTCGCCAGTGTTCTCATGAAAATGTCTTGTTTCTTGGATGACTCGCTTCCCATCAATTAAGAGTGAGCCATGACGCAACATTTCACTTCTTACTGCACGTTCAACACTTCTAAGTGAATTAACGTTCTTCGTTTCACTTCGTGTGCCAAATTTGCTCTCTCCGATCGGTCGTAGAGAAACATTTGCATCGCAACGGAGTGAGCCTTGCTCCATTTTTACATCGCTGACACCAAGAGCTCTTAAAATATCCCGCAACTCCGCCACATACGCGCGCGCGACTTCAGGGGCAAGTTTTCCAGTCCCCTCGACTGGTTTTGTGACTATCTCCACTAATGGAATTCCAGCACGGTTGTAATCCAATAGAGAGTAGTCAGCGCCGTGAATTCTTCCCGTCGCTCCTCCCATATGTAAAGACTTGCCTGTGTCCTCTTCCATATGAACTCGTTCAATTTCAAGACGAAAATCTTGCATTCCATCTTCAGTTTCTACTGAAATATCTAGAAATCCGTTGGAGCAGATTGGTTCGTCATATTGTGAAGTTTGAAAATTCTTAGGCATATCTGGATAGAAGTAGTTCTTTCGCGCAAAGCGAGAATAAGGTGCAATTGAGCAATTTAACGCCAATCCAATCGCTATCGTGTACTCGATTGCTTTCTCGTTTACAACTGGCAGAGATCCAGGAAGGCCTAAACAGACAGGACAGGTTTGAGTATTTGGTTCCGCTCCAAAAATTGTGCTGCAGCCACAGAACATCTTTGATTTTGTTCCCAGTTCGACGTGGACTTCAAGTCCCAAAACTGGTTCATATTTTGTAAGTAAATCCTCATAAGTTAATGCCATTACTTTGCCACCAATTTAGGAGCCTTCTCAAGAATTCCGCCGCCCCACTTTTTCGTCAGAGCGCTCTCTAAAGCTGCGCCGACTTTATAGAGTCGATCATCCTTCATCGCACCTGCCATTATTTGAAAACCGGCGGGCAGTCCATCCTCTTCCGCTAAACCTGATGGCAGAGACATTCCGCAGACTCCTGCGAGGTTAGTAGGTATTGTCGCAATATCATTTAAATACATGGCGATTGGATCATTTGATTTCTCACCAATCTTAAAAGCTGTAGTGGGCGCGGTTGGCGAGACCAATACATCAGCTTTCTCAAAAGCGTCCTTGAAATCTTGCGAAATTAGCGTTCGAACTTTTTGGGCACTTCCATAGTAGGCATCGTAATAACCACTGGATAAAGCATAAGTTCCTAGAATTATTCTCCGTTTTACCTCTTTACCAAAACCAGCAGATCTCGTTGAATTCATAACTTCTTCAGCAGAACCCTCTCCGATGCGTAGGCCGTATCGCATTGCATCAAATCGAGCTAAGTTCGAAGAGCATTCACTTGGGGCTATTAGATAGTAAGCCGCTAAGGCATAGTCAAAATACTTACAAGAAACTTCAACAATTTCAGCGCCGAGCTTTGCTAGTTCTTCAAGAGATTGATTGAAGAGCTTGAGAACTCCTGGTTGGTATCCATCACCTTGTAGTTCTTTGATTACGCCAATTTTCATTCCCTTCACATTGCCATCTTTTGCAGCTGCGACAATCGGCGGGACTGGAGCGTTAATCGACGTTGAATCTAATGGGTCATGTCCGGCTATTGCTTCATGAAGGTAGGCGGCATCTAAAACTGTTCTGGCACAAGGGCCGGCCTGATCGAGAGAGGAGGAGAATGCGACTAACCCATATCTGGATACTCCACCATATGTTGGTTTAACTCCAACGGTTCCGGTAACTGCAGCCGGTTGTCTAATGGAGCCTCCGGTATCTGTGCCGATTGCTAACGGTGCTTCATATGCTGCTAGTGATGCAGAAGAGCCACCGCCAGAACCGCCAGGGATTCGAGTTAGATCCCAAGGGTTACGGGTTGGAAAGTAAGCAGAATTTTCGGTCGATGAGCCCATCGCAAATTCATCACAATTTGTCTTTCCAAGTATTACTACATCTGATGACCTAAGTCTTGTTACTACAGTTGAGTCATACGGCGGCCGCCAACCTTCTAGCATTTTTGATCCACAAGTTGTCGGAATACCCCGTTGCGTCATCACATCCTTAAGGGCAAGCGGCACCCCAGCTAACGGAGATAACTTCTCGCCAGATTTACGTTTTGTATCAACTAGTCGTGCTTGAGCTAGAGCTCCTTCGCGATCTACATGTAGAAATGCTTTTACTTGTCCATCAACTTCATCAATTCTTTCAAGGTGAGCTTTTGTTAAATCAACCGATGAGATTTCGCCATTATTGAGAAGTTGCGACATCTCCATCGCACTTTTATTTACAATCACTCTTCACCCAATATCTGAGGAACTTTAAATCGCTGACCTTCGCTTGCTGGGGCGCCAGATAGCGCATCTTCTGGCGAAAGGCTGGATCGATTTTCATCGATTCGAAATACATTGGTCATAGGAATTGGATGCGAAGTTGGAGGTACATCTGAATTTGCAACTTCTTGAACTCTTGCAACTGCATCCAGTATTACCGATAACTCACTTGCAAGATGATCTAGCTCATCGTCTGACATATCTATCCGAGCCAATTTAGCTAGATTGGCAACATCTTCACGAGAAATCATGGGATTACCTTACCGAAACCAAATCACTCTCGGATTTGGCCTTCACCTCTCACAATCCAAGTTGTGGTGGTCATCGCTTCTAAACCCATTGGGCCGCGAGCATGAAGTTTCTGGTTTGAGATACCAATCTCAGCTCCAAACCCCATTTCTTCACCATCTGTGAATCTTGTCGAAGTATTTACCATAACTGCAGCACAATCTGAGAGCGATATGAATCTCTCAATGGTGGGCTCATCTTCGGAAACTATGGCTTCCGTATGTTGTGTTCCGAATTTGCTTATGTGTTCAATAGCCTCGTCTACATTTGAAACAAACGCGATATTCATCTCCAATGTTCCGTATTCAGTACTCCAAGATTCACTAGATGCCATCGATGCTTCGATCTTGTTCTTTTTCGCAACTTCTAGTGATTGAGCATCGCAATTAAGCTTAACCCCGCGGGAGCTTAATTCGTGGAGAGCTTTAGCTAAGAAATCATCCGAAATAGCTGAGTGAACTAGAAGTGTCTCGGCTGCGTTACATACCGAAGGACGATGAGTCTTAGAATTTACAATTATCGGAATCGCTTTCTCTAAATTCGCATATTGATCGATATAAACGTGGCAAACTCCGGCACCAGTTTCAATAGTGGGAACTAATGCTTCATCAACAACTGTCCTGATCAGAGAGGCGGATCCACGCGGAATAACCAAATCAACTTTCCCTCTTGCATGAAGAAGGGCTCGAACAGTATCTCTGTCATCTGATGGAATTAGTTGGATTACTTCAGGCGAAATACTCGTCTGAGTTAGAGCATTCTTCATGACTTTAACGAGAATCTCATTACTGCATCTTGCAGTAGCAGATCCCCTGAGGAGAGCAGCATTTCCTGACATTAAAAGGATGACCGAGGCATCGATAGTTACATTTGGGCGAGCCTCATAAATCATTCCTACTACTCCGAATGGAACCGTAACTAAATTTTGTTTTAATCCGTTAGGCAGCGTTCCCGATTTCAAAATTCTGCCTAATGGATCGGGAAGAGATACGACCTTTCTATTGCTATCAACTATTCCGGTAATTCGTTTATTTGTTAACTCCAACCTATCGAGAAGGCTTTCTGAAAGGCCTGCAGACCTCTCGCGATTCATATCTTCCTGATTGGCCGCCAAAATTTCGTCCACATTACTTTCAAGCGCACCTGCAATTGCGTGAATTGCCGCCCGGCGGGATTCGATACTACTTCCCCGCAAAGTAATGGAAGCGTTTCTTGCTTTTTTAGCCAAATCAGCGATTAACAAATCATTACTCATAGCATTACCAAATCATCTCGATGAACTAGTTCACGTTCAAATTCGGCACCAAATTCATCTTTCAATGCGCGAGTTGTTTTGCCTAACATCTGAGGAATTTCTGTGGAATCAAATCCAACTAAACCACGTGCAATGACTTCTCCTGTGGGGGCAACAATTTCAATTGCATCGCCGGCATTGAATTCACCTGTGGCTTTCGTTACGCCTGCCGCCAACAACGAGACCCCTCTTTCACGAAGTGCTGTAGCTGCACCCAGGTCCACATGCAATTGTCCACTTACGGTAGAGGCGTGTGCTAACCAAAGCAATCTTGAAGGTTGTTTCTTACTCGAACCCCTAAAGAACGTTCCCACATTGTCACCATGTAACGCACTTACCGCATTTGGAAGTGACGTCATTATGGTTGAGATGCCGCCGACACTGGCAATTCTTGCGGCTTCTATTTTTGAAGCCATACCACCGCTTCCAATTCGCGAATTAGATCCAATGCGAATGTTTGAAATTGCATTAAAATCCTCTACCTCGCTAATTAATTTAGCCCCTGCGACTGTTGGCGCTGCATCGTAGAGGCCATCAACATCAGTAATTATAAGTAATAAATCTGCACCGACCAGGTGTGAAATTAGTGCAGCTATCCGATCATTATCGCCAAAACGAATCTCCTGAGTCCCCACCGAATCATTCTCATTTATCACTGGTACAACTCCAAGCTGCAATAATCTATCCAAAGTCTGTTTTACATTTCGATAGTGTGATCTTCGGACAATATCCTCAATCGTTATAAGAACTTGGGAACCGATTAGTGAATGGCGAGCAAGAGATTCCGTGTATCGATGAATCAATAGACCTTGCCCCACTGCTGCTGCTGCTTGTTGTGTAGCCAAATCCTTTGGCCTTGCCACCAAACCTAATGGCGAGATTCCGGCCGCAATCGCACCAGAAGAAACAATAACAACATCGATTTCTTTTTCTCTAAGAGTTGCTACCGCATCAACCAAAGTATCTACGGCCATGGGACTTAAGTTTTCAGCATTCGCTCCGGTTAATGAGGAAGAGCCAATCTTTATAACTACTCGATGCAATTTGTTGAATCTCTCGCTCATCGAATCTCGCCTTCGATTCTTGGTGACGTTGGATTAGCGACTTGATTTTCCCACTGTAGAGCTAGTTCTTCATCATCAAGTTGGTCGATTGCTTCATCATCAAACTTCTCCCACCCACGTGGAATTCTTAGGTCATCTCCTCTCGGCCCGGCAAGTAGTTCTGCGCCAGCCTCGATGGTAGGTTCCCAATCAAAAATTACTGCTTCTTCACCGTTTCCTATTCGGACCTCACTTCCAGCCTTTGCTCCTTTTTTGAAAAGTTCTTTTTCAACTCCGAGACTGGCCAAGCGATCCGCTAAATATCCAATTGCTTCGGCATTTAAAAAATTGGTTTGATGAACCCAACGTTCTGGCTTTGTTCCTAATACCGTAAATGATCCATCATCGTTCACAATTACTTCAAAGCCACGATCATCCACCGGCGTTGGCCTAAGAACTATTCTTGCTTTCTCATCAAATTTCTGGGCCGCTCGGTACTCATTTACGGTTTTTGCCATTGCAAAAAGAAGTTCTGAAAGCCCAATTCGAGCTGCTGCCGAGACTTGAAAAACTTGAAAACCGCGAGCTCTTAATTCGGGTTCCACCATACCTGCGATGGCTTTGCTGTCAGGTAGATCTATCTTGTTAAGTGCTATTAAACGTGGACGGTCACTTAAATCTGCTGAATAGTTCTTTAATTCTGATTCAATGATTTCGAAATCCTTTATCGGATCTCGATCACTCTCTAGCGCTCCGCAATCCAGGACGTGAACTAATGCGGCACAGCGTTCAATATGTCTAAGAAACTCTAAACCTAGTCCTTTGCCGACCGATGCGCCTGGGATTAAACCTGGGACATCTGCAACGGTGAATCTTGATTCACCTGCTTGAACAACGCCTAAATTTGGTGCCAAAGTTGTGAATGGATAGTCCGCTATTTTGGGGCGGGCTGCTGAAATAGCCGCGATTAATGAAGATTTACCTGCGCTGGGAAATCCGATTAATCCGATATCTGCAACCGATTTAAGTTCTAAAATCAATGTTCGTTTTTCGCCCGGTTCTCCTAGAAGAGCAAAGCCCGGTGCGCGTCTGCGCGATGAAGATAATGCAGCATTACCCAATCCACCTTGTCCGCCTCTTGCCGCCACAAATCTTGAACCCGTTCCGACTAGATCAGCCAACACCTTTCCATCTTTTGTAAGCACGACAGTTCCATTTGGTACGCCTAAAATTAAATCATCACCATCTGGTCCATTCTTGAGTGATCCATAACCTTGCCGACCAGAAGTTGCATTTCGATGTGGCGAATGATGAAAATCCAGAAGAGTTGTTACGCCTGGGTCGACAGCTAGTATGACGTCGCCACCTCTGCCACCGCTGCCACCATCTGGGCCGCCAAGAGGCACAAATTTTTCACGATGTACTGACACACATCCATCGCCACCTTTTCCTGCGGCAGCATGGAGCGTCACACGATCTACAAATGTAGCCATAGCGCTCCCTCCTCAGAAAAGCGAAAACGGGCCCGTAGTTACGGACCCGTTTTTAAAAGCCCGTTTTTTTATGAAGCCGGAACGATATTTACAACGCGTCGACCACGTGCGCTTGAAAACTCAACCGCGCCAGCAGCAAGTGCAAAGAGAGTGTCATCTTTCCCAATTCCAACGTTCTTGCCTGGGTGGAACTTAGTTCCGCGTTGACGTACCAATATCTCTCCGCTGTTCACTACTTGGCCACCGAATCTCTTGATACCAAGGTATTGAGGATTCGAATCGCGACCATTTCGAGTCGAAGATACGCCTTTTTTGGATGCCATCTCAGCTCCTTACGCCATTAATCGCGGTTATTTTTACCCGCGTGTTCTTGGAACGAAAACCTTGTCTACGTCGATACCCAGTCTTAGCTTTGTATCGGAGAATATTTATTTTCGGACCTTTAACTTCAGAGACAATCTCTCCGGTTACTTTTACTCCGGATAGTACTTTTGGATCTGAGGTTACTGCGTCACCATCGACAACGAGTACGGCAGGGAAAGTGACAGTTGAACCTGGAGCAGCGTCGATACGATCTACAAAAACAGTATCGCCTACCGCAACTTTCTCCTGGCGTCCGCCAGCCTTCACTATCGCGTACACGGTTTCCTTCCGATCAAAGTAGGGGCCTAGGTTAGAGATTGATGGTTGTTAGGGTCAAACTGAGTTCATGATTTGGGCGTAAGTACCCCTGATGAAGCAGCTCGTCTTCGTCGTCTTCCAAACCGAGGGCGAACGTCTTCGCTCTCCTCTTTTACTTCGGGAATTGATTCAGGATTCGCCTCAGCTGAATCTAATTCGACTTCAGATTCAAAGGTTGGCGTAACTTCACGGTCTAATTTCTTCTTATCAACAGGTTCCATATGAACATGGATGCCTCGACCACCACAATGATCACACGTTGTAGAGAACGCCTCAATCAAGCCTTGGCCAACTCTCTTTCTTGTCATTTGTACAAGTCCCAGAGAAGTAACTTCAGCAACTTGATGTTTAGTGCGATCCCTACCTAGGCATTCGACTAATCTCCTCAAAACTTGCTCTCGATTAGATTCTAAAACCATGTCGATGAAATCGATAACTATAATTCCACCTAAGTCTCGAAGTCTAAGTTGGCGCGCAATCTCTTCGGCCGCCTCTAGATTGTTCTTAGTAACGGTTTCTTCGAGATTGCCGCCTTTGCCGATAAATTTACCGGTGTTGACGTCAATTACCACCATGGCTTCAGTTCTATCTATAACAAGTGAACCGCCAGATGGAAGAAATACTTTGCGGTCTAGGGCCTTCGCCAGTTGTTCATCAACGCGGTGTTCAGTAAATACATCTTTAGAGCCGGTCCATTTTTCAACTTTAGCCATCAACTCTGGAGCGATATGGCCAAGATAATTTTGAATATCATCCCAAGCATCGACTCCTTGAACTGCCATCTTTCGAAAATCTTCATTAAAGATATCTCGAATTACTCTAATCGTCATATCTGGTTCGCCGTATAAAAGAGATGGAGCCTTAGTTGAAGATGTCTCAGACTTCTTCTTAATGTCTTCCCATTGAGCTTTTAACCTAACGACATCTCGAGTTAGTTCATCTTCAGAGGCGCCTTCGGCTGCAGTTCGAACGATTACACCTTCTTCATCGGTGATTAGATCCTTCAGTACATCTTTTAGGCGATTGCGCTCGCTATCTGGAAGACGTCTGGAAATTCCGCTCATTCCACCACCCGGTACATAGACTAAGTAACGACCAGGGAGTGAAATCTGACTTGTTAATCGAGCGCCTTTTTGGCCAATGGGATCCTTGGTTACTTGCACCAATACTGATTGGCCAGTCTTTAAGACTCTTTCAATTTTCCGTTCTTTGTTATCCGATAGTCCAGATTCATCCCAATTAACCTCACCAGCGTAAAGAACCGCATTTCGACCCTTGCCGATATCTACGAATGCCGCTTCCATAGATGGGAGAACATTTTGAACTTTACCGAGATATACGTTTCCTACATAAGAAATATTGCTACTTCTATTTACGTAATGCTCTACCAAAATATTATCCTCGAGAATTGCAATTTGAGTGCGGTCTCCAGTCTGCCGAACCAACATCTCGCGATTGACTGATTCGCGGCGCGCTAGAAATTCGGCGTCGGTAAGAACGGTTCCGCGGCGCCGATTCTCCTTATAGTCTCCGTATCGCCCACGCTCCCGACCTCTATCTCGCTCTCGGAATCTTTCTCTCCGATCGCGACGTTCAAAACTCTTTCGCTCCTTGGGCCGCTCTTGCTGCGGTCGGGATTCTCGTACTTTAACTACAGTTACTACGCCATCTTCTTCAACGCTTTCTCCAGGAGTTACTCCATCTGATCCTGATCTACGACGACGGCGGCGTTTCTTGAATACCGGCTCACCGGCAATCTGATGTTCATTCTTTTCTTTTGTATTTGCGCCTTCTTCTTTTGCATCCAGCCCTTCTTCACGATCGGATCGGCGGCGTCCACGTCCACCGCGCCGGCGGCGTCTGCGACGATTCTCGTTCTCTTGGCTCTCAGCGCTTTTCTTCTCCCCTGCGGAAGCGGTAGTTGGAGCTTGGAAAACTGGAGTCGGAATTGCTGAACTACTCTTTCGTTCTGACTTCTTTTCACTTTTTTTATCAGATGACTTTTCAGTCGCACCTGATTCAGTAGCGGTTTTTTTAACTGCGCGCTTACGCGTCTTTTTTGGCTCATCAGCCATAGCAAAATCCTTTTTCTGCACCCTCTAGGGTGAAATCTTCGGTTGCGCCTTTAGTCCGGATCTGCCGACCGCACCTATAGAGCGGTCTGGCGACCTCTTTCGAGGCGATTACTAGAGAAGTATGGCATAGATGTGAAAGTCGTCCTAATTTCCGCGTTTCTAAGGGGAATTTGGCGTTATCTTGATCGTTGGTAAACGTTCTGCAGTAAGCCAATACCAATCATATTTGCGAACATACTTGAACCTCCATAAGAGAGAAACGGCAATGGAACACCGGTCATTGGCATCAACCCCATAGTCATTCCAATATTTTGAAAAATTTGAAACGAAAACCAGGCAATAACTCCGACTGTGACTATTCGTCCAAATATTTCATTACTGCGTCGAGCAATTGCGAAAGCCCGCATAAGAATCAATAAATATAGGATGAGAATCAGCGAAGATCCAAGAAACCCAAGTTCCTCCCCTGCGACGGTAAAAATGAAGTCCGTCTGTTGTTCGGGTACGAATCTGCCGTTGGTCTGGGGACCTTCGAATAAACCTTTGCCAAATAATCCACCTGAACCAATAGTTATTCGAGCTTGCCGTAATTGATAACCGGTTGCCTGTGGATCAGCAAATGGATCTACAAACGAACGGAGACGATTAAGTTGATATTCACTCACTTCACCACTCACGACAGCTAAATAAGCACCTGAAATTCCCAACACAATCAAACCAATCACCCAACGAAGTTTTGCACCAGATGTTGCGATTATCGCGATAACGGCAGCAGAAATAATTAATACAGTTCCTAAGTCTGGCTGAGCAACAATAAGTAGAATTGGGACCGCTGCTACCAACAGTGAATAGAGAACTTGTCGATCAGTTGGATGCTTTGCGCCCGCATCACGTTCGGCAAGGATTAGCGCCATTCCAACGATAATCGTCAACTTTGCAATCTCCGCAGGCTGAATTTGAAATCCGCCAGGAAATGAGATCCAGGATCTTGCCCCGTTGACAATGCTTCCAACTCCTGGAATTAGGACAAGAAGCAAGCCGAGCACGCCTAGCCCCCAAATAATCGGTGTGTAAGCACGTAATAATCGATAATCGACCAATGTAACGCCATATGCGAGCGCCAGACCAATAATTACATTCAATAATTGTCGCTTTAAGTAATACTCTGGATCTTGCCCGTTAGCGGCAAACCAGTCCCGTGTTGCTGCGTAGACCAGCAGAATTCCAATTCCCGTCAAGAGAAGTACAGAGATGTTTATTACCGGATCAGTTCCGAGTAAGAAGCGTTTGCGCTCAACTCTTCGAGCTGGGTTAGTCGTTTGCATTACGAAGTCTTGCTATCGATAGTTGGAATCTCTGTAACTGGTCCATTGGGAAATATCGCCTTCTTCCCGCCTTCGCCAAATATGTATTCGTAAATTCGACGAACACCGGCACCGCTTGTAGTTGCTCCAAATCCTCCTTGGCTAACCATCATCACGACAACATATTTGGGTTTCTTAGCAGGGGCATAGGATGCAAACCAAGAGGTGTCGTCCTTTGCTGAGCCATCTAAATTCCTTCCAAATACCTGACCGGTTCCGGTCTTTCCACTTACTTCTGCTTGCAATCCTGAGAATACCCCGCGCGCAGTTCCTGAAGTTACTACTGCTCTCAGTGATCGCTTTAGGAGATCTAGCGTCGAAGAAGAGACTGACAACTCACCTGTAATCTCAGGCTCCATCTCTTTAATCACTCTATTTGTCGGTGAAATAATTGCTCTGGCAATTTGAGGTTTCATCAATTTTCCTCCATTCGCAATTGCGCCGTACATAACCGCCATTTGGATAGGAGTCATCAATACATCTCCCTGCCCAATTGAGAAGTTCACCATATCTCCTGCTCTGACGCGATCACCATCTAGACAATTTTCTCGAGCCAGCGCAATCAAATATGGAGTTAATTGTGATTTTTGGGCACGTACTTGGTAGTCGCAGAAAAATTCCTTATTGCGCGCATACCAGGAAGTTTTCCATTCTCGATCTGGTAAACGACCTTTAACTTCAGACGGTAAATCAATTCCGGTTCGTTTACCAACACCGAACCCGGCGGCAGCTTTGAAGAAGTGGTCGTTTGGCGTTAGCTTTGGCTTTAGCCCGCCATCTCGAACCCACTCATCGTAAGCAATTTGATACCAAATCGAATCGCATGAAATAGCCATTGCAGTTACTAAATTAATTCTTCCAGCAGGTTTACTATCGTAATTCCTAAATGTCCGATCCCCGAATGTGACTTCACTGGGACAGTTATACGCGTTTGCCAAGTTGTAATTGGCAGCGCCTGCGGCAGCTAATGAAACTACTTTGAATGCCGAAGCTGGTGCAAAACTGCCTTGAATAGCCCGGGAAAGTGCAGGAACGCCACTTCGCTCGCTATATAACTCTTTAGCTTGCTTAACCGTAATGCCATTTTCCCAAATATTTAAGTCATAGTCCGGATAGGACGCCATCGCTAAAACTCGACCCTTCAAATCCATGACAACAGCGGCACCAGAATCGCCGCGATATCCATTTGATCTGGCGCGAAAAACTGAATCTCGAAGTTCTTTTTCTACCGCAGCTTGCAGCCTGGCGTTTATATTTAGAACAAGATGGTTTCCTGGAATTGGTGCAATATTTCTTGATTCTCTTGTGACAGATTCCTTGTTGTTTACTATGACAGTGCGAACTCCAGGAACACCGCGCAAAGCATCGTCATATTGGAGCTCAATACCTGCCTTACCTACCAGTTCGTTTCGGTAATACTTCTTTCCTAATTCGTTGTTTAAATCATCTTCCGTTATTGGTCCGACATAACCGAGAATGTGAGTTGCACGCTCATCGGATTTGGATGGATAGTTGCGGATCGAAACAGGTTCAGCCCCAATTCCCGGGAATTGATCTGATCGCTCAACGATTCTTAGTACTTGTTCCTCGGTGGCTTCTTTGGTGATTGGGATGGGTTGATATCTATTTCCAGTCCAACACCCGTTTCGCTCCTCTTTTGGTAATTCGCCACATAGGCGAGTTCGGGCGTAAACATCACTGAATTCCAATTTTAGAATTTGAGAGACCCGCTCAAGAACTACTTTGCCGTCGTCGCCTAGCTGATCCAGAATTGAGCGATCGGCTGTGACCATTAATCCAGCCTTGTTTGTGGCTAATTTTTCTCCAGTGCTATCTACAATCAGGCCACGTAAGGCAGGAGTAACAATATCTCTGCTTTGAATATCCAAAGCTGCTTCCTGATAACGAGGACCATCTGCAATTTGTAGATAAAAGAGTCTGCCAAAAAGTGCAATCATCAATGAAATTACAAAAATTTGAGCGACGAGAATGGCGATGGAAGTTCTATCTCTCATCTCTCCCTCGCAGTCAGCGAAAGTTTATAGAACTTGATTGTCACGGGAATATAAACAGGAGCTAATACAAGACTCCAGAGTGTGTTTCCGATTATCTCAGTTAGTAAAATGCTTATGGATGAAAGTTCTTGGCCAAGTATTGCTCCAACCGCAATGAATAGTATTAAGAGAACAGCCGAACTGGATGCGGTAACTAGTGTCATCTGTAACGGACTTAGCTGTGGATCCAAATTCCCTCTAACTGTGGTCGCTAGAAAATAGCAAAATCCTGTGAGTATTAATGTCCAAAGACCAAAAGGTGATTCTAAAGTTGGCGAAAAGTCAGCAATGAACCCTGCAAAAAATCCGATCAGCATCGCATTGCTAGGTTCCTCTTGAAGCGTCCAAGCAATTACAAAGACGAGATAGATAGAGAAGCCGCCAACCAAGAAATTGATCCTATTTATCAAAGCTTCTTGCAAAACAAATACGCCAATTAGTGTTAAAAAGATATAAGGAATCCGGGCTATATTCATGGATTCAACCTGGCCTTATTCATTCGGCGTGGGAGTAACAAATACAGTCACTGTTGGCGCAGGCTTCGGTGCCTTGGGAACAAGTGCATCTCCTGGATCACCGGCGACGGATTCTAAAACAACGCTAACAACTCCGAGAGAATTGAAATCTACGTAAGGCTCGACCTTAGCTCGTTTAGTTAGTTGTCCTAAACTGTTTTCAACAAAACTAACTCTGCCGACAGGTACCCCCGGTGCAAATGGTTTATCTCCAGAACTTCCCCTGGATAGCAAAACATCGCCCACGCTTAAGTCAGAAGCGGCACTCAGCATCTGCAATGAATAATTCTCTCCTCCATCACCGGAGAGTATGCCCATAAATTGTGAGCCTGCGACTCTTACACCTAATCTAAAATTTGGATCACTCATCAACATAACTATTGAGGCGTTGTTACTGACTGACTTAACAACGCCGACCAATCCACTTTCAGAAATCACCGTCATGTCCGTAGTAATTCCAGATCCGCTTCCCTTGTCGATGATAATTGTTTCACCAATTGTCGCAGTACCGCCTTTACCAATTACTCGAGCACTTACAGTTTTGTATTTCGCCTTTCCGGCAAGATCTAGGACTCCCTTGAGTTGCTTTAATTCACCTTCTACATTTTGATTGAGAATGTTCGTATTTCGTAGTTCTTGATTCTCTTTTTCAAGTTCTGCAACGCGACTTTGAGCAGTTCTCAAGCCGCCTAAATCTTCTAGGAAATCTGAGATAGGTGTGAGCATATAAGTGCTTAGTGATTGAAAGGGTGTAAGTGCACTCTGGGCGGCGGTACGGAGCGATGAAACAATGCTAAGTCCACGTAAATCTAGTGTGATTAGAAATAAAGAAGTGACTAGAAGCGAGACCAAAAGTAGTCGAGTGCGATTGGTCCGCTTAGTCGTCATTACTTCCTATCGACGAGGCTCGGAGATTAGAACTTTCTCTAGCGCTTCGAACTCCTCGATACACTTTCCGGAACCTTCTACAACAGCCAACAAAGGTCGCTCAGCAATATGAATCGGGATATTGGTTTCGTGGCGCAATCTCTCATCTAGGCCTCGAAGTAGGGCTCCTCCACCGGTTAAGAAGACTCCCCGGTCCATCAAGTCTGCGGCAAGCTCAGGTGGAGTTTTATCTAAAGTTGCTTTAACCGCATTTACGATAGCGGTGACCGGTTCCTCAAGAGCTTTACGAATTTCTTCCGCAGAAATAACAATTGTCTTTGGCAATCCAGTTGCAACATCTCTTCCTCGGATTTCAGCATCAGGCTCATCTCTTAATGGATATGCAGAGCCAACGGCCATCTTTATCTCTTCTGCGGTACGTTCACCAAGCAGCATTGAATACTCGCGCTTAATCCAGCTAATGATTGCTTGATCCAACTCATCCCCGCCTACGCGGATTGAACCAGCAGAAACTATTCCGCCCATTGAGATAACAGCAACTTCAGTAGTTCCCCCGCCGATATCTACCACCATATTGCCTGTGGGTTCATGAATCGGAAGATTTGCACCTATAGCGGCTGCCATCGGCTCTTCAATTATGTAAACCTTGCGAGCTCCCGCTTCGTATCCCGCATCTTTAACGGCGCGCTGTTCTACACCAGTGATTCCTGATGGGACACAAATAACAATTCTCGGTTTTGCCAGATAAGTATGTTTGTGAACTTGGCGAATGAAGTATTTAATCATTAACGCAGTGGTATCGAAATCTGCGATTACCCCATCTTTTAGTGGACGAATTGCGACGATACTTCCAGGAGTTCTGCCGATCATTCGTTTTGCCTCAGCACCAACAGCAAGAACGGCTCCGGTATCTTGGTTAACGGCGACCACGCTAGGTTCATTCAAGACGATACCTTTGCCTCGGACATAAACCAATGTATTGGCAGTTCCAAGATCAATAGCCATATCGCGGCCAAAGAAACTACCTCGAGATTTCATGCCGGCCATTATTTCACTCCTTGTAGTTCGGGAAAGAAAATCAAAATTTCGCGCTGGGCTGACTCCTGAGAATCTGAACCATGCACGAGATTTTGAACAACTTTAGTTCCTTGGTCTCTCGCCAAGTCACCGCGAATGGTACCGGGTGCGGCATTTGTAGGTTCGGTAGCGCCTGCTAGAGATCTAAATCCTTCAATGACTCGATTGCCAGAAACGACCATGGCAACAATCGGACCACTCTGCATAAACTCAAGAAGAGGTTCGAAGAAGGGTTTACCTTCATGCTCTTGATAATGCTCTTTTAATTGACTAACAGGAACAAATGACATCTTTAAGTTTTCGACGACATAACCTTTGGCTTCAATTCGACGGATAATTTCACCTATTAAGCCACGACGAACTCCATCTGGCTTAATTAGAACCAGTGTTTGCTCTTTCGGGGAGGTCATCACGGGCATAAGTCTATTGTGGATTTTCCCCCTGGCGAGCCCGCTTGAGCGCCTCTCCTTTTCGGCCAATCACAATCGCACCAACCCAAAGCGCGAGAAATAGTGCTCCCATGAAAAACATAGAAAAAATGTAAAAGCCATAAAGAATTATCCCGAACTGAAGAATCCAACCCAGTATCCATCCTGTTTTGTACCTCAGTGTTCCCAGAGCCAAGATAGCGATCAAAACTAATGCAAGTCCAAGCCACAAGCCTTCTCTTGAATCAAGGTCTTTCGCAAGAAGAAGCGCAAATCCAAGAAGAAGGATTTCCATCGATAGAACTGAACGCGCCAACATCCTCATTTGCTATTCATACCTTCCTTTTTATAAGCGATCTCATCTCTCCAGCAGTTACTACAGATCCAGTAACCAGGATCGCAACACTGCCGGAATCTTGCATCGCAGAGGCCCTCGACTTGGCCAGTTGCAGAGCTTCCTCGAGATTTGCTGCAGTAGAAATTTGTGAATCCTCAAAGATATCTGAGGCGAATTCTCTTATCTGATTAATTTCAGCACTTCTCGGAGAAGAATTCTTAGTGATTATCACTTGGTCAATAATTGGATACAACTCGGCAAGAAAGCCTGGAATGTCTTTATCTCCCATAGCAGCAAAAGCCAAGATGATTTTCTCTAAACTGAACTCACTAGTTAAAGTCTCTTTGAGCGAAATCGCTCCGTGTGGGTTGTGCGCTGCATCGATAATGATTGTTGGATCTCTTGAGATAATCTCACAACGCCCCGGAGAAGTCGCATTCGCAAAAGCATTAGAAACAATTTCTTGCGATATTTTCGTTTGCCCAGCAAATACCTCAACTGCGGCAAGTGCAGTTGCCGCATTGCTTGATTGATGCTTGCCGTGCAGTGGAAGAAATAAATCTTCATAAATTCCGTATATGCCGCGAATATTGAGGAGTTGACCACCGACTGCGACATCACGTTTTATAACTTCATACTCAATTCCCTCGCGAAGGGGCGTTGTATTCATAATGGCGCATCGTTTCAAAAGAGCTTGAGCCGCTTCGCGCTCCTGGCGGGCCAGCACCGCAAACTCCCCCTTTTTGATGATTCCAGATTTAGTCGTTGCAATCTCTTCAAGCGTATTACCCAAATATTCCATATGATCAAATCCAATTGAGGTTACTACGGCAACTTTACTATCTATAACATTTGTGGAATCCCATTCTCCTCCCATTCCGCATTCAAAAATTCCAACATCAACTGGATGTTCTGCAAAGGTTACAAAAGCAAGCGCAGTCATAACTTCAAAAAATGAGAGTGGATTCGGCATTTTCTCATCGACAAGAGATAAATAAGGTTCGATATCTTGATAGCTCTTAGCGAACGTCATTTCATCTACTGGGATCCCATTTATGGCAATTCTTTCAAGAATATTCTCTAGATGTGGACTAGTGAACCTGCCAGTCCGTAAACCCAATTCTTGGCAGAGCGAGTCAATCATCCGAGAAGTAGAAGTTTTCCCGTTTGTGCCGGCAATATGAATAGTCGGATAAGAGAGTTGGGGTGAGCCGAGAAAGTCAACTAAATGCGCAATGCGATCAAGGGTTGGATTAATTTTTGTCTCCGGCCAACGCGCCGCTAAAGCTCTTTCAATCTCCTGAAGACTCTTGATCGACATAGCTAGGATTTTGGTAGCGCTGAGAGCAGAGTCTCTATACGCTTAATTTCAGCGTCACAGAATGCTAATCGTTCGCGAATTTCAGAGACAACTTTCATCGGAGCCTTCTCCATAAAGTTTTCATTGCTTAATTTAACTTGCGCGGTCTCACGGTCCGTCTTGATGTTTGCTAAATCTTTGGTAAGGCGAGCTCTTTCTGCCGCCACATCAACACTTCCGGTTAAATCAAAGGAGACGGTAAATTCTCCAATTTCTATCTTCGCACTTGGTGAAAATTTCTCTCCTGGCTCATCGAGACGAACCAGGAATCTGATCGCATCTTCATACTTGGCCCCAGGACCGGTTAGGCCAGATATCTTGGCGTGGATTCGAGCCGAGTTTTTTATACCTTGATCGCTCCTAAAGCGACGAATTTCGGTGATTAGTTGCTTCATATCGTCAACCACTTCTTTGGCTTCAGCATCTTGAGCAAACCCAGATGTGGAAGGCCATTGTGCAATTACAAGCGACTCTCCGCCAGTTAATTTAACCCATAGCTCTTCTGAGATGAATGGCATATTGGGGTGCATTAATCTCAATAGGTTGTCCAATACGTGACCAAGAACGCGCTTCGTATTTCTCGCCTCTGGTCCACCTTTTGCAAAAACATCTTTAACCAATTCTAGATACCAATCACAAACCTCATCCCAGGCGAAGTGATAGAGGGCTTCGCTGGCCTTTGCAAATTCAAAATTTTCATAAAGTTCATCGACAGAAGTAATTGTGCGATCTAATTCATCCAAAATCCATCGATCAATATGGTTTAGCGAGCTTTTCTCAGGCAGTGCACCATCTACAGTTGCGCCATTCATTATGGCAAAACGAGTTGCATTCCATATCTTGGTAGCAAAATTTCGTGCTCCGGCAATCCACTCTTCAGCAAGAGCTTGGTCTGTTCCGGGATTTGCTCCTCTGGCCAACGCAAATCTGAGCGCATCCGATCCATACTTATCCATGAATTCCAGCGGGTCGATGACATTACCCTTAGATTTCGACATCTTCTTACCATTTTTATCTCTTACTAAACCATGTAGAGCGATTACGTCGAAGGGGTGCTTTCCGTCCATTGCAAATAATGAAAATATCATCATGCGCGCGACCCAGAAGAAGAGAATGTCATAGCCAGTTACAAGAACTGAAGTTGGATAGAACTTCTTTAAATCTTCAGTTTGTTCTGGCCAACCTAAGGTGGAAAACGGCCAAAGAGCAGATGAGAACCAGGTATCCAATACATCTTCATCTTGAACCCAACCTGTTGGTGCGACTTCATCAGGTCCAACAATTTTCATTTCGTCGTTAGGTCCGTACCAAACTGGAATGCGGTGACCCCACCATAATTGTCTCGAGATACACCAATCATGCATGTTGTCGACCCACTCGAAGTAACGTGGCTCCATTTCAACGGGTGAAATCTTTACAACACCATTGCGAACGGCGTCGCCCGCTAGTTTCGCTAAAGGTGCGACTTTCACAAACCACTGTAAGGAGAGTCGAGGTTCAACAATTGTGTTACAACGTGAACAGTGGCCAACGCTATGTTTATAAGGGCGCTTCTCCCACCCAAGTAATCCATCTTCGCGCAATTTCTCAACAAGAGCCTTGCGAGCTTTGAATCTGTCCATTCCATCAAATTGAGTGCCCGTTCCCTGCATAACCCCAGCCTCATTCATAATCACGATCATGGGCACACCGTGACGCATCCCCATTTCAAAGTCATTGGGATCATGCGCTGCAGTTACTTTCACCGCTCCAGTTCCAAATTCTGGGTCGACTAATTCATCAGCGATTACAGGAATCATTCGGTTTACATAAGGAAGACGGACTTCTTTACCAATCATGGATTTATATCTATCATCATTTGGATTTACCGCTACCGCACCATCACCAAGCATGGTCTCAGGGCGAGTCGTTGCAATATAAATATGATCGCCATCTAAATCACCGTATCGAATTTGAACGAATTCACCATCAATTTCTTGATAATCAACTTCGATATCAGAAAGTGCCGTCAAGCAGCGAGGGCACCAATTAATGATTCGTTCCGCTCGATAAATTAACCCTGCGTCAAAAAGTCGCTTGAAAATTGTTAAGACTGCGCGGGATAAACCTTCATCCATGGTGAAGCGCTCGCGACTCCAATCAACGCTATCACCGAGCCGTTTCATCTGGCCGAGAATTGCGCCGCCGTACTCGGCTTTCCAGTCCCAAACCCTCTTAATGAACTCGTCTCTTCCAAGATCATGTCGAGATATTTTGCTCTCAGCCAACTTCTTTTCAACTACGTTTTGAGTTGCAATTCCTGCGTGATCCATTCCAGGAAGCCAGAGTGTCTCAAACCCCTTCATACGTTTCATTCGAATCAATAAGTCTTGAATTGTGTGATCTAAGGCGTGGCCAATATGGAGACTTCCGGTGACATTAGGTGGTGGGATAACAATTGAAAATGGCGGCTTCTCCGACCTCGGATCAGCTTTGAAATATCCGGCCTCCAGCCACTTCTTGTAGAGAGCAGACTCAATCTCGTGAGGGGCGAAATTGGAGGGCAGCTCAGACATAAGACGCGATACTAGCGAGCGCTACGCGGTCTTCTCTTCTCCGCGCTTACTGCTGCGCTTCACGCTATTTGGTCCACGTTCCAAATAAACCGGTGGGGTTTTAGAGCGAATGACCTCAGCATTTACGATCACTCTGCCAATCTCTTTCTTGCTTGGAACCTCGTACATCACCGGTAATAGAATCTCTTCCATAATCGCTCGCAGACCTCGAGCACCAGTTCCTCGCGCAATTGCTTGGTCCGCAATGATGTCCAGCGCATCATCCGCAATTTCAAGCTCGACATCATCCATCGAGAATAGGTGTTGGTACTGCTTAACCAAAGCGTTCTTTGGTTCGGTAAGAATCTGTAGTAGAGCTGCGCGATCTAAACTCTCAACAGATGTCATGATTGGAAGACGACCAATGAACTCTGGAATCATTCCAAATTTCAATAAATCTTCAGGCATTACATCACCGAAAGGATCATTCTTTTCATTCTCTTTAGCGACCTTTAACGCTGCATTAAACCCGACACCAGCTTTACCTTTACGAGTTTCAATTATCTTCTCTAGCCCGGCGAATGCTCCTCCGACAATAAATAGAACATTTGTGGTGTCTATCTGTATGAATTCTTGGTGAGGGTGCTTTCTTCCGCCTTGGGGCGGAACAGATGCAGTCGTGCCTTCAAGAATCTTAAGGAGCGCTTGTTGCACGCCTTCACCGGAAACGTCTCGGGTGATTGAAGGATTCTCGCTCTTGCGGGCAACCTTGTCTATCTCATCGATATAAATAATTCCGGTTTCGGCTTTTTTGACATCGAAATCTGCGGCTTGAATTAACTTCAAAAGTATATTTTCTACATCTTCGCCTACATAGCCAGCTTCGGTAAGTGCGGTCGCATCGGCGATCGCAAATGGGACATTTAACATTCTTGCCAAAGTTTGGGCTAGCAAGGTCTTGCCACATCCGGTTGGACCGAGGAGCAGAATATTGCTCTTAGCGATTTCAACGCCTTCTTCGCGATGGCGGTCGCCGGATTTGATTCGCTTATAGTGGTTGTAGACGGCTACAGATAAAGATTTCTTTGCGCGCTCTTGTCCAATTACATATTGATCTAGAAAATCAAATATCTCTTGAGGCTTAGGTAATTCTTGAAGGCCGAGACCTGCTGCTTCGCTTAATTCATCTTCGATGATCTCGTTACAAAGGTCGATACATTCGTCACAGATGTATACACCTGGACCTGCAATCAACTTCTTTACTTGCTTCTGGGTCTTGCCACAGAAGGAGCACTTGAGGAGATCGCCGCTTTCACCGATGCGAGTCACGTCTGCCAACTTTCTCTAGGGAAGGCTCCAATGGTAAATCGCGAGTGCGCGCGAACGTCGGATTTTGCTGTTCGCCTAGAGAGGAATTAACGCTTAAGCGAGGCTTTGCGGCTCGCCAATATTTGGTCGACGAGTCCATACTCAACTGCTTCAGCTGCAGTAAGAATCTTATCTCGCTCAATATCTTTGGCGATTTCTTCTTTAGATTTCTTGGAGTGCTTGGAGAGCATTTCTTCGAGAAGTTCTCGCATACGCAAGACTTCCTTTGCTTGAATCTCAATATCAGAACCTTGTCCCCCGCCTTCGCTATATGGCTGGTGAATAAGAATCCTTGAGTGCTCCAACGCCATTCGCTTTCCTGCGGTGCCGCCAGCAAGAAGGACTGCAGCGGCAGAAGCTGCTTGACCAAGACAAATTGTCATCACATCCGGACGAACGAATTGCATCGTGTCATAAATTGCTGTTAACGCAGTAAAGGATCCGCCAGGTGAATTGATATACATCATGATGTCGCGATCCGGGTCCATGGACTCAAGAGTTAGTAGCTGGGCCATAACATCGTTTGCGACTGTGTCGTCAATTGCCTGTCCGAGGAAGATGATGCGCTCTTCAAATAGTTTTGTGTAAGGATCTAAACGTTTATACCCATAAGAGGTGCGCTCTTCGATAGTTGGAAGAACATAACGATTTTCTGCTTCGTATTTACTCATCGAACAGTTCCTCCACTTCCAGATACTTGGCCGGCTGACTTAACAACATGATCTACAAAGCCATACTCTTTAGCTTCTTCCGCGGTGAACCAGCGATCGCGATCCGAATCAGTAGTGATGGTCTCTACTTTCTGACCAGTATGGAAAGCAATCAAATCCGCCATCTT
>Ga0172367_10000508_pt1 | contig 59955 bp, 54 predicted proteins | sample Lak10m_FD_114542 | JGI IMG/M metagenome (GOLD analysis project Ga0172367, IMG submission 114542) | Freshwater microbial communities from Kabuno Bay, South-Kivu, Congo - kab_022012_10m | ecosystem: Environmental > Aquatic > Freshwater > Lake | place: Democratic Republic of the Congo: South-Kivu... | reverse complement strand
GCGCGCTCTGTTCTCAGGCGTCGTTAAGTGTCTGTTCCGGCGTCATTATTTGGCGCTCGGTTGAGACGGGCTCGTTGTTGGGACTGTCCACAATTCAGAAACTGTGGCGGCTGCACCAGGCGCATGGCGCCAACCTCGGGGCGTGCCCGGGCGGTCGTGCCGAATTGGGGGAAGAGGGCCGGCGTAGTCCGCGCCAGCTTACAGGGATAATAGGCATATTCCTGCTGAACCTGCAAGTCCTCCGCTCCGACATTTTCTCATGCCGGCCCGTGCCGACTGCGGCGCTTGCGATCACCGCCGGGACAACTCCCGTCAAGACCCGTCAAACCGCCAGCGCCAGCCCGACCGATGCCAGCAGTGCCAGCGCGAAGACGAGGTTGATCGCGCGATTGGCGCGCGGATCGCGGAAAAAGCGCGTGAGGGCGGCGCCGGCCAGCAGCCAGGCGACGTTCACGAGGGCGATCACCGCCGTCAGCACGGCGAGTTTCAGCACGACGTCGAGCGCCAGCCGTCCCGGCAGCAGCACGAAGCCCGAGTAGAGCGCGGCCATCGCGGCATAGCCCTTGGGATTGACCAGCGAGAGCAGCACGCCGGCCGGGAAGGTCGGCGGCGCGCGTTGCGCGTCCTCGTCCGACACGGGCGGCGCCAGGGCAATGCGCCCGGCGAGCCAGACGAAGTAGAGCGCGGCCATCCCCGTCACGACCGGCGCGACTCCCGGCACGGCGAGCAGCAGGCCCACGACGCCGCTCGCCACGACGGCCATCACCGCCACCATGCCCGCGACGAGGCCCGTCAGGTAGGCCACGCTGCGGCGCGCGCCGAACGCCGCACCGGCGGCGAGGCTCAGGGTCGCCGGACCGGGGCTGCCGGCCAGCGCCACCGCAGCGATCAGGAAGCCGGCGAGCGCGTCCATTCGGCCGGTATGGCGACGGACGCCGCCGGCGTCTTGAACGTTCGTGCGCCGCCGCCATAGAGTGCGCCGTCTCCGGGGATCACCGTCGAATGAAGCCGCAAGCGGCACAGGCAAGAAGGAAGCGGCAGCGGGTCAACGATCCCGAGGGCAACCGGCGCAACATCCTCGCGGTCGCCACGCGCGAGTTCGCGATGAAGGGCTTCAGCGGCGCGCGCGTCGACGCCATCGCCGCCCGCACCCGCTCGAGCAAGCGGATGATCTACTACTATTTCGGCGGCAAGGAGGGCCTCTACCTCGCGGTGCTGGAGGCGGCCTATGCCGGCATCCGCGCCACCGAGGCCACGCTCGATCTCGACCGGCTGGCGCCCGTCGAGGCGCTGCGCGCCCTCGTCGTCTTCACCTTCGACTACTACCAGAGCCACCCCGAGTTCGTGCGGCTCGTCATGAACGAGAACATCATGGACGGCGTCCACATGGCCCGCTCCCGGACGATCGGCAAGCTGAACGTGACGGTGATCGACGCGCTCCGCCGGCTGATCGCGCGCGGCCAGAAGACGGGGGTCTTCCGGCGCGGCATCGACCCGATCGAGCTGCACATGTCGATCAGCGCGCTGGGCATCTTCCACGTCGCCAACCGGGCCACCTTCTCGACCATCTTCCGGCGCGACATGGCCTCGCCGCGGGCGCTGGCGGCCCGCCGGGCCGAGGTCGCCGACATCATCCTGAACCATGTCAGCATCGGGGGAGCCGGCGCCAAATTGACAAAATGAACCAATTGGTACAATCGTCGGCAAAAGGCGAAAGACCACCAGGAGGAGGAAACATGACACGCACGAGATGGACCGCGACTGCGGCACTTGCCGGCCTGGCCGCAGCGGCGCTGTGGACCCAGCCGCTCGCCGCCCAGGATATCGTCATCCCCAACATCATCGAGCTGAGCGGCGGCGGCGCCACGGTCGGCGCCAACTGGAAGAACGGCTCCAGCATGGCGGTCGACGAGATCAACGCCCAGGGCGGCATCCTCGGCAAGAAGATCAGGCTCGAGTTCGTCGACACCGGCAGCGATCCCGGCAAGGCCCGCGCGGCCATGCAGCGGGCGCTCGACGAGAAGCCGATCGCCGTCTTCGGGCCGATCTACTCCGGCTCGGTCAGCGCGACGCTGAAGCTCACCGCCGACGCGGAGGTGCCGCAGGTGATCGGCGGCGAGGCCGCCAACCTGACGGCGCAGGGCTCGAAGTACCTGTTCCGCACCTCGTTCGGCCAGAACGTGTCGATGCCCAAGATCGCCAACTACCTGCGCGACGGCGTCAAGGCCAAGAGCGTGGCCATCGTCTACGTCAACAACGACTTCGGCAAAGGCGGCCGCGATTCGATCGTCAAGGAGCTGACGGCGCGCGGCATCAAGGTGGTGGCCGACATCTCGACCGAGGCCGGCCAGGCCGATTTCGCCGCCGACGTGATCAAGCTCAAGGCGGCTCCCGCCGACGCGATCTTCGTCTACCTCAACGAGGAGGAGAGCGCGCGCTTCCTGCGCGAGGCCAGGAAGCAGGGGCTCGACAAGCCGATGGTCGGCGAGACCACCCTGCTCGGCCAGAAGGTCATCGACCTGGCGGGCGACGCGGCCAACGGCGTCAGGGGCCATGTCGGCCTCACCGTCGACGCGCCGATCCCCGCGATCCAGGAGTTCGGCAAGAAGTTCGAGGCCAAGTACAAGTACAAGCCCGACCACAACGGCGTGAAGGGCTACATCGCGCCCTACATGATCAAGGCGGCGGCGGAGAAGGCCGGCAAGCTCGACGCCAAGGCGATCGCCGCGGCGCTGCACGGCCTCACCATCACGCCCGACAAGGTGCCGGGCATCCTGATCGAGGCGACGTGGGACGATACGGGCGAGATCGACCGCATCTCCTTCCTCGGCGAGGTCAAGGGCGGCAAGCAGGTCATCACCGAGACCCTGCCCAAGCTCAAGAAGTAGCGCCGGCTTCCCCACGGGGTGCAGGCAATCGCATATGGCCCATTTCTTCTCCTCCCTCGCGCTTCGCGGGGGAGGTGGCCGAAGGCCGGAGGGGGCTTCGAAAGGCAAGCATTGATCGACGCTCTTTCCCCCCTTCGCCGCGTAAGACGCGGTACTTCCCCCGCTTCGCGGGGGCAGGGAAGACCCATATGCGATGGCCCTGCCGCCCGGAGGAAACGGGCGAGAGGGTTGTGAACCGGCGCGCATGACCGACCTGCTGCAGCTCCTGATTGCCGGCCTCGCGACGGGCGCGATCTATGCCCTGGCGGCGATCGGCTTCACGCTGCTGTGGCAGACCTCGCAGACCATCAACTTCGCGCAGGGCGAGTTCGTCATGGTCCCGGCCTTCCTGGCGCTGATCGCCATGAAATGGTTCGGCGCGCCGGTCCTGCCCGCCCTGCTGCTGGCGGTCCTCGGCTCGATGCTGCTGCTGGGCGCCGCCTTCCGCTACGTCGTGGTGGGGCCGCTGCTCGGCCGCGGCGTGCTGCCGCTCGTCATCTCGACCATTGCGCTCGCCATCCTGCTCAAGGAATCGGTGAAGGACTTCTACAGCGCCGAGGCGCAGCCCTTCCCGACCCTGCTGCCGGACACCGTCGTCACGGTGGGCGGCGTCGCCGTCTCGCTGGCGCAGGTCGGCGTCCTTGTCGTGGCCCTGCTCACCATCGCCCTGCTGCAATGGTTCCTGGCCGGCACCCGCACCGGCCGCCAGATGCAGGCGACGGCGCAGAACCCGACCGTGGCGCGCATCCTGGGCGTCCCGGTCGAGCGCATGATCCTCTACACCTTCCTGATCAACGCCGGCCTCGCCGCCGTCGCCTCGATCCTGATCTCGCCGATCTACCTCGCGAAGTTCTCCAACGGCGAGACGCTGGGGCTGATCGCCTTCGTGGCGGCGATCGTCGGCGGCTTCAACCAGGTGCGCGGCGCCATCGTCGGCGGCCTGTTGATCGGCGTGCTCGACAATCTGGCGGCGGCCTATGTCTCGACCGCCTACCGCCAGGCCATCCCGCTGATCCTGCTGGTGCTCATCATCCTGTTCCGGCCGCAGGGCCTGCTCGGCCGCCGCGAGGAGCGCGCGGTATGAGCACGCGCGCCACGCTGCTCGTCGGCCTCGGCCTGCTGGTGCTGACGGCGCTGGCCCCGGTCGACCTGACGTCGGTCGGCCTGCCCTATCCCGGCCTCAAGCGCTACGGCACCTACATCCTCACCCTGTGGCTGGTGACGGCGATCGCGGCCATGGGCGTCAACCTGATCGTGGGCTATGCCGGCCAGGAGACGCTGGCGCAGGCCGCCTTCGTCGGCATCGGCGCCTATCTCACGGCCATCGCCACCAAGGCCGGCGTGCCGTTCGGGATCGCCTTCGCCGCCTCGGGCCTGCTCACCTTCGCCATCGGCATCGTTCTGGGCTTCCCGGCGCTCAGGGTGCAGAAGCACTACCTCGCCTTCGTCACCCTCGCCTTCTCGGTCCTGTGCTGGCTGGTCTTCCGCAACGAGCAGTGGCTGACCGGCGGCGTCATGGGCCTGCGCGACATCGAGCGGCCGTCGCTGTTCGGCTGGCCGCTGCGCCAGCACGTGCGCTTCTACTGGTTCGTGCTCGGCATCGCCTCGCTGCTGACCTTCGCCCTGTGGTGGATCCTGCGCTCGCCGTGGGGCCGCGCCTTCACCGCGCTGCGCGAGAACGCCGTCCGCGCCGAGAGCCTCGGCGTCGACGTCCGGCTCTACACGCTCCTCGCCTTCGCGCTGGGCTCGGCCTATGGCGGCATGGCGGGCAGCCTCTACGCGCCGCTGGTCGAGTTCATCGACCCCAGCCCCTTCGCGCTCGGGCCCTCGCTGCTGTTCATGCTGATGGTGGTGATCGGCGGCGCCGGCACTTTCGCAGGCCCCTTCGTCGGCGCCGCCGTCGCCGTGCTGCTGCCGGAATGGCTGCGCGCCTGGGAGACCTACTATCTCCTGATCTACGCCGTGCTGGTGATGATCGTCATGGCGGTCTTTCCCGGCGGCGTGGTCGGGCTCTTCGCCCGGCTGCTGACGGGGCGGGCCAGGCCATGACCGCGCTGCTGCAGGTCCGCGACATCGAGAAGTCGTTCGGCGGCGTGCAGGCGGTGCGCGGCGTCTCCTTCGACGTGCACGAGGGCGAGATCCTGGGCGTCATCGGCCCCAACGGCTCAGGCAAGTCGACCCTGTTCAACTGCATCCTGGGCCAGATCGTGCCGAACCGCGGCAGCGTCACGGTCGACGGCCGCGACGTCACCGGGCTCCGTCCGTCGCGGCTCAACCGGCTGGGCGTCAGCCGGACCTTCCAGCTCCTGCAGGTCTTCCCGCAGCTCACGACGCGCGAGAACCTGATCCTCGCCGGCCAGGAGCATCGCGGCTCGCGCCTGTCGCGCCTGTTCGGCGCGCGCGATGCGGGGCTGGGCGCCGACGCCGACCGCATGCTCGACTTCTTCCGGCTGGGGGCGCTCGCCCACGCGACCGCCGGCAGCCTGTCCTACGGCCAGCAGAAGCTGCTCGATGCGGCGATGGCCTTCATGGCGGGCTCGCGCCTGGTGCTGCTCGACGAGCCGGCGGGCGGCGTCAACCCGACCATGCTGGCCGGGCTGCGCGACCGGCTGGAGGCGATCAACCGCGAGACGCGCGCCACCTTCGTGGTCATCGAGCACAACATGGAATTCGTGATGGCGCTCTGCACGCGGCTGATCGTGCTGGCCGAGGGCCGCATCATCGCCGAGGGCCGGCCCGAAGAGGTGCGCCGCGACCCCGCCGTCATCGAAGCCTATCTGGGCCATTGACCATGGCGCAGGACGCGATCCTCACCCTGCGGGACGTCGTCGCCGGCTACGGCAAGATGACGATCCTGAACGGCATCTCGGCCACGATCCGGCGCGGCGCCATCACGACGGTGATCGGGCCCAACGGCGCCGGCAAGTCGACCCTGTTCAAGACGGTGTTCGGCCTGCTCGGCGTGCGCTCGGGGGACGTGACGTTCGACGGCACCGCGACCGCCTCGTTCGCGCCGCGCCGCATGCTCGACGCCGGCATGTGCTACGTGCCGCAAGGGCGCAACATCTTCCCCGAGCTGTCGGTGCGCCACAATCTCGAGCTGGGCGGCGTGGCGCTCGCCGACCGTTCGCGGCTCGGCGAGCGCATGGAGGCGATGATGGCGCGCTTCCCCATGCTGCGCGAGAAGGCCGACGCCCAGGCCTCGACCCTGTCGGGCGGCCAGCAGAAGCTGCTCGAGGTGGCGCGCGGCCTGCTGCTCGATCCCAAGCTGATGCTGATCGACGAGCCGTCGATCGGCCTGTCGCCGATCCTGGTGCAGGAGGTGTTTTCGATCCTGCAGGGCCTGCGCGACGGCGGCGTCACGGTGCTGCTGATCGAGCAGAACGCCCGCCAGGCGCTCGCCATCTCCGACTACGGGCTGGTGCTGGAGCAGGGCCAGACGCGGCTCGAGGACACCGCCCAACGGATCCTGGCCGATCCGCGCATCGCCCAGCTCTTCCTGGGCGGCGGCCTTGCCGCGGCGCCGGAGGCCCGGCCATGACCGCGCGCCGGCTGGTCGGGCTGATCGGCGCCAATATCGGCCAGTCGCTGTCGCCGGCGCTGCACGAGGACGCCTTCGCGGCGCACGGCATGGTCGGCCACTACCATCTGATGGACGTCGACGCCCTGCCCGGCCGCGGCCTGCCTGACCTGCTGGCGGCGGCCTGCACGGCGGGCTTCGCCGGCGTCAACATCACCCACCCGTTCAAGGAGGCGGTGATCCCGCTGCTCGATCGGGTGTCGCCGGAAGCGGCAGAGATCGGCGCGGTGAACACGGTGGTGATCGACGCCGCGGGCCGCACCGCCGGTCACAACACCGACCGCTCGGGCTTCCGCCGGGCTTTCCTCGAGGCGCTGGGTGCCGATTGCGCGAGAGGCCGGCCGGTCCTGCTGCTGGGGGCCGGCGGCGCCGGCCGGGCCGTGGCCTTCGCGTTGATGGATCTCGGCGCCACGATCCATCTCCATGACCGCGACACGGCGCGCGCCGATGCCCTTGCGGCGGCCCTCGTGCGCCGCTTCGGCGACGGCCGCTGCGACAGGCCGGCCGATCCGGCGGCCGTCGCGGCGTCGGTCGCCGGCATCGTCAATGCCACGCCGATCGGCATGCAGGGCCATCCCGGCATGCCGATCGCGCCGCAACTCGTAGAGCCGCATCACTTCGTGGCCGACGTGATCTACACGCCGCTCGAAACGGCATTCCTGGCGGCGGCGCGGCGGCGCGGCGCCCGCACGATGGGCGGCGCCGGCATGTGCATCCATCAGGCGGCCGACGCGTTCCGGCTGTTCACGGGCCTGGAGCCCGACATCGGCCGCATGCACCGGACCTTCACTGCTGCCGCGGCGCAACGGGAAAGGGTCCTGGCCGCCGCGGGCTGACGATCAACGGGAGGCGCATCATGAAGACCTCGATTGCGACGGTTTCCCTGAGCGGCACCTTGGGCGAGAAACTCGAGGCGATCGCCGCCGCAAAATTCGATGCGGTCGAGATCTTCGAGAACGACCTCGTCACCTTCAACGGCCCGCCGGCCGATGTCCGCCAGGCCTGCCGCGACCTCGGCCTCGAGATCGCCACGCTGCAGCCGTTCCGCGACTTCGAGGGCATGCCGGACGGCCCGCGCGAGCGGGCCTTCGCCCGCGCCGAGCGCAAGTTCGATGTCATGCAGGAACTCGGCTGCGACCTGCTGATGATCTGCAGCAACGTCTCGCCCGAGGCGCTGGGCGGCATCGACCGCGCCGCGGCCGACCTCAGGGCGCTGGGCGAGCGCGCGGCGCGCCGCGGCATGCGGATCGCCTTCGAGGCGCTCGCCTGGGGACGCCACATCAACGACTACCGCGACGCCTGGGAGGCGGTGCGGCGGGCCGACCATCCGGCGGTCGGGCTGGTGCTCGACTCCTTCCACATCCTGGCGCGCGGCACCGACCTCTCGGCGATCCGCGCCATTCCGGGCGACCGCATCTTCCTGGTGCAGCTCGCCGACGCGCCGCTGCTGCAGATGGATTACCTGTCGTGGAGCCGCCACTTCCGGAACTTCCCCGGCCAGGGCGACCTGCCGGTGCTCGATTTCATGGAGGCGCTGGCGGCGACCGGCTACGACGGGCCGCTGTCGCTCGAGATCTTCAACGACCAGTTCCGCGCCGGCTCAGCACGCAGCGTCGCCGTCGACGGCCACCGCTCGCTGCGCTTCCTGCTCGACCAGCTGGCCGCGCGCACCGGCCGTCGGCCCGCCGGGGCGCCCGTGCTGCCGGCCCGGCCGCGGCCGACCGGCACGGCCTTCGTCGAGTTCGCCGCCGACGATCGCGATGCGCCGCGGCTCGACGCGATGCTGCGGGGGCTGGGCTTCCGGCGTGCCGGCGTCCATCGCTCGAAGGCGGTCACGCGCTGGCGGCAGGGCGACATCAACCTCGTCGTGAACCGCGAGAAGGAGGGCTTCGCCCATTCGTTCAACATCGTGCACGGCTCGGCGGTGTGTGCGCTCGGCATCGAGGTCGACGATGCGGCCGCCGCCTTCGGCCGGGCGACGCTGCTGCTCGACACGCCGTTCCGGCAACCCGTCGGCCCCGGCGAGCTCGACATCCCGGCGGTGCGCGGCGTCGGCGGCAGCCTGGTCTACCTGCTCGACAAGGCGAGCGAGCTCGGCCGCGTCTGGGACATCGAGTTCGTCGACACCGGCGAGCCCGCGACCGGCGGCGCCGGCCTGACCCGCATCGATCACGTCGCGCAGTCGATGCACTACGAGGAGATGCTGACCTGGCTGCTGTTCTACACGTCGCTGCTCGACATGCGGAAGATCCCGCCGCAGGAGGTTGCCGATCCGGGCGGCCTCGTGCGCAGCCAGGTGGTCGAATCCGACGACGGCCGGCTGCGCATCGTGCTCAACGCGTCGCAGAGCCAGCGCACCCAGTCCTCGCGCTTCCTCACCGAGCTCTTCGGCTCGGGCGTGCAGCACATCGCCTTCGCCACCGACGACCTGCTGTCGACGGTGGCGCGGCTGGAGCAGAACGGTGTCGGGCTCCTGCGCATTCCGGACAACTACTACGACGATCTCGAGGCCAAGACCGGCCTCGACGCCGGACGGATCGCAGCGCTGAAGGCGCACAACATCCTCTACGACCGCGAGGGCGACGCGGAGTACCTGCAGGTCTACACCGAGGCCTTCGACCAGAGGTTCTTCTTCGAGATCGTCGAACGGCGCGGCTACCGCGGCTACGGCGCCGCCAATGCGCCGGTGCGGCTCGCCGCCCAGGCGAGCCGGGCGCCCGGCGAGGACGCCCTGACCGAGCAACTCAGGTGAACGAGGACACAATGGCGAAGATCACCATTCTCAACGGCCCCAACCTCAACCTGCTGGGCGTGCGCGAGCCGCACATCTACGGCTCGACCACCCTCGCCGCCATCGAGGCGTCCTGCCGCGAACTCGCGGGCTTCCTCGGCATCGAGCTGGATTTCCACCAGACCAACGGCGAGGGCGTCCTGGTCGACCTGATCCAGGCGGCGCGCACCACGTCGGACGCGCTGATCATCAACCCCGCGGCCTATTCCTTCACCTCGGTGGCGATCTTCGACGCGCTGAAGACCTTCGCCGGCCCGATCGTCGAGGTGCACATCTCCAACATTCACGCGCGCGACGAGATGCATCGTCATTCCCGATTGTCGAGCGCCGTCACGGCGGTGATCTGCGGGCTCGGTCCCTACGGCTACATCGCGGCCCTGCAAGCAGCCGCTCGCCTCGTCGGCAAGCTGCCGGCGTCGCTGCCACCGGCGTTGCGCGAGGGACCTGTCTAGGCCGCCTTCGCCTTCATCGCCTGCGCGACCTTCGACGCAGGCTCGCGGCCCAGCGCGACGCAGATGTCGCGGCCGGCCTGGGCGACGGCGTCGAGATCGATGCCGTGGCGGATGCCCAGCCCGTTCATCAGGTAGAGCACGTCCTCGGTGCCGACATTGCCCGAGGCGCCCGTGGCGTAGGGACAGCCGCCCAGCCCTGCCACGGCGGTGTCGAACACCGCGATGCCGCGCTCCATGACGGCCATGATGTTGGCCAGCGACTGGCCGTAGGTGTCGTGGAAATGCGCCGCCAGCTTGTCGCGCGGCACCTTCGCCGCCACGGCATCGATCATGGCGACGCACTCGCCGGGCGTGCCGACGCCGATCGTGTCGCCGAGCGAGACCTCGTAGCAGCCCATTTTGAACAGGCGCTCCGAGACTTCGGCCACCTTCGCCGGCGCCACCTTGCCGTCGTAGGGACAGGCGATCACGGTCGAGACGTAGCCGCGCACCTTCATGCCGTGCTTTTGTGCGGCTTCCATCACCGGGGCGAAGCGCTCGAAGCTCTCGTCGATCGAGCAGTTGGTGTTCTTGCGGCAGAACGCCTCGGAGGCGGCGGTGAAGATCGCGATCTCCTCGCATTTTGCCTCGATCGCGCCATTCATGCCCTGCTTGTTGGGCACCAGCACCGGATAGGCGACGCCGGGCTTGCGCCTGATCTTCGCCATCACCTCGTCGGTGTTGGCCATCTGCGGCACCCACTTGGGCGACACGAAAGAGCCCGCCTCGACGGCGGAATGGCCGGCCGCCGACAGCGCGTCGATCAGCCTGACCTTGGCCTCGACCGGCACGGGCCTCGCCTCGTTCTGCAGGCCGTCGCGCGGCCCCACTTCCACGAGTCGAACCGTCTTGGGAAAGTTCATCTTTGCCTCTCCGGAGGGGCGCGCCATACTTGCGCCAACACCCGGAGACATAGCCATGGCGCAGCAGCTCAGCAACCAACGTGTGGCCTGGTTCAACGGCACGTTCATGCCGGAAAACCAGGTCATGATCCCGTTCCGCGACCGCAGCTGGAAGTACGGCGACGGCGCCTTCGACATGACACGGACCTTCGAAGGCACGCCCTTTCGCCTGAAGGAACACATCGACCGCTTCTACCGCTCGCTGCGCTATCTGCAGATCGATCCCGGCATCGGGCCGAAGGAGATGGTGGCGCACAGCGAGGAGGTGGTGGCGAGGAACGAGCACCTGCGTCCCGCCGTCGGCGACTGGTGGGTCGGCCAGAGGGTCAGCCGCGGCGTCGACGCCGTGGGCGACGAGGGCTGGGACCATACCGGCCCCAACGTGGTGATCGAGGTGCTGCCGCTGCCGCTCGCCAAGCGCGCGCACCTGTTCCGCGACGGCGCCGACGTCATCACCACGACGGTGCGGCGCACCGCGCCCTCGATGCTCTCGCCGCGCGCCAAGACGCACAACTATCTCAACATGATCATGGCTGAGAAGCCCGTTAAGGCGCTCAATCCCGACGCTTGGGCGATCCTGCTCGACGAGCACGGCAACCTGGCCGAGGGGCTGGGCAGCAACATCTTCATCGTCCGCGAGGGCCAGCTCCTGACGCCGTCGGAGCGCTATGTGCTGCCGGGTGTCAGCCGCCAGATGACCATGGACATGGCCAGGTCGCTCGGCATCGCCTGCACCGCGGGCGATATCGACCTGTTCGACGCCGCCAACGCCGAGGAGATGTTCCTGACCTCGACCAGCCTCTGCATCCTGCCCGTCCGGAGCTTCAACGGCGGCCCGGTCGGCGACGGCAAGGTCCCGGGCCCGCTCACCCGCAAGCTGATCGACGCCTATTCGAAGAGCGTCGGCTGCGACTTCGTCGGGCAGTACCTCAAGTTCCTGCAGTAACATCCCTTTTTGAGGGGGCGACTTCCGTCCCCGGCAGGCGTAGACTCCTGGCGTGGTGGATCGCGGCCTCGTCGTGATCGAGACCGGCGCCGCGACCTTCGAACCATATGTTCGCAGGAGGCAGTCATGGCCATGCAGGACCACATCCGCAATCCGCTCGAGTGGGCGTGGGATCACGTCAAGCAGACGGGACATGCCGTCGAGGCGACGGCCCACACGATGGAAGGGACCTGGGAGGATCGCGCGTCGGCGCCGCCCATCGTCCGCCGCATCGACGCCGCCGACATCGGCGACGCGCTGGCGCGCGGCTGGCGCGACTTCGAGTCGTGCCGCACCGACGTCATCTTCCTCTGCCTGCTCTATCCCATCGCCGGCCTCGCGATCTCGCGCATGGCCTTCGACTACGGCATGCTGGCGCTGGTCTTCCCGATGATCGCGGGATTCGCGCTGGTGGCGCCCCTGTTCGGCGTCGGCCTCTACGAGATCAGCCGCCGCCGCGAACAGGGCCTCGAGACGCGCTGGTCCGACGCCTTCGCCGTCGTGCGCTCGCCGGCCATCGGCTCGATCATGGTGATGGGCCTGCTGCTGCTGGCGATCTTCTGCCTGTGGCTGTCGGCCGCCGGCTTCATCTACACGCTGACGCTGGGGCCCGACGCGCCGGTCTCGGCCACCGCCTTCGCCCGCGACGCGCTGACCACGCCGGCGGGCTGGACGATGACGATCGCGGGCATCGGCGTCGGCTTCCTGTTCGCGCTCCTGGTCCTGGTGATCAGCGTCGTGTCCTTCCCGCTGCTGCTCGACCGCCGGGTCGGCGTCGCCACCGCCATCGCCACCTCGGTCCGCGCCGTGGCGGCGAACCCCGGTCCGATGGCGATGTGGGGCCTGATCGTGGGCGCCAGCCTGGTGATCGGCGCCATCCCGCTGCTGATGGGCCTGGCCATCGTCCTGCCGGTGCTCGGCCATGCGACGTGGCACCTCTACCGGAAGGTCGTGGCCTAGCCGCCGCCGTCCGGGCTTTGCCGCGAACGCCTATTCGCCGGCGGCGTCGAACTCCACCAGCTCGGCGCCCTCGGTGACCTGCTCGCCGACGGCATAGCGCACGCTCTTCACCTTGCCGTCGGCCGGTGCGGCGAGCGTGTGCTCCATCTTCATGGCCTCGAGGACGAGGAGCGGCTGGCCCTTGCTCACCGTGTCACCGGCCTTGACCCGCAGATCGATGATCTTGCCGGGCAGCGGCGCGCGCACCGCCGCCTCGCCGGTCGCCGTCGCCTCGTACTGCGTGACGTCGAGCGGATCGACCAGGCGCAGGCGCCGGCTCTCGCCGTCGGCGAACACCGCGTAGTCGACGCCGCCGTCGTTGGCCACGCGGCGCACGACCGTGGCCACGAACGTGTCGTCGCCCAGCCCGATCGCCAGCCGCCCGTCGGCCTGCCGCTGCACCCGCGCCTCCTGCGCGCCGCCCGGCAGCTCGAGCCGCAATCCGCCGCCGCGCAGCCGCCGGGCGATCACCGCGATCTCGCGCTCGCCGTCCCTCCAGCGCACCTCGTCGTGGCCCTCGTCGAGCAGGCGAAAGCCGTTCTGCTGGCTCCACGGCGAGTACGGGTCGGCCGCCGGCGTCGGCACATCCTGCCACTCGACCAGCCGCGCCAGCGTCGCCACGGCGAAGGCGCGGTCGCCGGTGGGCACCGCCTTGGGAAACAGCGACTCGCGATGGCGCTCGATGAAGCCGGTGTCGACCTCGCCGCCGACGAACGCCGGATGCGAGCACAGCGCCTTGAGCAGCGCGGCATTGGTCGTGACGCCCACCACCTCGGTCTCGCCCATCAGCACGGCCATGCGCCGCAGCGCCGAGGCGCGGTCGCGGTCGTGCACGATCACCTTGGCGATCATGGGGTCGTAGAACGGCGTCACCGTATCGCCCTGGCGCACGCCGGTGTCGACGCGCACATGCGCTCCCTCCTCGGGCAGCTTCAGGTGAACGAGCGTCCCCGTCGACGGCAGGAAGTTGCGCGCCGGGTCCTCGGCATAGAGCCGGACCTCGACGGCATGGCCGTCGATCCGGAGCTGGTCCTGCGCGAGCGGCATCCTGCCACCTGCGGCGACCACGAGCTGCCACTCGACCAGGTCCTGGCCGGTGATCATCTCGGTGACGGGATGTTCGACCTGCAGGCGCGTATTCATCTCCATGAAGAAGAACGTGCCGTCCTGGTCGGCGATAAACTCGACGGTGCCGGCGCCCTGATAGCCGATCGCCTTCGCAGCGGCGACCGCCGCCTCGCCCATCGCCTTGCGGCGGCCTGCGTCCATACCGGGAGCCGGCGCCTCCTCGATGACCTTCTGGTGGCGGCGCTGGATCGAGCAGTCGCGCTCGAACAGGTAGAGGCAGTTGCCATGCCCGTCGGCGAAGACCTGGATCTCGATGTGGCGCGGCCGCGTCAGGTACTTCTCGACCAGCACATGGTCGTCGGCGAAGGCGGCCTTGGCCTCGCGCTTGGCGCCGGCCAGCGCGTCGGCGAACTTGTCGGCGCTCTCGACCACGCGCATGCCCTTGCCGCCGCCGCCGGCCGAGGCCTTGATCAGCACCGGGAAGCCGATGCGCTTGGCCTCGTTCGCCAGCAGCTCGGCGGACTGGTCGTCGCCGTGATAGCCCGGCACCAGCGGCACCCTGGCCTTCTCCATGATCTTCTTGGCTTCGCTCTTGGAGCCCATGGCGCGGATCGAGGCGGGCGGCGGACCGATGAAGACGATGCCCGCCTTCCCGCAGGCCTCGGCGAAGCCGGCATTCTCGGAGAGGAATCCGTAGCCCGGATGGATCGCCTGCGCGCCTGTACGTTTGGCGGCGTCGATGATCTTCTCGGCCACGAGATAGCTTTCGCGCGCCGCCGACGGGCCGATATGGACCGCCTCGTCGGCCATCGCCACATGGCGCGCGCTGCGGTCGGCGTCGGAATAGACCGCCACCGTCTTGATGCCGAGCCGCCGCGCCGTCTTGATGACGCGGCAGGCGATCTCGCCGCGATTGGCGATCAGGATTTTCGAGAACATCTTCATTTGAATTCCGGCCAGAAGTCCTTGTCGCACGGCGCCTCGACCCAGGCGGTATCGGCGCCGAGATTCCGGATGAAAGCGAAGAATGCCAATCCCTGGTCAAGGCTCGCCTGGGGATGGGCCTTCTTGTACTCGGCTTTCGCCTCCGGAGTCGCCGCACCCGGCACGAGGATCAGCTTCCACGGCATCTTGGCGCAATAGGCCATCATGCCCATGGCGCGCGCCTCGGCGCCGCGCGTGTCGAGAAACGATTCGACGGCGAACGAGCCCCACGAACGCTTCGATCCCTCCGCCTTCGCCTTGGTCTTGGCCTGCTTGAAGTCGTCCATCAGCGCCGACCAGGCGGCGTCCTTGGCGACGCAGAAGCGGTAGCGCCTGTCGACCGCGGCAACGACCTTCTGCCAATCCTCGCGGTCGCCCAGCGAGCACATTCCGGTTGCGATCATCATCTCGGCGACCGACGACAGGATGATCGCGCCGCCGTTGCCCGCCTTGAACAGCCTGGCTTCGTCGGCGCGTGCCGCCGGCGCGAGGGCCAGCATTGTCAGCAGAGCGAGCAACCACCGCATCACAGGGCCCACCTTGGCTTGCGCTTGTCGAGGAAGGCGCTCATGCCCTCGATCGCCTCCTCGGTCGTGCATTGCACGGCGACGTGCTCGCCGATCAGCTCGGCGGCCTTCGCGTCGTGCGGCATGGCGTCGATCTCGGTGATGAGCTTCTTGACCAAAGTCTGCACCGAAGGCGCGCCGCGCTTCAACTCGTCGGCCAGCACCGCCACCGTGGCATCGAGGTCGTCGCCCTCGACCACCTGGTCGACCAGGCCGATGCGCAACGCCGTCGCGGCGTCGAAGAGGCCGCCGTGCATCAGGAGCTGGCGCGCCATGCGCGGCCCCACTGCCTGGATCAGCACCGGGATCGCGATACCCGCCAGCAGCCCGTTGCGCGCCGAGGTGAGCCCGAACCGCGCCGAGGAGGAGGCGACGGCGAAATCGCAGGCCAGCATGACGCCGACCCCGCCACCCACCGCCGCGCCGTGGACCCGGGCGATCGACGGCTTGGGAAAATCGTAGATCGCCTGCACCGCGCCCATCATGGCGTCGGCGCCGACCCGCCGGGCGATGGCGTCGAGCCTGGGCCAGGTCAGCACCCAGTTGAAGTCGCCGCCGGCCGAGAAGGCCGGCCCCTCGCCACCCACCACCAGCACGCGCACCGCCTCGTCGGCGGCAAAGGCCTCGACCGCGTCGACGATGGCGCGCGCGGTGTCGCCGTCGAAGGAGTTCATCGCGTCGGGGCGGTTGAGCGTCAGCGACGCCACGCCCCGCTCGACGCTCGTCAGGATCGAACCGGTCATCGCCCGATCACATCCGGAAGACGCCGAACCTGGTCGGGCCGATCGGCTGGTTCATCGAGGCCGAGAGCGCGAGACCCAACGCCATGCGGGTGTCCACCGGATCGAGGATGCCGTCATCCCAGATCCGCGCCGTGGCGTAGTAGGGATGCCCCTCGCGCTCATAGGCCTCGCGGACCGGCTGCTTGAAGGCCTCTTCGTCCTCCTTCGACCACGTGCCGCCCTTGGCCTCGATGTTGTCGCGCCGCACGGTCGCCAGCACCGACGCGGCCTGCTCGCCACCCATCACCGAGATGCGCGCCGACGGCCACATCCAGAGGAAGCGCGGGCTGTAGGCGCGGCCGCACATACCGTAGTTGCCGGCGCCGTAGCTGCCGCCGACGATCACCGTGAACTTCGGCACGTTCACGGTGGAGACCGCCGTCACCATCTTGGCGCCGTCGCGGGCGATGCCGCCCGCCTCGTACTTGCGGCCGACCATGAAGCCCGTGATGTTCTGCAGGAAGAGCAGCGGAATGCCGCGCTGGCCGCACAGCTCGATGAAGTGCGCGGCCTTGAGCGCCGACTCGTTGAACAGGATGCCGTTGTTGCCGACGATGCCGACCGGATAACCCCAGATGCGGGCAAAGCCGGTGACGATCGTCGTGCCGTAGAGATGCTTGAACTCGTCGAGCTCGCTGCCGTCGACCAGGCGGGCAACGATCTCGCGGATGTCGTAGGGCGTGCGCGTGTCCATCGGCACCGCGCCATAGAGCTCGTCGGCCGCGTAGAGCGGATCGCGCGGCGGCAGCAGCGAGGCCGACGGCGACTTCCTCCAGTTGAGGTTGGCCACGATGCGGCGCGCCAGCCCCAGTGCATGGCTGTCGTTCTGCGCATAGTGATCGGCGACGCCGGAGGTCCGGGCATGGACGTCGGCACCGCCGAGATCCTCGGCGCTCACGATCTCGCCGATGGCAGCCTTCACGAGCGGCGGACCGGCGAGGAAGATCGTGCCCTGCTTGCGCACGATGATCGTCTCGTCGCTCATCGCCGGCACATAGGCGCCGCCGGCCGTGCACGAGCCCATCACGACGGCGATCTGCGGGATGCCCTGCGCCGACATGTTGGCCTGATAGTAGAAGATGCGGCCGAAATGGGTCTTGTCGGGGAACACCTCCGGCCATTGCGGCAGGTTGGCGCCGCCGGAATCGACCATGTAGATGCAGGGAAGCCGGTTCTCCATCGCCACTTCCTGGGCGCGGAGATGCTTCTTCACCGTCATCGGATAGTAGGTGCCGCCCTTCACGGTGGCGTCGTTGCACACGATCACGCACTCGACGCCGCTGACGCGGCCGACGCCGGTGATCACGCCGGCGCCCGGCGCCTCGTTGTCGTACATGTCCATCGCCGCCAGCGGCGACAGCTCGAGAAATGGCGAGCCGGGATCGAGCAGCGCCCGCACCCGTTCGCGCGGCAGGAGCTTGCCGCGCGAGACGTGGCGCTTGCGGCTCTCCTCGCCGCCGCCCAGGCGGACCTTGTCGGTGCGGCGGCGCAAATCCTCGACTTGGGCGCGCATCGCTTCGGCGTTGCGCTTGAACGTGTCGGAGCGGGTATCGATCTGGGAGGAAAGAACGGTCATGCGTGGGTCAAACTGCCCGGACCGGAGGCGCCGTGCAAGGGAGCGGTTGAGGGCCGTTTGCAGCAAGCGGCCACGGCACCGGGAGCACGGCCAACAACTCCCGGCGCCATTCGCGGACCTTGATCGTTCAATTGCCCTTGAGGCCGGCCGCCTTGATCAGCGGCGCCCACTTGGCACGTTCCTGCTGCTCGAACGCCGCCAACTGCTTGGGCGTCCCGCCAACGGGCTCGAAGCCCAGCTGCGACAGGCGCTGGCGCGTTTCGGGCCGCGCGAGGATCTTCATCACCTCGGCGTTCAGGGTGTCGACAATCGGCTGAGGCGTGCCGTGCGGTGCGTACAGCGCCACCCACGGCGACATCTCGAAACCGGACACGCCCTGCTCGGCGACCGACTTCACGCCCGGCAGCAATTCGCTACCCTTGAGCGTGGTGATGCCGAGCGCCTTGAGCTTGCCGGAGGCGACATGGCCGCGGATCGCCGTGACCGTGTCGATCGTGAGCTGGACCTGGCCGCCCATGACTTCCGTCATCGCCGTCGCCGAGCCCTTGTAGGGAACGCCGAACAGCGGCGCTCCGGTGCGATCCTTCAGGAGTTCGAACACCAGGCGAGCACTCGTGCTCGGCATGGCGACGTTGATCTTGTCCGGCCTGGTCTTGGCGGCTGCGACCAGCTCGGGGATCGAGTTCGCCGGGAAGGACGGATTCGCCGCGATCACCATCGGCAGCATGCCGACGAGAACGATCGGCGCGAAGTCCTTCGCCGGGTCGTAGCCCAGGGAGTCGTACATGAACTGGTTCATGGTCTGGGTGGCGTTGGTCCCCATCGTCAGCGTGTAGCCATCCGGTGCTGACCGCGCGCCGGCCTCGGTGCCGATATTGCCGCCGGCACCGGGCTTGTTCTCGACATAGAAGGTCTGGCCCAGCGACTTGGTCAGGTGCTCAGCGAGATATCTCGCCACGACGTCGGTGCCCTGCCCCGCCTGGTAAGGGACGACGATCCTGACCGTCTTGGTGGGATAGGCCTGGGCCATCGCGTTGGTACCGAACAACAGTCCGACCAGCAGACAGACTGCGCCGGCTATGCCTTTCACTCTCATCGTTTCCTCTCCTTCAATGTTTTCCTTCGATCTTCATTTGCCGGCGAGAACGCCGGTGGCGAACAGCTCATCGATGGCGTCCTGTTGCAGCCCGGCTTCCGCCAGGATCTGCCTCGCATGCTCACCGAATCGCGGCGGGCGGCGCCCTGGCCGCCCGGGTGTCAGCCCGAGCTTCACCGGGACGCCGGGGGCGCGATGTCCATCCTGGTCGGCCAGCATCTGCCGATGGGCGGCGTGCGGATGCTCGAAGGCCTGTGGCACCGTGTTCACCGGGCCCGCGGGCACGCCGCTCTGCATCAGGTCCCGGCAGAGGTCCCCAACCTCGAAGCGCGACAGCGTCCGCTCGATCTCGCCCCGCAGGGCATCGACATGCCGCAGTCGCTCGGCATTGGTCCGGAAGCGCGGGTCTTCCAGCAGATCCTCGCGCTCGATCCGCCGGCAGAAGCGACGGAACTGCCCATCATTGACGATGCCGAGGAAGAGCTCGCCGTCGCCGGCCCTGAACTTGTCGTAGGGAGCGATATTGGGGTGGGCGCTGCCGAGCAGGCCGGGCGTGCGACCCGAGCAGAGCCAGTTGGCGGCGTGGGGCACGAGCAGAGCGAGGGCGGTGTCGAACAGCGTCACCTCGACGCGCTGCCCCTGGCCCGTCCGCCCGCGGGCGGAGAGCGCGAGCAGGATGCCCGAAAAGGCGTTGTAGCCGGTGACGTAGTCGACGATCGGTATGCCGATCCGCACCGGCCCCGAACCGGGCGTGCCGTTGATGCTCATCAGGCCACACATGGCCTGCAGCACCGCGTCGTAGCCGGGCAGGCCACCCAGCGGGCCGTCGGCGCCGAAGCCCGAGATCGAGCAATGGATGAGGCGCGGGAAGCGCGCGGCGAGCACGTCGGAATAGCCGAGGCCCCAGCGCTCGAGCGTGCCAGGAAGATAGTTCTCCACCAGCACGTCCGCGCCCGTCAGCAGTCGTTCCAGGACGGCCCGACCCTCGGGCCGCGACAGGTCGAGCGCCAGCGCCCGCTTGCCGCGATTCAGGGCGCCGAAATAGGCAGCCTGGCCCGCCGCATCGAACGGCGGGCCGAGATGCCGTGTCTCATCACCCGAGGGCGGCTCGATCTTGACCACGTCGGCGCCGTGATCGGCCAGCATCTGCGTGCAGAGCGGCCCCGCCAGCACGCGGGAGAGGTCCACGACACGCAGTCCGGCCAGGGCGCCATTCGAGAGATCGGAACCGGCCATGCTGCCTCAGGAGCGAACCGGAAGCTCGACAACCCCGGTGCCCAGAACCGACAGCTCGTCGTTCTGGTTGCGCGCCTCCTGCTCGATCTCGACGAGATGGCGGCCGTCCTCGACGTATTTGCGCTTCACCTTGCCGTTGATGAAGAGCATGTCGCCCGCCGGGTTGTGGCGGCGGATCTTGCAGGTCGCGCCGCGCAGGATGCCGTCGTCGCCCATCCAGTTGGTCAGATGGTGCGTCAGCCACGAGGCGCGCTCGGGACCGTAGTCATAGGCGCCGGGCGCACCGACCTCATGGGCGAACTCCTCCTCCCAATGCACGCGCTCGGGGCAGTCGGGAATGCCGAAACGGTTGGCGATGCCGGTGCCGGGATGGGCGTCGATCAGGCGCCATGCCAGCTTGTTGGCGCGGATGTAGAGGCCGCCCCAGCCCTGGGCATAGGCGATGAAGCCGGTCACCGTCATCGGGCCCTTGAACATCGTGGGCAGCGCCTCGCCCTCGACGACGTCCTGCCAATAGCGCGGCGTCGCGCCCCGGACCTGCTCCTCGGCGTAGAGCTTGTAGGCGTTCTTCAGTTCCTGCTCGGTGTAGCGGCGCGGGGCGCGGGCCTTGACGTCCTTGTACTTGGTGCCCTGCTCACGAGCGTGGTCGCGCTCCGTCCGGAAGCACCAGCTGTCCGCTCCGGCAACCAGATCGCCGTGCTGATTGTAGAAGTCGACATGGTAGGTCTGCTGGACCGCCCGGCCTGCAAAGCGCGTCTGATGCTCGACGATGTCCTTCAGCCACGCTTCGGTGGAGATCGTGTCGTTGCGGCGCACGGTCTTGTGCCACTTCCAGTCGGAGCCCGACCACATGGCATGGACGCCCGACAGGCCGCCGACATAACCCGAGACGATGCGGCTGGTGGCGAAGAGGAAGCTCGGCAGCGCGACGATGCCGCCATGGCTGGTCTTCGCGGCGTATTCGGGAACGCACCACAGGGGATTGTCGTCGCCGATGCCGTGCGCGTAGTGTCGGATGTTGTCCCGCGTCGCCTCGTAGCACCACGGCTCGGCGGTCTGGCCGATCTTGACGCCGATGCGTTGGCGGAGCTCGTCCAGGCCCTTTTCCGTGATCTTGGGGAAGCTGCGTTCTGTCGCGATTGTCATTGACGGTCCTCTCTTCGAATTGTTCAGGCGGCTTTTGTCCCGGATTCCTGCTCGCGCAGCGCCTTGCGGTTCACCTTGCCCGCCGGGGTCTTGGGCAGCTCCGCCGCGAAGGCGACGAGGCGCGGATACTCGTGCTGGCTCAGCCGGCTCCGGACGAGGTCCTGGATCTCGCGGATGAAGCCCTCGTCGCCCGGCCGCACGGAGACCACGACGGCCTTGACGACCTGGCCGCGCAGCGCATCGGGGACGCCGATGGCGGCGGCTTCGCGGACGTCGGGATGCTTGAGGATCGCGTCCTCGACCTCGACGGCGCTGATCGTCCATCCGGCCGAGATGATGACGTCGTCGGCCCGGCCGCCGTGATAGAAGTAACCGTCCTCGTCGGTCCGCCCGAGATCCTTGGTCGGCAGCCAGGCGTTGCGCCGCCACACCTTGAGCTCTCCCGTCACGCCGGGCGGGCATGGCTTCCCGGACGGATCCTGGACCTCGACCCGGCAGCCGGGCACGGGCTTGCCGAGCGATCCGCGCTTGACGGCGAAATCCGATGCGCCCGGGTAGGCGGCCAGGATCACGCCGATCTCCGTCGTGCCGTACATGCTGCAGAGAGGCAGGCCGAACGTCGCCTCGACGAAGGACGCCGTCTCGTCGTCGACCGGCTCCCCGGTGAACGACAATTTCTGCAAGGCGTAGCGATAGCGCGGCGCCGCGCCTGAGTTCCGCATCATGCGATAGTGGGTCGCCGCCGCCGACAGGTTGGTGAAGCGGTGATCCTGCAAGGCCCTGAGCAGGCGTTCGGCGTCGAACTTGCCGGCATAGGCGCCGACGGTGATGCCGAGTGCCAGCGGCGCGAGCGTGCCGTGCCACAACCCGTGTCCCCAGGCGGGCGACGACGGGCAAAAGAAGCGGTCGCCGGCCCGCAGGCCGGTGCCGTACAGCGCCGCCACCATCAGCGTCACGATCGAGCGGTGCGTGTGCTTGACGGCCTCCGGCAGCTCGCGCGTGGTACCGGAAGTGTACTGGAAGATCGCGAGATCGTCGGCGCGCGTCGCCGGCGCAAAGTGCGGCGCGAACCGTTCGAGCTCCGCGATGAAGGACCGGTCGGCGACAACGACTGCAAGCCCGGGTCTGGATGGCACGAGCGACGCCTTCTCCTCGTTCGTCACGAGCAGGCGCGGCGAGCAGTCGTCGATGCGCAGCCTCACCCCGTCCGGTCCGAAGAGCGTGAACAGCGGAACGGCGATGGCGCCGAGCTTCATCGTGCCGAAGACCGCCATGTAGAACGCCCGGGAGGGCTCGAGCATGATCGCGACACGGTCGCCGGCCTTCACGCCCCGGTCGGCGAGATAGTGCGCGAAGCGGGATGAATCCTCGGCGATCTGCCGGAAGCTCAGGGTCTCGTCGTCGCCGTTGGCATGGACGACGATGACGGCCGTGCGCTCTCCGTCGACATGCCGGTCGATGCATTCGTGCGCGATGTTGAGCTGCTGCCGATCGCCGTCGAACAGCTCCCAGAGCCTGTCGGGCGAGAACTGCGCCTGGGCGTCGGCATAGCTCTTGTACTCCGTCAGCTTGGTCATCGAGGGCTCGCCAGGGTTGGAAGGTCGCGACGGCCGCCAACCTAGAGCCATGAATTGGGAGTTGTCTAATAGATTCTATAGTTGTATATATACAACTATGAAAGACGATCTCGCCGCCTCCCCCTCGACCGCCCCGGCCAGGGCCGCCGCGTCCGGCCCGCGGGTTCGCGCCGTGCCCGCCGTCACGCGCGCACTCGCCATCCTTCGGCTGCTCGGGCGGCAGCGCGCGCCGCTCGGTGTCAAGGCAATCGCGCGCGAGCTCGACCTCGTGCCCAGCACGGCGCTGCACATCCTTCGCGCCCTGGTGGCCGAACAGCTCGTGCGGGTGGATCCCGGCACCAAGCAGTACAGCCTCGGGGTCGGCATGCTGTCGCTCGCGCGATCGGTCATGGAGAACAGCGGTTTCGCGACCGTCGTCCAACCCGAGCTCGATCGCGTGTCGAGGAGCTATGGCGTGACGGCGATCGGACTCGAACTGCTCGGCCTCGAGCACATGGTCGTCGTCGCCTTGTCGCGGGCGCGCACGCCGATCCGCCTGCATGTCGACATCGGCAGCCGCTTCCCTGCACTCATCAGCGCGACCGGCCGCTGCGTCGCGGCGTTCGGCGAACATCCAGCGGCCGAGCTGAAGAAGCGGTTCCGTTCGCTGCTCTGGCAGAGCGCGCCATCATGGGAGACGTGGCAGAAGGAAGTCGAAACCGTGCGCCGGCAGGGGTACAGCGTCGATCGGGGCAACTACATTGCCGGCGTGACGGTCGTCGCCGTGCCGGTATTGAGTGCGGGCAAGGCGCTGTCGCACAGCATCGCCGCCGTCGGTCTCCTCAATCAGCTCGATCGCGCGGCCACGGTTGCACTGGCGCATGACATGCAGAAGGCGGCGGCGACCGTGGCGTCGCAACTCCTCGCGTGGCGATGAGCGCGGCGGCACGCCGGCGCTTGACGCCCGATCGGCTCCTTACGGCAGACGCGACAGCGAACGCCAGCGCACGGCCTGCTCGACGAAGGCCTGCTGGTTGGCGAGCGCCGCCGCGAAATCGGCGTCGCGCTCGGCCTGCTCCTTCAGGACGATGGCGGTGTTCTTGCGGAACGCCTCCAGCACGTCGGCCGACCATTCGCGAATGACCACGCCGGATGCCTTGAGCTTGTCGAGCGCGACCGCCTGCACGTTGAGCGAGCGGCTGAGCATCCAGGCGATGTTGGCCTGGCAGGCGGTCCTGATCTGGGCGCGCAGCGAGGCCGGCAGGGCCTCCCATTTGTCCTTGCGCATCAGGAAGTCGAGCACGGCCGAAGGCTGCTGCCAGCCCGGCATGTAGTAGGGCAGGCCGAGCTTGTCGAAGCCGAGAGCGGCATCCATGGCGGGCGTCGACATCTCGCCGCCGTCGACATTGCCCTGTTGCAGCTTCCAGAAGAACTCACCCGGCGGCATCGGCACCGGCTGGGCGCCCATGCGCGCAATCACTTCCGCCGCCAGCTTGCCGTAGCGCAGGCGCTGCCCCTTGAAGTCGGCAACCGTGCTGATGTCGCCGCGGAACCAGCCGCCTCCTTTGGGTCCCTGGATGCCGCAGGGAATGCCGGCGACGCCCAGCTTCTCGTAGGCCGTCCGATGGATGCGGCCGCCATCGCCCTCCAGCATCCAGGAGCTCATGTCCTCCGGGCCCGGGCCGAACGGCACGGTCGCAAAGACATTGAACACCGGCGCTTTGGCCGCGGCATAGCCCGACCAGGTGAACGCCGCCTCGAGGTCTCCGTTCACGACGGCATCCAGCATGTCGGCGGTTGGCGCCACCCGCCCCGGCTCGACGATCTTGATGACCAGAGCCCCGCCAGACATGTGCTTGACGGTGCGCGTGAACGCGCGGACGCCCTCGCCCGACCCTGGAAGGGCCGGGTTGAAGGCGGTCTGCATACTCATGATCCGCGCGAATTCGGCGTTCTTGGCCGTGGGGGGCGCCGCCTTATCCTGGGCGACAGCGGCCCCCGTCGTCGAGAGCAGGCTCGCGGCGATTGCCATGAATTTCAACAGGTTACGGCGCACGACCGACCATCCGTCGCCCGGCTCTCCCAGCTCCCCCGACCGCTTTTGCGGCCTTCTTCATACCCGATGATCTTGTCATGGGGCCAGTCGGGGAACAAGCGAAAGGCGGGTCCTACAAGGCTGCCAGCCCGCGGCCGATCAGGATGCGCTGCACGTCGCTGGTGCCTTCATAGATCTGGCAGACGCGCACGTCGCGCCAGATCTTCTCCACCAGATAGTCCGAAACGTATCCGTATCCGCCGTGGACCTGAATTGCGGCCGAGCATACTTCCTCGGCCATTTCGGAAGCATATAGCTTGGCCATTGCGGCCTCGGTGAGGCATTGAAGCCCGGCGTCGCGCAATGTTGCCGCATGCAGGACCATCTGACGCGCGACGGCAATCTTGGTCGCCATGTCGGCCAGGCGGAACTGCACCGCCTGATGGTTGATGATCCTGGTGCCGAAGGCCTCGCGCTCGCCGGCATAGGCGCGCGCCGCCTCGAACGCCGCCCGCGCCATGCCGACCGCCTGGGCCGCGATGCCGATACGGCCGACCGACAGGTTGGCCAGCGCCACGCGATAGCCCTCGCCCTCCTCGCCCAGCATGGCATCGGCGCCGACGGCGCAATCCTCGAAGGCGATCTGGCAGGTGTCGGAGGATTTCTGCCCGAGCTTCTTCTCGACCGAGGCGACGCGGTAGCCGGGTGTCTTGGTCGGGACGATGAAGCAGGAAATGCCGCGCTTGGGCGAAGCCGGATCGGTAACGGCGAAGACCAAAGCCATGTCGGCGGTGAGCCCCGAAGTGATGAACTGCTTCACGCCGTTCAGCACCCAGCCATTGCCGCGCCGCTCGGCCCGCGTCCTGAGATTCGAGGCGTCGGAGCCCGCATGCGGCTCGGTCAAACAGAAGGCGCCCAGCACTTCGCCCTTCGCCAGCGGCTTCAGCCACTTCTCCTTCTGCTCGGCAGAGCCGTAGGCCAGCAGCGCAGCGCAATCGGGCGAGTTGTTGACGCTCATCACCGTCGAGAGCCCGCCGTCGGCCGCCGCGATCTCCTCCAGCGCCAGCACGTAGGAGACCATATCGGCGCCGGCGCCACCCCATTCCGTCGGGACGCACATACCGAGGAAGCCCAGCTTGCCCATCTCGCCGAGCAACGCCCGCGGAATCCCGCCCGCCGCCTCCCAGGCTCGCGTGTGCGGTGCCACCTTCTCCCGGGCAAACGCGCGGGCGGTGTCGCGGATCAGGATCTGTTCTTCGCTGAGGATCATGTGCTTACCAAGGGATCTCGCTGCCGTCGTAGTTGATGAAGCGGCCGTTGTCGGATGCTTTCAGCCCGTCGATCACCTTCACCATGGCCGGCACGCTCTCGGCGATGGTGAGCGTGGCCTGCGCGCCGCCCATGTCGGTCTTCACCCAGCCGGGGTGCATGACGACGCAGATCAGGCCCTTCGACGCGGTGTCCACCGATAAGCCCTTCCACTCCATGTTCAGCGCCGTCTTGCTGGCGCGATAGGCGTAGCGGCCACTGTTGCAGTGGGTAATGCTGCCGAGCCGGCTCGAAATCGCGATCAGCTTGCGATCCTTCGAGCGCGCGATGTGGTCGACGAAGGCCTCGGCCATCATCAGCGGCGCGAGCGTGTTGACCTCGAAGGTCTCGCGCCAGGCCGCCGGATCGAGCGAGCCCAAGGCGGCCGCTGCCGGCCGCGAGACGCCGGCGTTGCAGATCAGCACGTCGATCGCCTCGCCCGACAGCTTCGCCGCCAGCGCCTTCACCGCGTCGTAGTCGGTGACCTCGAGCCTATGGTGATGAATGTCGCCGTCGACATCCTTCATGGCCGCCGGGTTGCGAGCGCAGGCATGCACCTTCCAGCCCTTGGCGGCGTACTGTCGGGTGAAGTCGAGGCCGAGGCCACGTGCCGCACCGGTGATCAGGACTGTACCCATGGAACTGCCCGAAAAGTCAGCGGCGGGTCGACATCAACCGCGCCCGCTGGCGCTGCCAGTCGCGGTCCTTGATGGCTTGGCGCTTGTCGTGCGCCTGCTTGCCGGTGACAAGCGCGATCTCGATCTTGGCGCGGCCGCGCGGATTGAAATAGACCTGCAGCGGCACGACGGTGCGGCCTTCGCGCTGGATGGCGCCGATCAGCTTGTTGATCTGCTTGCGATGCAGCAGCAGCTTCCGCGGACGCCGCGGCTCGTGGTTGAAGCGGTTGCCCGAGGCGTAGATCGGAATGTTGGCGTTGACCAGCCAGGCCTCGCCGCCCTCCTCCGTGACATAGGACTCCGCGATCGTGCTGCGCCCACCGCGCAGCGATTTCACCTCGGTGCCGGTCAGCGCCAGGCCCGCCTCGAAGGTCTCCTCGATGAAATAGTTGTGCCGCGCCTTGCGGTTCTGGGCCACCACGACGCGGTCCAGGTCCGGTTTCTTCGCCAAGGGAATTCCGACTAGTTGATCAGGCCCGCATGGACCATGGCATCGCGCACCTGCTTCTTGGTGGCGTCGGTGCATTCGACCAGCGGCAGCCGGAGCTTGGCACTTGCCTGCCCGAGCAGCTCGGCGCCGTACTTCACGGGCGCCGGGCTCGTCTCGACGAACAGCGCCTTGTGCAGCGGCATCAGCCGGTCCTGGATCTCGAACACCTTGTCGAGGTCTCGCTTCTTCCACGCGTCGTGCATGTCGCCGCACAGGCGCGGCGCGATGTTGGCCGTCACCGAGATGCAGCCCTGGCCGCCCTGCGCCAGGAAGCCGACCGCGCTCGCGTCCTCGCCGGAGAGCTGAAGGAAGCCCTTCTTGGCCCGGAGCTTGGTCAGGGTCGGCCGCGCCATGTCGTAGCTCGCGTCCTTGATGCCGATGATGCCCGGCACCTGCGAGAGCCGCACGACGGTGTCGACCTGCATGTCGCCGCCCGTCCTCGGCGGCACGTTGTAGAGCATGATCGGGATGTCGACGGCCTCGGCGACCGTCTTGAAATGCTGGAACAGACCTTCCTGGGTCGGCTTGTTGTAGTAGGGCACGACCAGCATGGCGGCGTCGGCGCCGGCCTTCTTGGCGTGCTTCGTGAGCTCGATCGCCTCTTCCGTCGAGTTCGAGCCGGTGCCGGCGATCACCGGCACGCCGGTACCCTTGGCGGTCTGGATGCAGATGTCGATCACGCGCTTGTGCTCTTCCATGGAGAGCGTCGGCGACTCGCCGGTGGTGCCGCACGGCACCAAACCGTCGGTACCTTCCTTGATCTGCCAGGCCACGAACTTCTCGAATCCCTTCTCGTCGACCGAACCGTTCTTGAACGGGGTGATCAGCGCGACGAGCGACCCGGTGAACATGGCTTCCTCCGATTTCCCTTTGATAATTCAGTCTAGGCCCCGGACTTTACCCCTGCAAGGTTGGCAACTTGCCATTGTGATGCCGCATAAGCCTGCATACGATTCCTAGCGTGAAGAACAAGAAGCCCCCCCTCATTCTGGCTGTCGCACTGCTCGCGGCGGCGCCGGCCCTGGCGCAACAGGGCGGCGTCACCATTTTGCGCGGACAGAGCGATCAGCCGCCCGCCGGCGCGCCGGACACCGGCGTGCGGCGAGTGCCGGTCCAGCCCAATGGCGCCGCGCGGCCGGCCCCGTTCGCGGCCAATCCCGCGGCGAAACCCGCCCAGACACCCAGCCAGCCGATCGTCCAGAACGGCGGCACCGTCCCCGAGGCAGGCGCTGGCGATGTCGCCCAGGCGCTCCAGTCGGCCAAGCCGCTGAGCCCCGGCGAGGCGGCCGCCCTCGCTTCCGCCGGCAAGGCTGTCGACGAGGGTCGCTGGGCCGATGCCCGAGCCGCCGTCGCCAATTTCCGCAACACGCTGCTCGATCGCTACGTCGCTTGGGCCATCTTGCGTATCGCGCCGAAGACCGAGGCCGACTTCGCCGCAACATGGCGCTTCCTGCGCGAGCAGCCGGACTGGCCGGAGCCCGAGGTGCTGCGCCGCCAGGCCGAGGACCGCATCTCGGCCGAGACGCCGCCGGTCGAAATCGTCCGCTACTTCACGGCGTTCCCGCCACTCACCAGCACCGGCCACATGCGACGGCTCGAGGCCGCGCAGACGGCGACCCCCAACGACGTCGCAAAGTTCGCCCGCGACACCTGGCAGAACGCCACCCTGCGCAATGCCGACGAGACCGATTTTCTGAACCGCTTCGGTCATCTGCTGACGCCGCAGGATCATGTCGCGCGCTTCGACCGCCTGATGCGCGAGGGCCGTCCGCAGGTGGCGCGCGAACTCCTGTCCAGGCTGCCGCCCGACTATCAGCCGGTGGCCAATGCGCGCCTGGCGATGGCGACGCGCGCCGCCGACGCGCCGACCGTGCTGCGCGGCGTCCCTGCCGCCCGGCTGAACGAGCCGGCGATCAAGCTCGAACGCGCGCAGTGGCTGCGCCGCACCGGTAAGCTCGACGAGGCGAGAACCGTCCTCGTCGGCCCGCCTGCCAACCAGGCCGCCAATCAGGTCAACGCCTGGTGGAACGAGCGCAATCTCGTGGCGCGTGACCTGCTGGCCGCCGGCAAGCCGTCCGACGCCTATTCCGTCGTCGTGGGACACGGCATGTCCAAGGGCGCCGCATTCGCCGAGGCGGAATTCCTCGCCGGCTGGATCGCACTGCGCCATCTCAGGAAGCCGGCCGACGCGCTGAAGCACTTCCAGACGCTGCATGACGGCGTCACGACCGATATCTCCAGGAGCCGTGGCGCCTACTGGCTCGCCCGCACGCACGAGGCGGCCGGCCGCAGCAAGGAAGCCACCGATTGGTACACGCGCGCCGCGGGCTACGGCCAGACCTTCTACGGCCAGCTCGCCGCCCGCAAGGTGCCCAATGCCGGCAGCAGGCTGCCGGTCGATCCTGTCGCCAGCGAGTCCGATCGCAAGTCGCTGGGCAGCCGCGAGCTTGTCACCATGGCGCGCTATCTCGGCCAGGCCGGCGTCTACGAACGCGCCCGGCCGTTCCTGCTTCAACTCGCGCGTACCGTCACCGCCCCGGGCGAGACGGCGCTCCTCGCGCAGCTCGCCGTCGAGCTCAAGCGGCCCGATGTCGGCCTCACCATCGCCCGCCGCGCCACGCTGAACGGAGTCACGCTGTTCGATACGGCCTTCCCCGTCGTCGATCTCGGCGCCACCGGTTCGATCGAGCGCGCGCTGGCGCTCGCCGTCACGCGCCAGGAAAGCGCCTTCAATGCCGCCGCCGTCTCCTCATCGGGCGCTCTCGGCCTGATGCAGCTCCTGCCCGGCACGGCGCGCGATGTCGCCGGCCGCGTCGGCGTACCCTTCATCCAGGAGAAGCTGACGCGCGATCCCGCCTACAACGTCCAGCTCGGCAGCCAGTACCTCGCCGAGATGCTGCAGCGCTTTGGCGGTTCCTACGAGATCGCGCTTGCCGCCTACAATGCCGGCCCCAACCGCGTGGCGCGCTGGCTGGAGAGCGTCGGCGATCCGCGCGCCGGCAGGATCGACATGGTCGACTGGATCGAGATGATCCCCTTCCGCGAGACGCGTGACTACGTGCAGCGCATCATGGAAGGCGTCGTGGTCTACCGCGACCGGCTGAACGGCCCGTTCAAAACCGTCGCGCCGGCGCTGGGACGGTCCTGAGGATCGAGCTGCCGCTCAGAGTCGCGACACGACCCGCTGCAGCTTGTCGCGGACCTGCCCGGCAGCCTGCTTGAGGCGCGGATTGTCGATCGCCATCATCGACGCCACGGGGTCGATCGCCGCGACCTCGATCCTGCCGTCGGCGGTTTCCTGCACCACCACGTTGCATGGCAGCATGGTTCCGATGTTGCCTTCGAGCTGCAGCGCCTCGTGGGCGAGCTTGGGATTGCACGCGCCCAGAATCCGGTAGCGGCGGAAATCGACGCCAATCTTCTTCTTCAGCGTGTCCTTCACGTCGATCTCGGTGAGCACGCCAAAGCCTTCCTCCTTGAGGGCCTCCGTCGTGCGCCGGACCGCCTCGTCGAAGCCCGGCGCGAGCGTCTTGCTCATGTAGTAGGTCATGTCGTGTTCCTTTCAGGCCACCTGCTCGGGCGGCGGTGTTTCGGACTTTTCGGGGCGCAGCCGGTTGATGCCCAGCAGCTTCATGGCGAGACGCTCGTAGCCCGGCTCGCTGGCGCCGGTGCGGACCTTGCGCAGGAAGTACTTCTCGAAGCCGACCTTGGCGGCATGCACCCAGTAGCCGCGGCTCGACCAGTTGACGTTGCGCGGCGGAATCTGCGGCAGCGCCACGAAGGCCACGCCGTCGTTGCCGAAGTCGGCGAGGCAGACGGCGTTCCAGGTCGGCTCGCGCGCCGGCTGCCGGCCGGCGATCAGGGCGGCGATGTTCTCGGCGACGGCCGCCACCATCGATTCGATCATGTAACCGGTCTTGGGAACGCCCACCGGCACCGGTGTCTGTTCGTAGGGCGGGATGGCGATGCAGACGCCGACGGCGAAGATGTTCCGATACGCCGGGTTGCGCTGGTGCCTGTCGACCACGACGAAGCCGCGCGGATTGGCGAGCCCCGGCAGGCCCTTGCCGTCGTCGCCCATCAGGCAGGGAACGCCGCGGAACGCCGGGATCAGCATGGCGAGCTTGGCCGGAAAGCGATGCTGCGGGCCGGGCTTGCCGTCGGCGACGATTTCCGTGCACTCGACCGCGTCCGGCGCCACCCGGTCGACCCGGGCACTGGTCACCCACTTGATGTCGTGATCGCGCAGCACCGACTCGAGCAGGCTCTTGGTGTCACCGACACCGCCCAGCCCGAGATGGCCGATATAGGGCTCCGACGTGACGAACGTGATCGGCACGCGGTCGCGGATTTTGCGGCGACGCAGGTCGGTGCTCATCATCAGCGCAAACTCGTAGGCCGGGCCGAAGCAGGACGCACCTTGCACCGCGCCGACCACGATCGGGCCGGGATCCTGGCAGAAGCGCTCCCATCGATCCGCCGCCTTGCCGGCATGATCGACATGGCAGATCGAGAGGCTGTTGGCATCGGGGCCAAGTCCGGGAATCTCGTCGAAGGCGAGCGCCGGCCCGGTCGCAATCACCAGGTAGTCGTAGGAGAGTCGGCGACCGTCGTTGAGTTCGAGGGTGTTCTCGACCGGAAGCACGCGCTTCGCGCCTGCCGCATCGAAGCCGATGCCGAGTTTCGCCAGCACCTCGGGCAGGTGAACCTTGATGTCCTCGGGCTTGCGCCACTGCAACGCGACCCAGGGGTTGGACGGCACGAAGTGGAACCACTCCGACTCGGAAACGACGACGATGTCCGCCTGACGACCGAGAGTCGTCCGCAGCTCGTAGGCCATCGAGATTCCGCCGATTCCGGCACCAAGGACCACGATCTTCGGCATGGCATCCTCCGATCTCGAATAAATAAGATTCTCATGTCCATGGTGGCCGGCCTTGAGATGCATCAAGGAGCCCGGGCGGCCAACCGTCATGCTGCTAAAATGACGCGGTTCCAGCCAATCGGCGGCTCAGGAGAAGGCGTTGCCCGCCTTGCAGCCGAGACGCTTGAAGATCATCGCCGCCGGGCAGAAGCCGGTGAACGAGGCTTGCACGAGGTTGAGTCCGACAAAGGCGGTGAACAGCAGCCAATAGGGGCTGTGAAGCTGGCTCAGCGCCAGGCTTGCCAGGATCATCACTCCGGCGAAGGCCATCACGGCACGATCGATCGACATGGTTCTCTCCTCTTCACGTCACCGGCGACGCGCCGGTCGACAATAGACATCGCGCAGGACACCGATGACCTGGCTCACGCCGGTGTCGCCCAACGAGTAGTGGATCGACTGCGACTCCCGGCGGGTCGTCACCAACCCGGCCTCGCGCAGCTTCGCGAGATGCTGCGACAGCGCCGACTGGCTCAGATCCACGACAGCCTCGAGTTCACTGACCGTGCGTTCGCCCTTTGCGAGCTCGCACAGGATGATCAGGCGCCGGTCGTTGGCGATCGACTTCAGGAAGGAAGCCGCTTCGTCCGCCCGGGATCGAAGTTCATCTATATTCATCCTTGCTAATTTAGTATTCACTAATATATCTGTCAAGCCCGCCACGTAAGGGCTCGCTACCCGAGGGAATGCAAAATGATCCGCAATGCCGCCGCCCTGCTGCTGATGGCCGGGCTCCTCCAGCCCGCCGCCGCCCAGCAGGCGGTAACCCGCCAGCAGGTCGACGATCGCAAGGCCGTCATCGCCACGGTCGAGCCGGTGCGCGAGCTGCTGGCCCGCGCCCGGATCGGAGGCACCATCGCCGCCCTTGCCGTACGCGAGGGCGATCAGGTCGCCGCCGGCGACCGCCTTGCGCTCGTGGTGGATCCGAAGCTGGCACTTCAGATACAGGCGCTGGATTCGCGCATGCAAGCGCAGAGTGCGGCCCGCGAGCAGGCCCAGATCGACCTCGGCCGCATGCAGCAGCTTCGGACCTCCGGCACGGTCTCGCAGGCCCAGCTCGACCAAGCACGCACCCGCCTCGACGTCGCCGAACGGACCCTCCAGGCGCTGCGCTCCGACCGCGAAGTCGTCGAGCAGCAATCGACCGAGGGTGCCGTGCTGGCGCCGGGTGCGGGCCGCATCCTCAAGGTTCCGGTGTCCGTGGGCAGCGTCGTCCTGGCCGGCGAGACCATCGCTACCCTGGCCGCCGACAACTACATTCTGCGCCTGCAGCTTCCCGAACGGCACGCCCGCTTCCTGAAGGCGGGCGATACGATCCTCGTCGGGAGCCGCGGCCTGCAGCAGCAGGAACAGGAAACGCTGCGGCGCGGCCGCGTGCGCCTGGTCTACCCGCAGATCGACCAGGGCCGCGTCATCGCCGACGCCGAAGTCGACGGACTCGGCGACTTCTTCGTCGGTGAACGCACGCGGGTCTACGTCGCCACCGGCAAGCGCGACGCGCTGGTCGTGCCGGCCGACCTCGTCTACCGGCGCTATGGCGTCAGCTACGTTAAACTGAAGGACGGCACCGAAGTCGTGGTCCAGCTCGGCCTGCCAGTCGACGGCGGGGTCGAGGTCCTGTCCGGTCTCAACGAGGGCGATGTGGCGGTCAAGCCATGAAACTCGGCATTTCCGGCTCCCTCACCCGCGCGTCGATCTCTTCGCCTCTGACTCCGCTCTTCCTCGTGGCGGCGCTGCTGGTCGGCGCGCTGGCGCTGCTGGCGCTGCCGCGCGAGGAGGAGCCGCAGATCAGCGTGCCGATGGTCGATATCCTGGTGACCGCCAACGGCTACAAGGCGGGCGACGCCATCGAGCTGATCACCAAGCCGCTCGAAGACATCGTCAAGGCGATCAACGGCGTCGAGCACGTCTATTCTTTCACCCAGGACGACGCGGTGATGGTGACGGCGCGATTCTTCGTCGGCACGTCGGAGGATGCCGCCCTGCTGCGCATCCACGAGAAGATCCGCGCCAACATTGCCGACCTGCCCAAGGGGATTCCCGAACCCCTGATTATCGGCCGCGGCATCAACGACGTGGCGATCGTGACGCTGACACTTGAGCCGAAGCCCGCCGCGGCAGCACGCTGGACGGACAACGGTCTCTACCAGATCGCCGACGAGTTGCGGCACGAGCTGGTAAAGGTCGACGATGTCGGCCTGAGCTACATCGTGGGCGGCAGCGCCAACCAGATCCGCGTCGAGCCCGACCCCGAGCGGCTGGCGCTCTACGGCATCACCCTCAACCAGTTCGTCGACAAGCTGGCCAACGCCAACCGCTCGTTTGTCGTCGGCGCCTTCCGCCAGCTCAACCGCAACATCCCGGTGGTGGTCGGACAGACCCTGCAGGGCGTGCCGGACGTCGGCCTCCTCCTCCTCACCTCGCGCGACGGCCGGCCTGTCTACGTCAAGGACGTCGCCACCATCGTGGTCGGCGCCGCAGAGCCCGGCCATCGCACCTGGACGCTGGTCCGCGGCGCCTCCGGCGAACTTGAGAGTCGCCCGATGGTGACTCTCGCCTTCGCCAAGCGAAGCGGCGCCAACGCCGTCATCGTCGCCGACCAGATTCTGGCCCGGCTCAAGGCGGTGCAGGGCGGCCTGGTGCCCGACGACGTCACCGTGACGGTCAGCCGGAACTATGGCGAGACGGCCACGGAAAAGGCCGACGATCTCCTGTTCCACCTCGCCCTCGCCACCGTCTCCATCGTGCTGCTGATTGCGATCACCGTCGGCTGGCGCGAGGGCGTCGTGGTGCTCGTGGTGATCCCGACGACGATCCTGCTCACCCTCTTCGCCTCGTGGCTGATGGGCTACACCATCAACCGCGTCAGCCTGTTCGCGCTGATCTTCTCGATCGGCATCCTGGTCGACGACGCCATCGTCGTGGTCGAGAACATCGTGCGCCACTGGCAGGCGCGCGGCGGCGCGGACCTCAAGACCACGGCGATCGAGGCCGTGGCCGAGGTCGGCAACCCCACCATCGTGGCCACCCTCACCATCATCGTGGCGCTGCTGCCCATGATGTTCGTGAGCGGCCTGATGGGCCCCTACATGAGCCCGATCCCGGCCAACGCCTCGATGGCGATGCTGTTCTCGTTCTTCGTCGCCGTCGTCATCACGCCCTGGCTTTTGTACCGCGTCGCCGGACGCCATTTCGCCAAGGCGCCGCCGGCCGGTGCGACGGCGCACGGCCACGACGAGGTCGGCGTGCTGGGACGGCTCTACCTCAAGGCCGCACGGCCGCTGCTGCAGGGCCGCCGGCGCTCCGGCCGCTTCCTGCTGGGCGTCGGCGTCGCCACGCTGGCGGTCTGCGTGCTGTTCTTCACGCGCGACGTCGCGGTGAAGCTCCTGCCGTTCGACAACAAGTCCGAACTCCAGGTCGTAGTCGACCTGCCGCAGGGCACGACGCTCGAGGCGACCGACCGCTTCCTCCTGTCAGCTGCCAGCCGGCTGAAGGACCTGCCCGAGATGACCTCCATCCAGGTCCATGCCGGCACGGCGGCGCCCTTCAACTTCAACGGCCTGGTGCGTCACGCCTATCTTCGCGCCGCACCGCACCAGGGCGACCTGCAGATCAACCTGCGCCCCAAGGGCGAGCGCAGCCGCGCCAGCCACGCCATCGCCCTCGACGTGCGCAAGCGCCTCGAGGGGCTCGAGCGGCCCGTGGGCAGCGTCGTGAAGGTCGTCGAGGTGCCACCCGGCCCGCCTGTGCTCGCCACCCTGTTGGCCGAGATCTACGGCCCCGACGAGAAGACTCGCCGTGAAACCGCGATCAAGGTGCGCGAGGCGTTCGAGAAGGTACCGTTCGTCGTCGACCTCGACGACACGTTCCGTCCGCCGGGCGAGCGCCTGCGCTTCTCGATCAACCAGGAGAACCTCGAATTCTACGGCGTCGAGGAGCAGGCGGTGTACGACACCATCGCCGCCATCATCGGCGGCGTGAAGGTCGGCTACTCGCAGCGCAGCCACAACGCCAAGCCGATCGAGATCGTCGTCAAGCTGCCACGCAGCGCGGAGTGGCTGGGTGAGCGCATCCTGTCGACGCCGCTGCCGGCCGGCGGCACGCGGCGCCAGGGCGCCAACGTCGAGCTGGGCGACGTCGTCACCGTCAAGCGCGAGCCTGCCTCCTATACGCTGTTCCGCCGCGACGGCCGCTTCGCCGAGATGGTCCAGGCGGAGGTCGCCGGCCGCTTCGAGGCTCCGATTTACGGCATGCTGGCCGTCGAGGGCGAGATCGCCAAGCTCGACTGGGGCAAGGCCGGACCGCCCAAGATCCTCTATCACGGCCAGCCGGCCGACGAATCCAAGCCGTCGCTGCTGTGGGACGGCGAATGGGAGGTGACGTATGTAACCTTCCGCGACATGGGTGCGGCCTTCGGTGTGGCGATCCTCGGCATCTACCTGCTGGTCGTCGCCCAGTTCGGCTCCTACCGCCTGCCGCTGGTGATCCTGACCCCAGTGCCGCTCACCCTGATCGGCATCGTGCTCGGTCACTGGATGTTCGGCGCGCCCTTCACCGCGACCTCGATGATCGGCTTCATTGCGCTTGCCGGCATCATCGTGCGCAACTCGATCCTGCTGGTCGATTTCATCCAGCATCGCCGCGCCGAAGGCGCGGGCTTGCGCGACGCCTTGCTCGAAGCCGGCTCGATCCGTTTCAAGCCGATCTTCCTGACCGCGGCCGCGGCCATGATCGGCGCGGCCTTCATCCTCACCGACCCGATCTTCCAGGGGTTGGCGATTTCGATGGTGTTCGGGCTCGCCTCCTCGACGGCGCTGACGGTGCTGGTGATCCCGGCGATCTACGTCTGGCTGCGCGACGACGGCAAGGCAGCCGGCACCATGGGCTGACCGTCCGCAATGACCGCGATCTCGCCCTCTGCAAGCGGCCGCCACTTCTCCCCGGTCACGGGAACGCTGGCGAGCAGCGTGATCTCCTGCGGCCCGGGACCCGGGTCGATGGAGATGCCGGACGGCGCCGGCACTTCCGCGTCGACGGCACAGGCGCGCTGCAGGCACCACAGTCCCGGCGGTGCAATGGTCCCATCGGCCTGCGTGCGACGATGACCATGACCGAACACGAACTGGCCGTCGCAGTAGAGGAAATTGGCCGGCCCGAGCGCCCGCAGCTCCGCCGCGACATCGGTCACGACGGCAAGCCTTGCCGCGAGCGACGGTACGGCCCCGCCTGCCCAGAGCGGCGACAGCCGCTGCAGCAGAAGGCAGAAGGCCATTTCCGAATCGGTGTCGCCCAATGGACTGAAGCGCGCACCCACTGCAGCGAATCGGTCGTCGATGCCGTCCAGGCGGCCGTTGTGGGCGAACAGGTGCGAGCGTCCCCCGAGCTCGCGCACGAAGGGCTGGGTGTTGGCCAGGGAAATGCCGCCGCGCGTGGCATGACGGATGTGCGAGATCAGCAGGCGCGTCGGCAGGCCGCGTTCCTGGATGAAGGCGAGCCAGGGGCTGTCGCCAGCCGGCTCCGGTTCCTTGTAGAGGCGCACGTCGCGCCCTTCGTGAAAGGAGAGCCCCCAGCCGTCGACGTTGCGGCCACGAAGTCCTCCATGGTCCGCAAACCGCCGCAGCGAGAAGGTGGCGCGGGTCGGCAGGCGGCTGGACAGGCAGAACAGCTCGCACATCCCGGGCTTCACTCCGTCTTGAGGATCCGGCCGTCGGGCGCCTTGACGGCGACGGTGAAGGGAATTCCGGCCTTCACGCTCTGGGAAACCGTGCAGAAATCGGCGAACTGGGCCAGCGCACGATCGAGATGGCCCAGCGTCTCAGGTGCCACGCCGAGGGTCAGCGTAACGTCGATGCCGACGACGCGCAGCCTGTTCTTGTCGTTGCGCCCAAACCGGCACATGGCAGTCGCCGTCAGGCGCCCCGGATCCTCCTTGAATTTGCCGTGGGCGAAAAGAAGGCTCGCAGAAAGACAATTGGCGACGGCGGCCGCCAGCAGATGCGACGGTGACGGACCGGTTCCCTCACCGAGCGGCGCCGGCTCGTCGGCGACGGACGACGGAATGCCGGATCCGAAGTCGACCAGGAACCGATACCTGTCCTGGCGCGTGATGGTGACGGAAACCTGTTCACTCATGAAATTCACCTCTGCTGGTCAACATCACCACGCCGCACGCCGATACGGCCTTGATGCGAATCAAGGCCGCACGATCCCGGCGGCAACATCGTAATTTTTCAGTATTGAGGTTCGTCATGGCCGATGCGCTCATCCTCGCCTGCCCGTCCTGCAACACATTGAACCGCTTCCCCCGCGAGAAGCTGGCCGCCGGGCCTGCTGGCAAGTGCGGTCACTGCGGCTCGCCGCTGTTCGCCGGCCATCCCGTTGCCCTCACCGCCGGAACCTTCGACGCCCATGCGAGCAAGAGCGACATTCCGGTGCTGATCGATTTCTGGGCTCCGTGGTGCGGCCCGTGCAAGGCCATGGCGCCGCAGTTCGAGAGGGCGGCGGCGCGTCTTGAGCCCGTAGTACGACTGGCCAAGATCAACACCGACGAGGAACAGGATCTTGCCGGCCGCTTCGCCATCCGCGGCATTCCGACCATGATCCTGTTCCATCACGGGCGGGAAGTCGCGCGGCAGTCCGGAGTCATGGACTCCGCCGCCATCGAGCGCTGGACCAGGAACGCCCTTGGCCGATGACTTCCTGACGGTCCGGGTCAAACCGCCAGATACTGAGCGACGGCTCGCTGCATACAGAGCCTTAGGCTCACGTAGCTATCCGCTCCAGCACCGCCGCGGGCAGCGGCCCCTTCTCGACCGCCGCGATCGCCTCCTCGAGATGGCCGAGGGTCGAGTAGCCGATCAGCATCGTCGACACGCCGGGATGCGAGATCACGAAGCGCTCGGCCAGCTCGGTGAGGCTCGCCACCACGCCCTCGCGCAACAGCGGCTCGAGCTGGCGGGCCCGCGCGACATCGCCCGCGAAGTCCGGCGCCGAGCCGATCGGCGGGACCTGCTGCATGGCGAGCGGATGGCGGTCGGCGGTGCCGGAGAGCGCGCCGGCCGCCAGGGCGCGGATGACGATGGTGCCCATGTCGGCCGTCTTCGCCCTGTCGAGCAGGCGGCCGTAGTCGAGGCCGGGCGCGCGCTCCCCATTCCTCACGGGCATCGGCCCGCCGGCGCTGGGGTTCAGCGCGTTGTAGACGACCTGCACCGTGTCGAAGAGCTTCGAGTCGACGGCCTTCAGCAGCGCGGCGGGCTCGCCAACGCCCGAGAAGCCGATGAAGCGCGTCTTGCCCTGCCGGCGGAGCCTGTCCATCGCGGGCGCGACCTCGCTCAGCGCGATGTCGATCTGCAGCCTGTCGCCGGCATCCACCGCGGCCAGCGGATTGTGGAGCTGGAAGAGATCGACATGGTCACGGCCCATGCGCTTCAGACTGTCTTCCATGCCCTGCGCGATGGCCGCCGCGACGTTGCCGCGATGCTCCGCCGTCAGCCGCACCTTGGTGCCGACGACGACATCCGCCTTCAGACTCTTCAGCGCGCGGCCGAGGTTGCGCTCCGACTCGCCGTTGCCGTAGACCGGCGCGGTGTCGAAATAGTTGATGCCGGCCTCGATGGCGCGCGCCGCGGCGCGCTCCTGCTCCTTCGCCTCGCCCCTGGTGAAGAGACCGCCGACCGCGCCGGCGCCGTAGCCCAGCACCGAGACCTCGAGGGCCGTGCGGCCCAACCTGCGCTTCTGCATCGTTCCTCCAGCTTTCATGCTCTTGTGGACCGCGCGCGTCTCGCGCGCTCTTGATCATGAGCGCGCAGGATGCGCGCGGTCCGGAAGACTCAAGCCTCCTCGACACGGACCTCGCCGGTCTCGTTGTCCACGACGACGTGGTTGTCGTAGTAGGTGACGGTCGGGGTGGCGCCGAACGCCGCCTGCATGCGCTTCTCCCATTCCGGCGTGTACCAGGCGCGGGCCGCCGCCTCCGATTCCCAGAGATAGACTCCGCCGCCGCCCGGCTCGCCATTCAGGTAGTACTTCTTCAGCAGGCCCCTGGCGCCGAGTGCGGTATAGGTCGGCGCCGACTTTCGCGCCGCCTCGACGGCGGCGTCGCGCGGCCGCTTGCTCATGGGAATTTGAACGATGGCGATGAACATGCGAGGTAGCCTACGGTCTGCCCGCACCTCTAGCAATCGATGGGAGCAACTGATGGCCTCGCCGCTTCCGGCCACCGAGATCTGCGTCTTCGACGCCTACGGCACGCTGTTCGACTTCAATTCCGCGGTGGCGCGCCACCGCGCGGCGATCGGGCCTGCCGCCGACGCGTTGTCGGAGCTGTGGCGGCAGAAGCAGATCCAGTACACCTGGCTGCGCAACGGCATGGGCGCCCATGCCAGGTTCTGGCAGGTGACCGGCGAGGCGCTCGACCATTGCCTCGCCCAGCACCGCGTTACCGATGCGGCGGTCCGCGAGAAGCTGATGGGCGCCTATCTCTCGCTCGATCCCTTCCCCGAGGTGCCGGCGATGCTCGATCGCCTGCAGCGCGCCGGCCGGCGGCTGGCGATCCTGTCCAACGGCAATCCCGAGATGCTGGAGGCCGCCGTGGCGGCGGCGGGGCTGACGGGACGCTTCGAGGCGCTGCTGAGCGTCGAGGAGGTCGGCGTCTTCAAGCCCGACGCCCGCGTCTACCGGCTGGTCGAGACGCGCTGCGGCGTCAAACCGGACAAGGTCTGCTTCCTTTCCTCCAACTGCTGGGACGCGCATGGGGCTGCGCATTTCGGCTTCCGCACCGTGTGGGTGAACCGCGCCGGCGCGCCCGACGACAACCTGCCCGGCACGCTCGCCGGCCAGGTCCGCGATCTTTCCGAACTGCCCGGCGTGCTGGGAGTCGCCTGATGTCGTCGTTGCCGACCTTTGCCGACGTCCAGGCCGCCGCCCGCCGCCTCGAGGGCGTGACGATCCGCACGCCGCTGCTCGAGAACGAGCGCGTGAACGCCAAGCTGGGCGGCCGCCTCTTCCTCAAGGCGGAGTGCCTGCAGCGCACCGGCTCGTTCAAGCTGCGCGGCGCCTACAATTTCCTGGCGTCGATGAGCGAGGCCGACCGCAAGAAGGGCGCCGTCGGCTGGTCGTCGGGCAATCACGCGCAGGGGCTCGCCGAGGCGGGCCGGCTGCTCGGCGTCAAGACCACCATCGTGATGCCGGCCGATGCGCCGGCGCTGAAGGTCGCCAACACGCGCGCCTCGGGCGCCGACGTGGTGCTCTACGACCGCGTCAAGGACAGCCGCGAGGAGATCGGGCAGGCGATTGCGGCCCAGACCGGCGCCACCATCGTACCGCCCTACGACCATCCCTGGATCCTGACCGGTCAGGGCACCGCGGGCCTCGAGATCGCCGAGCAGGCGCAGGCGGCCGGGGTCACGCTCGACGCCGTGGCGGCGCCCTGCTCGGGCGGCGGGCTGGCGACCGGCGTGGCGCTCGGGGTCAAGGGCATCAGCCCGACCACGACGGTGCACGCCGGCGAACCGGCGGGCTTCGACGATCTCGCGCGCTCGCTCGCCACGGGCACCAAGCAGAAGAACGAGAAGCTCACGGGCTCGATCTGCGACGCGCTGCTGGCGCCGACGCCGGGCGATGTCACCTTTGCTCTCGCGAAGCAGGTGCTGGGGCCGGGCCTCGTCGTCGGCGACGACGAAGTGCTCGATGCGATGGAGACCGCCTTCCGCGAATACAAGATCGTGGTCGAGCCGGGCGGCGCCGTGGCGCTGGCGGCCGCGCTCACCGGCAAGCTGCCGGTCAAGGGCCGCTGCGTGGCCGTGGTCTGCTCCGGCGGCAACGTCGATCACGCGACCTACATCCGCGCGCTCGGCCGGCGGCCGGCGATATGACCTTCACGCGGCGCGACCGCCGCGACCTGCGGCTCTTCCTCTGGCTCAGCCTGGGCGCCGGCGTGATCAGCGCCTGCTTCGGCTATGCGATGGCATCCGTCCGCGAACCGCCGCAGCCGCCGCTACGCGGCGCGTTCCACGGCGTGCTCACCTCCCTGATGATCGCCACGCCGATCCTGTTCTTCGAGCTCAGGAGCCGGCGTCCCGGAGTCCTGCGGCGGCTGCGCAGGCTGCCGCTGGCCGCCTACTTCACCCTGAAGGTTCTGTTCTACTTCGTGGTCATCGTCGGCGGCCTGCTCGCGATGCAGCCGTCGATCGACGCCGTGTTTCGCAGCTCGTTGATCTTCTCGATCGCCATGGCGGTGCTCGCCAACCTGGTGTTCGAGATGGGCGGACTGCTGGGCTACGGCACCCTGAAGGGCCTGCTGACCGGCCGCTACGTGCAGCCCAAGCGCGAGCAGAGGGTGTTCCTGCTGATCGACCTGAAGGATTCGACGGGACTCGCCGAGCGGTTGGGGGTGATCCGCTTCCACGAGCTTCTGAACGAATTCTTCCGCGACGTGTCCGACGCCGCGCTCGAGTCCCGGGCGGAGATCCACAAGTACGTGGGCGACGAGGCGATCCTCACCTGGCCGACCGACCGCGCCCTCGCCGATGGCGACTGTCTCGCCGCCCCCTTTGTCGCCCGCGACGTCATCGCCGGCAACGGCGAACGCTATCGGAGGCGGTTCGGTGTCGTCCCCGAGTTCCGGGCCGCGCTCCACTGCGGCGAGATCGTGGCCGGCGAAATCGGCGACGTGCGTCGCGAGATCGCCTATGTCGGCGACACATTGAACGTGGCCGCCCGGCTGCTCGAAGCCGCCAAGACGGCGGGGCACGACATCCTGGCCTCGGCCGACCTGCTGGCCGCCGCGATGCTGCCGGCCGGCGTCCGCAGCGAGCCCTTGCCGGTACTCGCCGTGCGCGGCCGCAACGCGCCGCTCGAGATCTTCGCGCTGGAGAGGATTTCAGTGCGGTAAACCCACCTCTTCCTTCAGACACAAGGGTGAGGTTGGTGCGATCTACTGAGCGGCGGCCAGGATGAGGTCGGCGGCCTTCTCGCCAATCATCATGCAGGCGGCGTTGGTGTTGCCCGACACCAGGGTCGGCATGATCGAGGCGTCGGCGACGCGCAGGCCGGCGATGCCGTGCACCCTGAGCTGCGGATCGACCACGGCGCCGTCGTCGCGGCCCATGCGGCAGGTGCCGACCGGATGATAGGCCGACTGCCCCTCCCGCATGGAGTATTCGAGGAAATCCTTGTCGCTCCACACCTCGACGCCGGGCAGCATCTCCTCCAGCACGATGCGGCCGAGCGCCGTCGTCCGGGCCAGTAGGCGCACGAACTTGGTGGCGGCGATGCACGCCTGCCGGTCGGTCTCGGTCGACAGGTAGTTCGCTACGATCGCCGGCGCCGCCGCAGGGTCGGCCGAGCTGATGCGGATGTGGCCGCGACTCTCGGGCCGCGACTGGTTGGTCAGCATCGTGAAGCCGGAGAACGGATGCGGCCCCTTGTCGATGCGGTCGGTCGACCAGGGGAAGAAATGGATCTGGGTGTCAGGCCCCTCCGACTGCGGCAGCAGCCGCACGAAGGCGCCGGCAAAGGCGGGGGCGGCGGTGAGCGGGCCGGTGCGCAGCAGCGCGTACTCGAGTGCCGCGCTCATGCGGCGGTGAAGGAAATTGACGTCGTCGTTCAGCGTGAGGCGCCACCACGTCCGATAGGTCGAGCGGATGCCGTAATGGTCCTGCAGGTTCTCGCCGACGCCGGCCAGGTCGCGCACAACCGGGATGCCGAGGCCGGACAGCAGGCCGCCGGGCCCGATGCCGGAGAGCTGCAGGAGCTGCGGCGAGCCGATGGCGCCGGCCGAGAGCACGACCTCGCGGCGCGCCCGCACCACCCGGGTCTCGCCGCCGACGCGGTAGGCGACGCCGGTCGCGCGGCCGCCCTCGACGACGATCCGCTCGGCCAGCGCACCCGTCACGACGCGGCAGTTCGGCCGCTTGCGCGCCTGCTCGATATAGGCGCGGGCGGTCGAGTTGCGCCGGCCGTCGCTGATCGTGGCGTGGTAGTAGCCCGCGCCTTCCTGTATCTGGCCGTTGAAATCGCCCGTGGTGTTCAGCCCGACTTCGGAACAGGCGGCGATGAAGGTCTCGCCGAGCTCGTTGCGGTACTCGCCCTGGGTGATCTTGACCGGACCGCTGCCGCCGCGCAGCTCGGTCTCGCCGTCGACATGGCCCTCCAGCCGCTTGAAATAGGGCAGGCAGTCGTCGAACGACCAGCCCTCGTTACCCATCTGGCGCCAGCCGTCGTAGTCGGAGGGCAACCCACGAATGTAGACCATGCCGTTGATGGCGCTGGATCCGCCGAGCACCTTGCCGCGCGGCCAGTAGATGCGACGGCCCTCGAGCTGGCCTTCCGGCTCGGTGACGAACTTCCAGTTAACCGCGGAATCCAGGAAAGTCTTGGCAAAGCCGATGGGAATGGACAGCCAGCGACTGTTGGAGTCGGGGCCCGCCTCGATCAGCAGGACGGAATGTCGCCCGCCCGCCGTCAGGCGATCGACAATAGGACCGCCCGAGGACCCTGCCCCGACGACGACAAAATCAAACTCATCCATCCCTAATGCTTGCTAGGCGACTTCAGCCGTTCAAGCAAGCTACCAAGGATGCCCTTGGGAAGAAAGATGATGAAGACGATCAGCAGGACGCCGTAGACCAGGTTGTCCCAGCCCACCGCCTTTGTGCCGAACCCGATGCGCAGGATTTCGGCCAGGAGGATGGTGATGATGGCGCCGACGGTCGGGCCGAAGGCCACGTAGATGCCGCCGACGACCGCGGCGAACACCATCTGCAGAGAGACTGCGATGCCGCTCACCGTATCGGGCGATATGAACATCTGATACTGGCAGTAAATCGCGCCGGCCAGCGCGGTCATGAGGGCGCTCAGCACCGTGATCTTGAGCTTCTCGGCCGTGACGTTGATGCCGGCGGCGGCGGCGGCGTCCTCGTCCTCCGAGATCGCCTCCAGCGCATCGCGCAGCATGCTGCGGTCGACCAAGTACCAGATGGCGAGCCCGGCGGCCCAGACGCCGAGCGCGATCAGGTACCAGGTTTCCTTGTCGACAAATTGCAGTGCGGCCAGCGCGCTGCCCTTGGTGCGCTCGGGCGTGTAACCCAGCGACCCGCCGGTCTGGTCGCGGGTCGCCGTGATGACCTGCAGGACGATACCGGAGAGCGCGAGTGTAACCAGCGCGAAATAATGGCCTGTGATGCGGAAGCGGAAGCACGGCCAGGCGACGATCAGCGCCAGCGCCCCGGCCGCCACCAGGGCGACGGGGATGCCGATCCACGGCGAGACGCCGAAATGGTTCCACAGGAGCGCAGTGGTATATGCGCCGACGCCCATGAAGCCGCCGTGGCCCAACGACACCAGGCCGAACCGGCCCATCATCGACCACGAGGTGTAGGCGAACGACCAGATCAGGATCAGCACCATCACGTGCAGGTGGTAGGGCTGCCGGTAGACGAAAGGCAGCGCCACCAGGGCGGCGGCGACCAGCCAGAGGGCGGGATTGCGCGGGTTCACGACCGTCTCGCCAGCAGGCCCTGGGGCCGCACGAACATCATCACGATGAAGAAGGCGAAGGCCAGCACGTAGCCCCATTCGAGGTCGGAGTAGAGCCCGCCCAGCGAGATGATCTGGGCGAACAGGAAGGCCGCCACGAAGCCGCCGATGAAGTTGCCCAGCCCGCCCAGCACGCAGATCAGGAAGGTGATCGGGCCGAACGACAGGCCGACGAAGGGATGGACGTCGTACTGCAGCACCAGCAGGCAGGCCGCCAGCCCTGCCAGTCCGCCGCCGATCGCCGAGGTGATCAGGTAGAGGCGCCGCGTGTCGACGCCCATCAGCGGCATGATGTGACGGTCCTGGGCAATGGCGCGGATCGCCGTGCCGGTATAGGTGCGCGTCATGAAGAGATAGACCGCGACCATGCCGCCGATCGCGGCGAGGAAGGCGAGCAGGCGGGCGTAGCTGAAGTGCATGTCGCCGATCGCCAGCACCGGCAGGCGGATGCCGAGGTTGCGGAAGTCGATGCCGAACGCCACGGTGGCGAAGCTCTGCAGGAAGAACAGCACGCCGCCGGTGGCCAGGAGCTGGTTGATCGGCGCGGCATCGAGCAGCGGCTCGATGACCAGGTAGTGCAGCAGCAGGCCGAGGATCGCCACCAGCACGATGCACATCGGCACCGCCATCCACATCGGCACGCCATAGACGGCGTAGAAATAGTAGAGGCCGTACATGCCGATCATGATCAGTTCGGCGTAGCAGATCCAGGTGACGTCGATGACGCCAAAGATCAGGTTGAGACCGAGCGCCAGCAGCGCGAGAACGCCGCCCAGCAGGATGCCGCTGATGATCGCCTCGAGAAGGAAGACGTCGAAGATTTCGAGGAATGCTTCCATCACAGCCTCCCGCCACCTGCAACCGGCATGAGATCCTTCGCTCCGCTCAGGATGACAACGTCAAACACCGAGATAGGCCTGCTTGATGGTGTCGCTGGCCAGCAGTTCGGCCGAGGTGCCGGAGATGCGGATCGTGCCAGCCTCCAGCAGGTAGGCGCGATCGACCGCGTGCAGCACCTGCTGCACGTTCTGCTCGACGATCAGCACCGTGAGGCCGCCCGAGCGGATGCGCTTCACCAGCTCGAAGACCTGCTGCACGACGACCGGCGCCAGGCCTGCCGACGGCTCGTCGAGCAGCAGGAGCTTAGGGTCGCTCATCAGCGCGCGACCGATGGCGCACATCTGCTGCTCGCCGCCCGACATGGTGCCGGCGAGCTGGTTGCGCCGTTCCTTCAGGCGCGGGAAGAGGTCGAACACGAAATCGAGGCGCTCGCCGAACTTCGACCGCGCGCCCTTAATGTAGGCGCCCATGCGCAGATTGTCCTCGACCGAGAGCCGGGGAAACAGCCGGCGGTTCTCCGGCACGTGGGCGATGCCGAGCTCGATGATGCGGTGTGCCGGCGTCTTGACGACGTCGACACCCTCCATCGCGATGGTGCCGGTGCGCGGGCGGATGAGGCCCGAGATGACGCGCATCAGCGTCGTCTTGCCGGCGCCGTTGGGGCCGATGACGCCGACCGCCTCGCCCGCCTTGACGTCGAGCGAGACGCCGAACAGCGCCTGGAAGGTGCCGTAGCCGGCATCGACGGACTTGAGATCGAGCATGCGTGACCGCTCTGCCCTATAGCCGCGCCGCCGCGACCGCCTGGGTCGCGTGCGCATCGGTGCCGAGATAGACCTCGACGACCCGGGGATCGCTCGACACGGCGTGCGGCAGGCCCTCGGCGATCTTCTCGCCGTGATCCAGCACCATGACGCGGTCGACCACGCGCATCAGCACGCCCATGATGTGCTCGACCCAGATGATGGTGATGCCGAGCTCGTCGCGGATGCGCTTCAGCATGTCGGCCGCCTGGTCCATCTCCTTCTCGTCGAGGCCGCCCAGGCTCTCGTCGGCCAGCAGCAGCTTGGGCTCGGTGGCGAGCGCCTTGGCGAGCTCGAGCTTCTTCAGGCCGGCGGCGCCGAGGCCATCGACGCTCGCCTTGCGGTCGGTCGGCAGGCCGACCATGGCGAGCGCCCGCTCGGCCGCCGCCTCGGCCTTGGCGCGGCTGTGGCGGCCCTGGCCAAAATAGCCCGCGAGCGCCGCATTCTCGAAGATGGTGAGACGCCGGAACGGCCGCGGAATCTGGAAGGTCCGGCCGATGCCGCGGTTGATGATGCTGTGCGGCGCCAGCCCCGCCAGCTCGTGGCCCTCGAACAGGATCGAGCCCGCGGTCGGCGGGAACGTCCCCGACAGCATGTTGAAGATCGTGCTCTTGCCCGAACCGTTGGGGCCAATCAGGCCGAGAATCTCGCCCTGATCGACCTTGAACGATACGCTGTTGACGGCCGTGAACCCGCCGAAACGCTTGACCAGACCTTCGACGACGAGCACAGCCCCGCTATCCTCCCCGAACCCGATCGACTACTTGGCGGAATAGACGGTGCCCGGCGGGAACGGCAGCACCGCCTCGCGCTGGGCCTGGCTCTTGGGCCACACCACGTAGGACTTGTCGTCGACATACTGCACCACGACCGGCGAGGCGCGCAGGTTCTGGCCGGCGATCGGCGAGCCCTCGCCCGCGTACTTCACGCCGAAACCCAGCATCGTGCCGCCTTCCGGCAGATCGACCTCGAGGGCCGCCTTGCGCAGCGCCTCGGCGTCGACGCCGCCATACTTCTTGATCGCCCGCGGCAGGACCTCGGTGAAGAAGACGTAGGTGTTGGACGCCGACATGCCGACATGGGCCGAGCGGATCGCCGTGCCGGGCTTGGCCTTGTCGTACTCCTCGCCGACCATCTTGATGAGCGGCGGCAGCTTCTGGTCGAGCGCCTTCTGGTTGGTGTCCCAGATCGAGATCGGGTCGACGTTGTAGAAATAGTTGACGTCCTTGCCGAGGCCTTCCTTCAGCTTGGTGTAGACGCCGTAGCCCGCGCCGTGACCGATCAGGGCGCTGAACTGCAGGCCGCCCTCGCGGGCCTGGCGGTGGAACAGCGTGATGTCCGGGTTGTAGCCGGTGTGGAAGATCACGTCCGGCCGGGCGCGCTTCAGCTTGGTCACCAGCGCGGAGAGATCGGGCGCGGTCGCCGAATAGCCTTCCTTCAGCGCGATGTTGAAACCGGCCTTCTTGGCGCCGGCCTCGTTGCCCTTGGCGACGTCGACGCCGTAGGCGCCGTCCTCGTGGATGATCGCCACGCGCACGTCCTTCGGCTCCTTGCCGAGCTTGGCCTTGGCGTTCTGGGCGATGAAGTCCATCGACAGCTCGCCGAACTGCGCGCCCGAGGGCTGCGTGCGGAAGACGTACTTGAGGTTGCGGTTCTCGAGCACGGCCGAGGAGATGCAGGTCGTGATCCACATGAACTTCTTCAGCTGCTCGACGCGGGCCGCCACCGGCACGCACTGCGCCGACGAGAAGAAGCCCAGCACCATGTCGACCTTTTCCTGCTCGATCAGGCGCACGGCTTCGTTGATCGCGACGTCCGGCTTGGACTGGGCGTCGGCGTAGACCGCCTCGATCTTGTAGCCCTCGACGCCGCCCTGCTTGACGAAGTTGTCGATCATGATCTTGGCGCCGAGGTGGTGCAGCTCGGAGCCGCCGCCGGCCAGCGGGCCGGTCAGGTCGTAGATCACGCCGATCTTGATCTTCTTCTCCTGGGCCGTGGCGGGAACGGTGAGGCCCAGGGCCGCGATCGCGGCCACGGCACCGCCCAGCAGGCGGCGCCCGAATCGCTTCGACATCAGCTTCCTCCCTAACGTCGCGCTTGTGCGCGAATTTGTTGCGGGCATCACACGGGGAGGCCGGATCAATGTCAAGCGTCGTCGGTCAGCGGCCCTCGCCCGGCGTCAGCACGTCGAACATCATGCCGCGCGGCTCGTCCATCATCGCAAACAGCGCGCCGAGCTTCGCCATGTCGCCGTCGATCCTGAGCGCGCCGCTCGCCAGCGCATCGGGGATCGTCGTCTTTCGCAGAACGATGGCATCGAGCGTCGCCCTGGTCGTCGTGACGGAGGTATCGGCACGGCCGGCGCCCTCGTTCATGCAATGTGTGAGCGTGCAGTGTCTCAGCGTCAGCGCGAGCGTCTCGTCGCGGTCGGTGAAACGCCAGTCGATCGCCATCGACTGCCCGGCGGCCTTGGCGGGATCGAGGCGGATCGCCATCAGGTCGAAGAAGACGTCGGTCGACAGGCCGGCCAGCGTGTCGGCGCCCATGCCCGGCCGCACCGGCAGCGGAAACACGCCGTGACGCAGCTCCTGCGCGCCGTAGAGGAAGGCGTTGCGCCACGTCGCCGACTCCGCCTGGTAGCCCATCTGCTCCAGCGCATCGGCACAGAGCGCGCGGGCCTCCTTGTTGCCGGGCTCGGCGTAGACGACTTCCTTCATCACCTGGGCGACCCAGCGGAACTCGCCCCGCGCGAAGTCCGCCTTCGCGCGCGCGATCACCGCGTCGGCGCCGCCCATGTACTCGACGAACTTCTTCGCCGCCGGTGCCGGCGGCAGCGGATGAAGGTTGCAGGGATTGCCGTCGTACCAGGAGAGATAGCGCTGATAGACCGCCTTCACGTTGTGGCTGACCGAGCCGTAATAGCCGCGCACGCTCCAGCGCTCGGCCAGCCCCGGCGGCAGATCGATCGCCTCGGCGATCTCGGCCGGACGCCAGCCGCGGTTCATGTAGCGCAGGGTCTGGTCGTGGATGTGCTTGTAGAGGTCGCGCTGCGCCTCGAGGTAGTCGACGATCTTCGCCCTGCCCCAGGTCGGCCAGTGGTGCTGACCGATCAGCACCTCCGTCTTCGGCCCGTACATCGCGATGGCATCGCCGATGTACTTGGCCCAAATGCGCGGGTCGCGCGCCACGGCGCCGCGCAACGGGATGAAGTTGTGCAGGAGCGGGCAGGCATTCTCCGCCATGTTGAGCACGCCCAACTGCGGATAGAACATGTGCATCTCGGCCGGCGCCTCGGTCTCGGGCGCCAGCTGGAAGACGATCTTCACGCCGTCGATCGTGTGCTCCTCGACCGCCTTCTCGATCGACCGGGTCGGCGCGATCAGGCCCGGCGTGCCGCGCGCCACGCCCTTGCCGAGGCCGGCATCGACCTGGCCGCGCGGTCCGCGCGGCAGCAGGGCGCCGAACTGGAACTGCGCCCGGCGGATCATCGGCGGGCCGGCCAGCACGTTCTCGCCGGAAATCGCCTCCATGAATCCCGCGGGCGCGATCACCTCGACCTTGCCCGCTTTCACGTCGGCCTCGTCGACGACGCCACGCACGCCGCCGTAGTGGTCGATGTGGCTGTGTGTGTAGATCACGGCAACCACCGGCTTTTTCGGCCGGTGCGCCCGATAGTGCTCGAGGGCCGCCTTCGCCACCTCGGCGGTCGTCAGCGGATCGATCAGGATCAGGCCGCTGTCGCCTTCGATCACCGTCATGTTGGCGATGTCGAAGCCGCGAAGCTGGTAGAGCCGGTCGGTGACCTTGAACAGGCCGTTGGCGAGATTGAGCCGCGCCATGCGCCACAGGCTCGGGTTCACCGTCGCCGGCGCCAACTCCCCGTCGATGAAGGCGTACTCGCCGAGGTTCCACAGCACCGTGCCACCGGCCGTCGCCACGATGCCATCGGGCACCGGCTCGATCAGCCCGCGCTGCGCCGCCTCGAAATCGGCCGTGTCGGCGAACGGCAGGCGTGCCGCTATCGCCGCGTTGGCCGTCCGCGTCGCGGGCTCGGCGTCGCGCGCGGCATCGAGATGGGAAGCAGGTACCGGTACGGCCGATGCTGTCGCCATCTTTTCTAGCCCTCGATCTTGATGCCGTTGTCCTTGACCACCTTGGACCAGCGCTCGGTCTCGAACTTGAGCTTGTCCCGGTAGGCCTCGGGCGTCGAGCCGGTGGTGAAGTAGCCGAGGTCAGCGAACTTCTTCTCGACCTCGGGATCCTTGATGATCTGTCGCACCAGCCCGTTCAGCCGATCGACGATCGGGCGCGGCACGCCGGCCGGCGCCACGACGCCGAAGAACACCGCGCTCACCATGTCGGGCATGCCGAGTTCCACCACCGTCGGCACCTCGGGTGCCACCGGCGAACGCCGCTCGGACGACACGACGAGGCCTTTGAGCCTGCCCTGCGCGGCATGCACGCCGGCCGGCATCACGACATCGATGACGACGGGGACATGGCCGCCCATGACGTCGCGCAGCGCCTCGGCCGCGTTCTTGTAGGCGATGTTCTCGAGATTGAGTTTGTTGCGGGCGCGGAACAGCTCGGCCCAGAGATGCGGCTGGTTGCCAAGGCCGGACGTGGCGTAGCGCACCTTCTGCGGCTGCTTGGCGGACCACTCGACGAACGACTTGTAGTCCTTGACCGGCAGGTCCTTGTTGACGGCGATGAAATCGGGGATGTCGGCCAGCGTCGAGATCGGCTGGAAGTCCTTCCGCGGATCGAACGGCTGCTTCAGCCCGAGCGCGGCGTTGGTCGCCAGCGTCGTCGTGCCGAGCAGCAGCGTGTTGCCGTCGGGCTTCGACTTGGCGACCAGCTCCATGCCGATGATGGTGTTGCCGCCGCCCTTGTTCTCGACGAGCACCTGCTGGCCGATCAACGGCGTCATTTTCTCCGCGAGCAGGCGGCCCGCGGTGTCGGTGGCGCCGCCCGGGCCGTAGGGAACGACGATCTTGATCGGCTGGCTGGGCCAGGTCTGCGCCCGCACCGCCGAGGCGGCCACGATCGTCCAGCCGGCGGCCCCCGCCAGCAACCCGCGTCTCTTGATCATGTTTCCACCCTCGTCCCGTTTACGGGCGGAAGGATCGCAAAGGCCCGTCGCCCGCGCAACGCGCGCGCAGCTCGCGTTTTGCTGTGTGGCGCCCTACTCGGCGGGTTTGGGCGCGGCCGCCGCGTGCACGTCGCGCTCGCTCGGCAACAGCGACAGGGCGCAGAACGAGCAGAAAGCGATGCCGGCCAGCACCATCAGCAGCACCGGGAAGCCCGCATCCTTCACCGCCGGCCCGATCAGGGCCACGACGAACGAGCTCACGCCGAAGCCGATCGCCAGCCGCACGCCGGTGACGCGGCTGCGCATGCGGTCGTCGATGTAGCGCACGATCATGGCGTCGGTGAACGGGATGGCGCCGAACACCAGCAGCATGAAGCCGATCGCCGTCACGAACAGCGCCCAGTCCTCGACCTGCGAGGCGATCAGGAACAGCGGCACCTGCAGCAGCACGATCGGCAGGTAGATGTTCTTCAGCGGATAGCGGTCGATCAGCTTGCCGACCACGAGCTGCGCCAGCGAGGCGAGGGAGAAGATGACGAACAGCATCGTCGCGAGTTCCGCCGGATCCTGCACCGCACCCTTCACGCGTTCGCGCAGCAGCTCACCGTTCCCGTTGGTCGTGAAATTGAAGATGATGCTGCCGGTGACGGCCGTGAAGGTCATGATGCCGAACACGCGCGCCATCACCGAAGGCGGCAGGTCGAGCATCTTGGGCGCACGCTTGGCCGGTGCCGTCTCCTCGCGCGGCACCAGCAGCACGAAGGCCACGGCGCAGACAAGGCAGATGACCCCGGGCAGGATGAAGGCGGTCTGCCAGCCGAAGCGCTGGGCGATGTAGACCGAGGCGCCGGCGGCAATGGCGATGCCCATATTGCCGGCGAGCCCGTTCACACCGATCGTGAAGCCCGGATTCTTCGCCTTCTGCACCAGCATCGGAATGCCGACGGGATGGTAGATAGAGGCAAAGGCGCCCATCAGCGTCAGCGCCGCGCCGATCTGCCATTTGTTGGAGCAGAGCGCGATGATCAGCGCCGAGACCCCCATGCCGGCGAAGAAGATAACCATCATCACCCAGCGGCCCCACAGGTCGCCGAGGCGGCCGCTGACGATCGAGCCCGCGCCGAACATGAAGAGCGCGCCGTAGTTGAATGGCGTGAGTTCCGTCCACTCGACGCCCCAGACGCCGGCAATGACGCCCCACGAATAGGCGAACACCACCAGGATCCAGTGATCCATGGCGTGGCCGATGTTGAGCAGGATCGAGGTGGGGCTCGTGTGACTCATCTTGTTCGTTCCTCTGGGGACATCAGGGTAGGCATGGCCGCCCTGGCTGTCTTGCGCTAAGTTGCCAATCTATGTCGCAAAACCGCCAGACGCCGCTGCGCTCCACCGACCCGGCGGACTACCAGCGCGTGCCGCGCGCGGTCGCGGCCATGCCCAAGGATTTCGCCGACCGGTTCGAGATCGCGTCGCACCGCCATGCCCGGGCGCAGTTGATCTACGCGACGGCCGGCACCATGCGTGTCTCGACCGAAGAGGCGGTCTGGGTGGTGCCGCCGCAACGTGCGCTGTGGATGCCGGCGGGTGTTCGCCACTCCATCGTCATGTCGGGCGACGTCACCATGCGCACGCTCTACCTCAGGCGCGATGCGGCCCACGGCATGCCCGCCACCTGTCGCGTGCTGCCGGTTTCGCCGCTGCTGCGCGAACTGATCGTGCGCGCGACGGAACTGCCGATGCACTACGACGAGCACGGTGCGGCGGGCCACGTCGTGGCGCTGATCCTCGACGAGTTGCACAATGGGCCGTCGCTGCCGCTTCATCTGCCGATGCCGCGCGACCGGCGCTTGCACCGGCTCTGCTCGGCCCTGCTCGCCAATCCGGGCGATCCGCGCACGCTTGAGAACTGGGCAAGACGCGCCGGCGCCAGCCCACGCACGCTTGCCCGCCTGTTCGTCGGTGAAACCGGCCTGACCTTCGGCGCCTGGCGGCAGCAGGCGCGCGTGCTCGAAGCCATGGGCCGTCTGGGTGGTGGCCAGGCCGTGACCGACGTCGCGCTCGATCTCGGCTACGACAGCGTCAGCGCCTTCAGCGCCATGTTCCGCCGTGCTTGCGGAGCATCGCCCAGCAGCTATCGCCCTGCGACAAGACCCTCCGCGACGTGAGGAGATTTCCCAAGCTTTTGCAATCGGTTAGACCACACAGTGCTTGACGCTGGACGGTAATAATCCCCCAATGCGGCCCCCTTTTGGGGTAATCTAAACTCTCATTTACCGAAGATTGGCTGCTCCGCCGCCGCTTGGAGTTCCTGTTGAAGCCGACCGACATCGCCAATCCCGACTACTTTCATAAAGTCGTCGATTGCCAGTGGGCCTGCCCCGCCCATACGCCCGTCCCCGAGTACATCCGACTGATCGCACACGGGCGCTACTCCGACGCCTATATGATCAACTGGAAGTCCAACGTCTTCCCCGGGATCCTCGGGCGGACGTGCGACCGGCCCTGCGAGCCGGCCTGCCGCCGCAGCCGGGTCGAGGACGAGACCCTCGTCAAGGGCAAGAAGGAGCCGGTGGCGATCTGCCGGCTGAAGCGCGTCGCCGCGGACTTCAAGGACGATGACGACGTCAACGCCAAGATGCCGAAGGCGCCGGCGAAGAACGGCAAGCGCGTGGCCTGCATCGGCGGCGGCCCCGCCTCGCTCACCGTCGCGCGCGATCTCGCGGTGCTGGGCTACGAGATCGTGATCTACGACCAGGATCCCAAGCTCGGCGGCTTCATCCGCACCCAAATCCCGCACTTCCGCCTGCCCGAGGCGGTGATCGACGAAGAGGTCGGCTACATCACCGGCATCGGCAACATCGAGTTCCGACACCAGAAGGTCGACTCGATGAAGAAGGTTCTGGCCGAGGGCTACGACGCGGTGTTCGTCGGCTCCGGGGCGCCGCGCGGCCGCGACCTCGACGTGCCCGGCCGCAAGGAGGCCGCCGCCAGCATCCACATCGGCCTCGACTGGCTCTCCTCCGTCTCGTTCGGCCACACCACGAAGGTCGGCAAGAAGGTGATCGTGCTGGGCGGCGGCAACACCGCGATGGACTGCTGCCGCACCGCGCGGCGCCTCGGCGGCGAGGACGTGAAGGTGATCGTCCGCTCCGGCTTCGACGAGATGAAGGCGTCTCCCTGGGAGAAGGAAGACGCGATGGGCGAGGACATCCCCATCCTGAACATGCTGGTGCCGAAGGAAGTTCGCCACGAGGGCGGCAAGATCAAGGGCGTGCTGTTCGAGGAAGTCGTCGCCAAGTACGACGACAAGGGCCGGCGCAGCCTGGTGCCCTCTGGCAAGCCCGACCAGTTCCACGAGTGCGACGACGTCCTGGTCGCGATCGGCCAGGAGAACGCCTTCCCGTGGATCGAGAAGGACACCGGCATCGAATTCGACAAGTGGGGCCTGCCGCAGCTCGGCGAGACGACGCTGCAGAGCACCAACAGGAAGATCTTCTTCGGCGGCGACGCGGCGTTCGGCCCGAAGAACATCATCTGGGCGGCCGCGCATGGCCATGACGCGGCGATCTCGATCCACAAGTTCCTGGCTGGCGGCAATGTCGCGGAGCGGCCGGCGCCGGGCGTGAACATCGTCAGCCAGAAGATGGGCATCCACGAGTGGAGCTACGACAACGCGCCGACCATCGACCACCGCTTCAAGGTTCCGCACCGCGCCAAGAAGGAGGCGCTGAAGGACATCATGGCCGAGGTCGAGCTGGGCTTCGATCCGCAGCTCGCCTTCAGGGAGGCGCAGCGCTGCCTGAACTGTGACGTCCAGACCGTCTTCACCGGCAAGCTGTGCATCGAGTGCGACGCCTGCGTCGACATCTGCCCGATGGACTGCATCACCTTCGCCGAGAACGCCGAGGAGAAGGATCTCCGCACCCGCCTGATGGCGCCGGCGATGAACCCGACGCAGGATCTCTATGTCGGCAACGACCTCAAGACCGGCCGCGTCATGGTCAAGGACGAGGATGTCTGCCTTCACTGCGGGCTGTGCGCCGAGCGCTGCCCGACCGGCGCATGGGACATGCGCAAGTACTACATGGAAATGACCCACGCGGAGCACGCATGCCGCAAGCAGTAATCATGGTCTTTCGGACCGCGCGCGTCCCGCGCGCTCATGTCCTTGAGCGAGCCAGAGGCACGCGGTCCGGAAGAGCATGAAATAATGGACGCTCTCACAATGACCAAGCCAGCAATAGCCGCCGTCAACGACTTCGTCGTCAAGTTCGCGAACGTCAACGGTTCCGGATCAGCCTCGGCCAACGAGCTGTTCGCCCGCTCGATCCTGCGCATGGGCGTGCCCGTCAGCCCGCGCAACATCTTCCCCTCCAACATCCAGGGCCTGCCGACCTGGGACGAGGTGCGCGTCACCGAGAAGGGCTATCTCGGCCGCCGCGGCGGCGTCGACATGATGGTCGCGATGAACCCGCAGACCTGGGCCGAGGACGTGAAGGAGATCTCGCCGGGCGGCTATCTCTTCTACGACTCGACCAAGCCGATGCCGTCCTCGATGTTCCGCGAGGACATCAACGTGATCGGCGTGCCGCTCACCGCCATCACCAACGCCACCTACTCCGACGCCCGCCAGCGCCAGCTCTTCAAGAACATCATCTATGTCGGCGCGCTCTCGGTGCTGCTCGACATCGACGACAACGAGATCAAGAAGCTGTTCGGCGAGCAGTTCAAGGGCAAGGAGAAGCTGCTCGATTCCAACGTCAAGGCGATGAACCTCGGCCGCGACTGGGTGAAGCAGCATCTCGACCCGGACATGGTGAAGCTCAAGGTCCGCCGCGCCGACAACGTCGGCGACCGCATCTTTGTCGAGGGCAACAGCGCGGCGGCGCTCGGTGCCGTCTACGGCGGCGCCACGGTCTGCGCCTGGTATCCCATCACGCCCTCCTCCTCGCTCGCCGAGGCCTTCCAGGCGCACTGCAAGCGGCTGCGCCACGACAAGGAGACCGGCAAGGCCAAGTACGCCATCGTCCAGGCCGAGGACGAGCTCGCCTCGATCGGCATGGTGATCGGCGCGGCGTGGAACGGCGCGCGCGCCTTCACCGCGACCTCCGGCCCCGGCATCTCGCTGATGACCGAGTTCATCGGCCTCGCCTATTTCGCCGAGGTGCCGGCCGTCATCGTCAACGTGCAGCGCGGCGGTCCGTCGACCGGCATGCCGACCCGCACGCAACAATCCGACCTCCTGTCCTGCGCCTACGCCTCCAACGGCGACACCAAGCACGTGCTGCTGTTCCCCGAGGATCCGCGCGAGTGCTTCGACTTCACCGCCGACGCGCTCGACCTCGCCGACCGGCTGCAGACACCGGTGTTCGTCATGACCGACCTCGACATCGGCATGAACCATCGCCTGTGCAGGCCGTTCGCCTGGGACGAGAACCGCGTGCTCGACCGCGGCAAGGTCATGACGGCGGCCGACCTCGACGCCGGCAAGACCTTCGGCCGCTACCTCGACGTCGACGGCGACGGCATCCCGTTCCGCACCTATCCCGGCACGCACCCGACGAAGGGCTCCTACTTCACGCGCGGCACCACCAAGGACGAGTTCGCGCGCTACTCCGAGGAAGGCCCGGTCTACGTCCGCAACATGGAGCGGCTGCAGAAGAAGTTCGACACCGCGAAGAAGATCGCGCCGCAGCCGGTGCGCTACTCCTCGCCCAAGCCGACGCGCTACGGCGTGATCTATTTCGGCTCGACGAGCCCCGCCATGCGCGAGGCACTCGACCATCTCGAGGAGGGCGGCAACCACGTCAACGCGCTGCGCGTGCGGTCCTTCCCGTTCGCCCAGGGCGTCGAGGACTTCATCCACGAGCACGACCGCGTGTTCGTGGTCGAGCAGAACCGCGACGGGCAGCTGCGCACCATGCTGATGAGCGAGTACACGCTCGACGCGCGCAAGCTCGTGCCGGTGCTCCACTACGACGGCACGCCGATCACGGCGCGCTTCATCTCGGCCGACATCGCCAAGAAGCTCGGCCAGTTCAAGGTTGTCTCGTTCGAGAAGGCCGCGTCATGACCTACATCGCCAAGCCCCGGCTGCACCATCCCTCGCTGGTCAAGAACAAGGCCGGCTTCACCCGCCGCGACTACGAAGGCGCGGTCTCGACTTTGTGCGCCGGCTGCGGCCACGATTCGATCAGCGCCGCCATCATCCAGGCCTGCTACGAGCTCGACATCCTGCCGCACCAGGTCGCCAAGCTCTCCGGCATCGGCTGCTCGTCCAAGGCGCCGACCTATTTCGTGGGGGCGAGCCACGGCTTCAACACCGTGCACGGCCGCATGCCGTCGGTGATGACCGGCGCCAACCTCGCCAACCGCGACCTGATCTATCTCGGCGTGTCGGGCGACGGCGACTCCGCCTCGATCGGCCTCGGCCAGTTCGCCCACGTCATGCGGCGCGGGGTGAACATGACCTACATCGTCATGAACAACGGCGTGTACGGCCTGACCAAGGGCCAGTTCTCGGCGACCGCCGACAAGGGCTCGATCAGCAAGAAGGGCGTGGCCAACTCCGACGAACCGATCGACATGGTGTCGCTCGCCATCCTGATGGGCGCCACCTTCGTCGGCCGCTCCTTCTCCGGCGACAAGCATCAGCTCGTGCCGCTCATCAAGGCGGCGATGTCGCACAAGGGTGCAGCCTTCCTCGACGTCATCAGCCCGTGCGTGGCCTTCAACAACCACGCCGGCTCGACCAAGAGCTACGAGTACGTGCGCGAGCACAACGAGGCGCTGAACCGCCTCGACTTCATCGAGGGCCGCGAGGAGATCACCGCCGACTACGAGCCGGGCACCGTCACGACCGTGGAGCAGCACGACGGCTCCCTCCTGCGCCTGCGCAAGCTCGGCGAGGACTACGACCCGTCCGACAAGGTGGCGGCGGTGAAGCGCATCCAGGAGGGCCTGCACGCCGGCGAGGTCGTCACCGGCCTGCTCTACGTCAATCCCTCGCCCAAGGATCTGCACGCCAACCTCAACACGGTCGACGTGGCGCTCAATACGCTGAACGCGCCCGAGCTCTGCCCGGGTTCGGCGGCACTCGACCGCATCAACGCGAGCCTGCGCTGAGGCCGTTCGTCGCCATCGTCATAGGAGCGGGCGCCGCTATCGGTCTGTGCGCAGCGGGCTTCGCTTGGATCATGGTGGAAGGCATACACGCTGCCGGCAATGGTGTGTATCAAGCCGTCTACGATTTGCTCGTGCCCATGGCCGCCTGCGGGGCCGTCCTGGGTGCTTGCACGGCCACTTGGTGGACCCTTTCGCTCGCTGATCGACCTCGCTTGGCCCGGCTGGCGGCTGCCTGCAGTTTGGGTAGTGCCGCGATGCTCATTGTCCTCATCGATCGGCTACGCGCCCTGCCGCTCCTCTAGAGCTTCGCATCCGATCGCCTCACCCTGAGCGACCGTCGTGTTGGTCAAGCGGTTGCCCATGGTTTTTTGTCCCTGAGGATGGCGTTGAGGATGGTCACGAGCTTGCGCATGCAGGCAACGATGGCGACCTTGGCCGGC
>Ga0172367_10000506_pt1 | contig 60111 bp, 68 predicted proteins | sample Lak10m_FD_114542 | JGI IMG/M metagenome (GOLD analysis project Ga0172367, IMG submission 114542) | Freshwater microbial communities from Kabuno Bay, South-Kivu, Congo - kab_022012_10m | ecosystem: Environmental > Aquatic > Freshwater > Lake | place: Democratic Republic of the Congo: South-Kivu... | reverse complement strand
GCTGACAAGCTCGCGGTTGAACGACCCGACGACTCTCGCGCCGCCTTTAATCGTGGATGGTATGAACTGCGCGATGGCAACTTCCGCCTCGGCCACCAACTGCTGCGCCGTGGTCGTAAGGTAGGAGTGTTTGGCAACAGCAAGCCCAACACGCCCCAGCCAGAGTGGAACGGCAAGCCCTGTGCTACGCTGCTCATGTACCTTGAAGGCGGACTAGGGGACCAGATTCAGCAGCTAGGCTATATCCGCAATGTCCGCCAAACGGAAACAGCCGACATCATTGTTTCCTGCTCAGGCGAGCTAGTGCGCTTTGTCCACGACGCCAATCTTTGTTCGGCGGTGGTGCAGCACGGCGCGGAATACGGCGTTTACCACGACTGCTGGATGGCTGGTATGTCAGCTCCGGCATACATGAACTTATCCAAAGAGATGATTCATGGCGACCCGTACCTCGACAAGATCCCATATGTCCGCCAGTCCAAGAAGCTGCGGGTGGGTTTACGTTGGTCGGGCAACAAGCAGTTTGAGGCTCAGCACCACAAGCTGTTCCCAGCACCCCTATTCTTCGATGCCGTCAAACGGGACGACGTAGAGTTTATCAGTCTGCAACGGGACGCCGACTTGGAATACAAGCCCGATTGGGCGCAAACGGTGCCCCTTGATACATGGTGTGATACCCAAGCCGCCGTCAGTACCTGCGATCTCGTAATCTCGTCCTGTACGTCCGTAAGCCACCTTTCTGCGGCAATGGGCGTGCCAACGTGGGTTGTCATTCCCGTAATGGGGTATTATCTGTATGCGGAACCCGGTCCCAAGACGCCCTACTACAACTCTATGCGGCTGTTTCGCCAGCAGAAGTATGGCGACTGGAGCCATCCTTTTGACGAAATTAAGGTCGTAAGCTATGAGCATGAACTACTGCCTCGTTGAAAACAACGCCATTGTCGAAGGTCCTCGCGGCCTTCCGCGTTCGTGGCGCAACGTCTCCGGACTGAATCTGATGGACGCGTCCGGCCTCCAATCGCTCGGCTGGCTCTCCGTGCGTTTGGAGGAGGGTGCCGTGGACGAGAAGTTTGTCGGCAGCACGTTCACGATCACTCCCACCGAGGTCATCGAGACTAAGCAGTGGCGCAAGTACACCGCCGAGGAGGTGGCCGAGAACAACGCCCAGAAAGCGAGTCAGGTCCGCAGCGAGCGCAACAAGAAGCTCGCCGACACGGACTGGACGCAGGGCAAGGACATCCCCGACGCGACCAGCGCCGCGTGGGCGCCCCACCGCCAAGCCCTCCGCGACATCCCGCAGCAGCCCGGCTTTCCGACCAACGTAGTCTGGCCCGTCAAGCCCGTCTGAGTCGTAAACTGTACCCATCATGGCCCTCGACTTTCCTAGCAGTCCGTCGCTCAATCAAATCTACTCCTCCGGGGGTAGAAACTGGATCTGGAATGGCTCCGAGTGGCTGGGCTACAACCTCGGTGTGACTGGCCCGACGGGGTACACCGGGTACACGGGGGCTCCTTCCAACGTCACCGGACCGCCGGGGTACACCGGGTACACCGGTCCGCAGGGCGTGACGGGGTACACCGGTCCGACTGGGTACACTGGGCCCGCGCTGAACGCTCCGACGAGCGACACGGCTCCGGCTTCTCCGATCGACGGCGATCTCTGGTGGGACTCCACCACGGGCAAGCTGATGATCTACTACGTTGACATCAGCGGAAGTCAGTGGGTTGAGGCATCGCCGAGTTCCCCGGGCCCGCAAGGTGCGACCGGATACACGGGCTACACCGGGTATACCGGGTACACCGGGCCTGCTGGGGCTTCGGCAGGCATCACGAACGTCGTCACAGCCGCGGGCAACACGACGCTCACCTCGACGCCGACTCTGCTTCGCATCACGCCGACCGACTACGGCACCACGGTGAAGCTGCCGAACGCGACGACGATGACGGTCGGCACAGACAAGTTTGAGATTCAGAATCTTTCTGAGTTCCACGTCCGCATCACAGACAACAGCGGAACTCTGATCGGTTTCGTTAACCGATTTGGCGTAGTGAAGGTAGGGTTGTTTGACAACGCAAGTTCCGCTGGAACGTGGGTGCTTAATGAGGCACTTCGTTATGGTGTTTCCGCAGAATCACCGGCAAACGCTACTTGGGAACAGATTGTCGGTGCAGGAAACCCTGTACAGTCCGCTGTCATCGAACTTGATTCTGCCCGCGCTTTCGTGCTTGTCCGAAGTTCAACGGGAATCCTTTACGGTCAGGCCTACGATCAAGCGACTAACACTTGGGGCTCTCCAGCTCTTATCCGTAACGCCGTTGTATACGTCGCATCCGCCGCATTAAAAATCAGCTCAAGCGCAGTGTTGGTCGCTTCCTCGACAACCTCGACAGCTTTTGAAGCGGTTGTACTTTCTATCAGCGGCACGACCATCACGGTAAACACTGCCGCGACCTTAACCCTCGGCGCGGCAGTAAATCAATTCCAGTTTTTCAAAGCCGTTCCTTCTGGAGGTTTTGTTTACGGTTACACGAACGCCATTTCGAGCAGCTCTTTGCTCGTCCCGATGACGGTGAGTGGCACAACCGTCACGATAGGTTCGGTCGTCACCGCTTTTAGCGGAGCAACGGGATCAACCCTGTACGGAAATACCGCGCTCGATAAAGTCGTACTTTACAATCCGGGCGATAACGCTGGAAACGGCGGTTTTATCGTCTACTCGCTTTCCGGTACTACGCTCACCGCCGGGACGAGAGTAAGCGTCGGATTCAGCACTAACTTAGGGGCTCAATTCATTCGACTAACGGACACGACGTTTTTCTTTGACGCCTACTCCAACTCCTCCGCCATAGGGTACGTTGGTGTCTTGTCGATCTCAGGTACGACCGCAACGCGATACATTTCGGCCAACCTATCTACCGGCGCCTCTTCTTTCGCCCGGGCGATGTTTCCAGTCACTTCAACAAAAATTTTCTTCTCCTTCTCAAACGGCTTTAGCCAAATCTATTGGAATCTTCTCACGTTCACTGGAAGTGCCGTTACGCTCGGTACTGCTCTTACCAGTGCACCAGCCAATGTATCAACGGGCCCCATCGGTCTTTCTGGAACAGATCTTTCAGTGGAAGCGGGCACCAACCTTGTCGTGCTCGATTGCTCTGGAGCAAGTCTGACCGTAAAAAACTACTTCGGTCAAGGAATTGCTGTTGGCGGGCTTAATCCGAACAACTACGGAGTCCCGCAAGCGTTGGTCTCGGGCAATGTCCTTACCCCGGCCACTTCTGTCCAACCGATCAGCTCGATACAATTTCTTCGGGGGCTGAGATCGGCGATACAGGTTCCAAACTTGTCCGTCCAAATGGGTTCCTTTGGTAATCACGGCATTCCGTTAGAAAATCAGAAGATTGCTTTCCTTGTCGCCGGTGTTATCGGCAATAGCTCCGTCATGAGAAAGTTTGAACTCGCCTAAAACATGAGCGTTGTCATCACCCCTCAGTCGGTGTTTGGACCGTTTAAGCAGATCGAGGTTTTGCCTGATCGCCTCCGCTGCGACGGCGCGGAACTGCCGTTCAACGTCCTCGGCCCTTACGAAATTAGCGAGGACGACTCGCTCGCGCCTCCGCCGTTCGTTGACGAGGTTAAGCTCGCGTCTGAAATCCGCGCCGAGCGAAACCAGAAGCTCGTCGAGTCCGACTGGTCGCAGTTGGTGGATACGCCGCAGGCGATCAAGGACAAGTGGGCTCCCTACCGCCAGCAACTTCGCGACTTGACGACCCAGCCGCAGTTCCCCCATGTAGTGGTTTGGCCTAACACGCCATAACCAAACCCACCACACATGCCGCTGACCAAAAAGGGATCGAAGATCAAGAAGGCGATGGAGAAGGAGTACGGTGCCAAGAAGGGCAAAGCCGTCTTCTACGCTTCCGCCAACAAGGGCCGGATCAAGGGCGTCGAGAAACGCTCCCGGTAAGCTCCCGTTCCAACAGGCAGACGATGAATTTTTCCGTCGTACTGATCTGTCGGAACGAGTCCCGCACCATCCCCCGCCTTCTGGCCTCCCTCGTGGAGTTCCAGAAGCGCGGGGGAAAAGTTATTCTGGTGGACACGGGATCGACCGACAACAGCGCGGAGGTTGCACGCAATCTCGGCGTCGAGGTGCACGAGGTCGGCGAGCGATTCCTCTTCACCATCGACGAAGCCCTCGCGAAGGAGATCAACGAGCGTTTCATCTTCGGGGAGGAGGCTCCTCTCGTCAAAGAAGGCGACCGGCTCTTCGACTACTCAAAGGCCCGCAACTTTGCGGCCTCGCTCGCGCCGACCGATATGGTCGCGATGCCCGACTGCGACGAGGAGTACACGCGCCTTAACCTCGACGCCATTCAGGCCAAGATTGACGAGGGCGTTGGGCAGCTTGAGTACGAGTTCGTTTTCGCCCACGACGAGCACGGCAACGAGATCGTCAAGTTTCGCCACTGCAAGTTCTACGACCGCACGAAGCTCCACTGGGTCGGCGTGGTCCACGAGGTGCTCGCGGGCACGGCCACGCGTGCGTACCTCCCTCCGGACATCGTCAAGCTGGAGCACTGGCAGCAGCCGTCCGACCACCGCAGACGCTACCTCACGGGTCTAGCACTCGACTGCTTCCAGAACCCAACGAACGACCGCAACTCGCACTACCTTGCCCGCGAGATGCTGTACACGGGCCGGTACAAGTCAGCGTTCCGAGAGTTCGAGCGGCACATCGCCATGAACGGGTGGTTCACCGAGGCCACCCAGAGCGTCATTTTTCAGGGCGAGTGCGCCCAGTACCTCGGCAACGAGGAGCTCGCGCTCGAAAAGTGGCACAAGGCCATCGGCAGGGACTCCTCGCGCCGCGAGCCTTGGCTCCGTCTGGCCCAGTACTTCTTCAAGAAGGGAGACGCGCAACGTACCGCGGCCTACGCGGCGGCTGCGCTCACGATCCCGTGGTCCGATTTCTATGCGAACAACGCTAATCACTACCGGCACGAACCTCACGAGCTACTCTATTGGGCACTGTGGTGGCTCGGAGACAAGCAAGGGAGCTTCGAGCACTGGAAAAAGGCCCGCGACTTCTTCCCGGAGAACGAAAAGTACCGCCGGGACTCGATTTTCTACCTCGATTTCCTCAACCCGAAGGTGTCCATCGTCATCCCGACGCTCGGGCGCGAGGAGCAGTTGACGAATTTGGTCAATTCGCTGCCCGAAACGACCGGCTGGGCCAATTTCGAGGTGATCGTAAAGCGGGACTCCTTCGAGAACCGCTCTGGGGTACCGAAAATGGTCAAAAAGGGCGTCGAAGAGTCCACGGGCGAGTTCGTTTGCTTCCTCGGGAACGACTGCGTGCCCGAAAAGGGCTTCCTGAGGCGTGCTTTGGAGCAAATGTACCGGATTTTTGCCCACGGGGACGGTTTGGTGGGCCTGAACGACGGTATTTGGGCCAAAGGCGAGATCGCAACCCACTGGCTGGCCTCCAAGAGACTCCTACCGCTGCTGGGCGGGGAGTTTTTTCACACGGGGTACCACCACGCGGGCTGCGACAACGAGTTGACGGGCCGCTGCCAGCTTCTGGGCAAGTACGCGTGGGCCGAGGACGCCAGAATCACTCACAACCACCCCGTCAAGCACGGCTGGGACAAGGCGGACGAGGTTCACAAGCTGGCCTACAGCCGGGTAGAAGAGGATCGCGAGCTTCTGAAGGCCCGGGCGGCGAACTTTGGGTTCTCCCACCTCCTTGTCTAGTCGTATACTAAGTACACGCCATGTCCTGCCAGCCCCCCAGTACGCCCTGCCCCTGTGAACCGTGCCAGACCCAGTGCGACCCCGCGCACGAGCCGCTGCCGAGCACCGTTGACAACTTCGTGACCCAGTTCTTCGGGTCGGTCACAAAGACCTGCGTCAACAATCAGGTCGTCTGGTCGCTGCCCTGCAATCTCGACGCGGGTGTACCCGGGTACCCCCGCTCACCCAGCGAGGGTCTCGCATGCTACTTTAAGCGTCTGATCAACGATCTTTTCGTCCTCTTCAGCTCGCTGGGCACGATGGCGTTCCAGAACGCCAACGCGGTGAACATCACGGGCGGTGCGATCACCGGGATGCCGACCCCGACAAACCCGACCGACGTGGCCCCCAAGGACTACGTTGACACCGAGATCGCCCGAAATGTTCCCGTGTTCAACGTCCGCAACTACGGTGCCGTGGGTAACGGTGTGGCCGACGATACGGCTGCGGTGAACGCGGCCCTCTCCGCCGCCACGGTGGGCATCTCCGACGGCGCGGGTTTCTCTACCCGGGGCGTCGTTTACTTTCCCCGCGGTAACTACCGGGTCACGTCCACGATTGCCGTCGCGGCTCCCTTGGACACCACGGCGTTTAATCTTCAGTTCCGGGGCGACGGCATTGGGGTGAGCGTCATTACTCAGGCGACGGCCACTCAGGGTGGCTTTGTCGTTTCGTTGATCGGATCGACCCCCGCCACCTCAGTGAGCCGCACGGTTGGCTTCTCCGACCTCACGCTGCGTGCCGGGGCACTCTGTGGTCGTGCGATCCTCATCGATAACGGCACCTCGACCAGCTACCACAAGTCGCCCGGATCGAAGCTCACCCGCGTATCCATCGAGAGCCCGAGCACGTTCTTCTACTGGGCCAACGGCGTGCAGTTTAACCAGACTTGGAACGCGGTGGTGGACGGCTGCTTCATCGCAGGTAATCCGACGACCGACGCCAGTCTCACGGGCCGAGGAATCGACCTCACCGGCCTCTGCGTCAACTTCTCACTGTCCAACACGCAGCTCAACTTCTGGGACATCGGATTCGCGAGCATCAACAACAGCGTCTCCACGTCCGACCAGAACACCGAAGGCATCGTCTTCGACAAAATGTTCATGGTGCCGGTGAAGACGGGTGTGCACGTCAAGGGTAACCCCAACGCGGACTTCGCGGGTCTTGGTCTGGACTGGGACGGTCGATACGTCACGGGCCGCGTGGGCTTAGTTTTCCTGTCCAACAGCCACATTGACGCCCGTGGAGCGGCTGGCACTGCTTCATTGAAGCTCGAAAACGTCAACGCGTTCCTAGTGACCTCAAACATGCTCATCGCCTCCGACGGCGCGGCGAACATCGCGTACCTGAACGGAGCCTACGAGGGCACCTTCACCGGCAACTCGCTCTTCGGGCCGTGCAGCGTCGGCGTCGAAGTGGTCGGCAAGTCCACGAATAGCACCTTCACCGGCAACCAATTCCGTCAAGGCGGCAACGCCAGTTTCCCGACCGCGTTCCAGTTCGGTACGGACACCCAATTCAACATCGCGACGAACAACACTCGCGAGAACCAGTACCCACTGATCAACACCGACAGCTCCACCGCTGTGGGCGGAGAGTCCAACAATCAGGTCGGTCAGACTGTGAACATCTCGGCTTCGGTCACGACGATGGGCGGAACTTCCAACGAGACTTTCAGCGTGGACATCACGCGTGCTTCGTTGGGCCGTAAGGCCCCGGCTATTCCAGTTTCTTTGAACGTAGTCGCGACGAACATCGGCGTACTCTACGACTGGAACGGTATCGCCAACTCCAAGACTACGGCTCGCATCCGTGTCTACACGTTAGACGGCACCAACCTCCCCGGAGGCACCACCTACCGTCTCGGTCTCACGGTCAACCCCGGCACCTACTAAACCATGTCTTGCTGCAACAATAGCTGCGATCCCGACCACGAGCCGCTGCCGAGCACGGTCGATAATTTCGTTACCCAGTTCTTCGGCGAAGTCACGAAGACCTGCGTCGATGGGCAGGTCGTGTGGGAACTGCCGTGTAACCTCGACGAGGGCATCCCGGGCTACCCCCGCGTTGAAGGCGAAGGGCTCGCGTGCTACTTCTCCCGCGTGCTGGAAGACATCAGCATGGGCGGGGGCGGCGGTGGCCCGGTGGACGCGCTCTTGCGTGCCAACAACCTCTCCGACCTGACCAACGTCCCGACCGCCCGCACGAATCTGGGGCTCGGAACGATGGCGACGCAGAACGCCACGAACGTGGCCATCACGGGCGGCACGATCTCGAACGCTCAGATCGTCAACCCCACCATCACGGGTGCCACGATCAACACGAGCAACGTCACCGGAGGCACCATCACGGGTGCTGCGGTGAAGTCGCTCCCGGCCCCGGTTCTCTCTGGCGACGCGGCGACCAAAGCCTACGCCGACGCCGCCGCTGCTGGCTTGTCGGTTTTAAGCCCGGTCCGCGTTGCGACTATCGGAGCTAACATCAACTTGACGGGCGGTGCGCCTGACACGCTGGACACCATTCTGCTGGCCCCCAACGACCGCGTCCTCGTCAAGGACCAGAGCACGCCATCGCAGAACGGCGTCTACTACGTCCAGACGCTTGGCACTGGTAGCAACGGGACTTGGGCTCGAACAACCGACGCTGACACGACCGGCGAACTCGTCACCGGCACCTACGTCTTCGTTAACTCGGGTGCCACGAATTCGAGCACCTCGTTCGTCATCACGACGACCGGCGTAATCACGATTGGTACGACGCCGATCACTTGGACCCAGTACTTCTCGGTCGGTTCAATCTCGTTCTCCTCAATCACGGGGTCCGTCGTCGCGGGTCAAATCGCGTCCGTCAACGCGGCCTCCATCATCGGTTCGATCACGGCAGGTCAAATCGGCTCGATCAACGCCAACACGATCACGGGACTGATCACTTCGACGCAGATCGGATCGGTTAACGCGAACACCATCGTCGGCGGTATCACGGCCACCCAGATCAACGACGTTAACGCGGCGACGATTGTTGGCTCGATCTCTGCGAGCCAGATCGGATCGGTCAGTGCGGGCAGCATCACGGGCGTCATCGTCGGTGCCCAGTTGACGGACCAGATTCTGAACACTCAGCGGCTCATCGCGAGCGACATCTCCGTCGTTCGTCGCGTGAGCACGCTGCCGACGCTTCCGAACGTCAACTACCCCATCGGCGCGTTGGCCCTCAACACCACGAACCAGACGCTTTACCAGAACGTGGCCAACGTCTGGACGGTGGTGACCTCGTCGTCCTCGGTGACGGGCACGCTCACGGCCACCGACATCGCGAGCGTCAATGCGGGGTCCATCGTCGGTCTGATCATTGCGAGCCAGATCGGAACGGTGAGTGCCGCGTCTATTACGGGCAGCATTTCCTCTTCTCAGATTGGCTCCGTAAGTGCCACGGCCATCACGGGCACCATCACCTCAAGCCAAATCTCTTCCGTGAGTGCCGCAAGCATCGTCGGCGGCATCACCTCGTCGCAGATTTCTTCGGTGAGCGCAGGTTCGATCACGGGCGGCATCACCTCGTCCCAGATCACCTCCGTCAACGCCGCCTCGCTTACGGGCACGGTGAGCGCAGCCCAGATCGGGTCGGTCAACGCGACCACGATCACGATTGGCACCCTAGTGGACAGCCAGATCAGCTCGGTCAGCGCGGGCAAGCTCATTGCAGGCACCATCGGAGCCCAAGAGATCATTCTGTCGAACTCTGCCTCCTCAATCCTGCGCTCGGACAACTACTCCGCTGGTGCCTCTGGCTGGCGTATCCGAGGCAACGGCGACGGCGAGTTCAACAACGTCACAGTGCGCGGCACGTTCTCGGCGGGCACTGGCGCTGACGGAGTACTTAACGCCTCGCCGTCCGCCAGCACGTTTGGTAACAGCTCCTTCCGGCACATTGCGTTTCCTCAGTCCACGGTTGGCAGCACGGAGTTTCAGGCCAGAAACGGCGGCACCGCCTACGTTCGGATTGCAGCTTTTGACATCGGAAGCGGAGCAACCGCAGGAGGCGTCGAAGTCACGGGTTCTCTCGGAGGATCGACGACTCTTGGACCGGGTGGCGTGACCACCACGGGAACAATCGAAAGCCTCCGGCTTTTTGCGTCCTCGGTCTCGGTTGACGCGAAGGACTGTAATATCCGCGTGATGACGGGCGCAACCCCGACTATCGTACTCAACCGCGACCTTCAGCAAATCTGGATCAACGGCCAGAAGGTCGTAGCATCTCGTTACACGGGCCCCGTCACGACGTTGGCCGATGTGATCGCCTGTCTCCAATACCACGGCCTCTGCAACTAACCATGAAACCCGTCTCCCTCAAACGCGAAGATTTCGTCCCCATGCCCTTCGGTGGGCCGGAGAAGTTCCCCCGGCTCTGGCTCGATGGCCTCACCGACGTAGACATCCCTGAAGAGGGTGAAATTCGCTTCCGGTTCTCCCGCATCTCGAAAATCGAGAAGGAAGACCGTAGTGGCGAAACCACGTCGGTCGAACTCGTGCTCAAGAAGATCACGGACATCTGCGACTGCAAGGGCAAGGACGCGGAGTACAACGAGGACCGTGGCGAGGAGATGGACTCCGAGGACGAAGGCGAGAGCGAAGAGATGGACGCCGAGGACGCCCTCGACGCCATCATGGAAGACCTTGACGAAGAGGACATGGTTGACGAGTCCGAGGACGATAACCCCGAGAAGTACTAAATGTTCACCGTCGCTGACATCGCTTCAGACGCCAAGCGCATTCTCGCCAACTGCGATGACGCGACGCTGTTCAATCGCCTGAACTACGTCGTCGAGCTGCTCGCGAACGAGTCCGACTGGGACCCGCTTATCGGCGTCGTGGACATCTGTACGAACCCCGGCGAGACATGCGTGACGCTGCCCCGTGAGGTGGAGACCCCTCTCTCCATCAACATCGGCGGCACGCCCGCGCAGGCCCGCAACCGCTTCTTCTCGTTCCATCTGAACGGTCCGGGCGACGATTGCCGCGAGTCGTGCAGCTACACTTGGGACGACAAGGGCGACGTGCCGCTCTTCTACGATCCGCCCTCCCCGGTGCAGTTCATCGCGTTTCTAGAGAACCCGAATGACACAAACGCCGAGCTTTGGGTGTACGGGTACGACGAGCAGAACCGCTGGATTCGTACCGAGGTGAACGGCGAGATGGTGGACGGTTGTCCGGTGCCGACGATCTTCGGGTACGCTGTGCCGAACCCCGAGCAGCAGGTGTTTTCCCGCATCGTGCGCGTCCGCAAGAGCGTCACGCAGGGTTACATCCGCCTCACGTCCTTCGACATCGGAGTCAACACGGGCGTTCTCCTCGGCGACTACGCCCCCGACGAAACCGAGCCCTCCTACCGCCGCATCAAGCTCTCCCGCAACTGCGGTTGGGTCCGCGTGATTTATCGTCGCCGCGTCTTCAAGCTGAAGACGATGGACGACCTTATTCCGCTCCACAGTCCGTTCGCCCTCCTCATGGCCCTCAAGGCCACGCAGAAGATGGAAGACGACCAGATCGACGAGGGCGAGAAGTACTTGGCTCGCGCCATCGACTTCATCACCAAAGAACAGTTGTCCCGTAACCCCGTCACCACTCCGGAAGTACAGGTCCGCGGCCCGAACATTGCCGCCGCCTACAACCGTCTCGAATGATCCCTCCAAAGCTCATTCAGGGCGGGCTCGGCTTCTCGGGCTCGGCGTTCTGGATTCGCGGCATGGACTCGTCGCTCGACCCTGCGTTCCTGCAGGAGGCGGAGTACCGTTCCGCGATGAACGTGACCAACCGCGGCGGCGTCCTCAAGACCCGCCCCGGGTACAACTGCGTCTTCGAGCTGCCCCCGGGTCGCCTGCAGGGGTACACGCTGTTCCGCCCGACCGGCGGCGCGTGGCACCACGTTGTGGCGATTTCAGGCAAGGTGTACGTCTCCGCGTATCCGTTCAACTCCTACAGCGAGCTGCCGAACATCCAGTTTCATGTCGGCTCTGACCTCGTGGTGTTCGAGAAGGCTACGAAGTCTGTCGTCCAGAACCCGGACGGCTCGCTAACGGTGGTGGACCCGTTCGATGTGCTGGTGATGCAGGACGGACGCACGCCCGCCGCGTACTGGGACGGCTCAATCTCACGGCACCTGTCTCCGCTGAACAGCGAGACCCCGCTTGGCGTCTGGATGAAGTGGTCCGGTGACCGTTTGTGGGTGGGCCGTGACAACGAGCTGTTTGTTTCGGACATCGCTGACCCGCTCCGCTTCACCGAAACCGACTACCTCTCCGAGGGCGGAAGTTTCCGTTTGCCGGATAATGTAACCGGCCTCGCTGAGATCACGTCTACAGAGGTTCCCCAGCTTCTAGTCTTCACGGCGAACACCACGTCGATTTTTCAGTCGAACATCCGTGACCGGGCGACGTGGAAGACGACCCCCAACTTCCAGCGCGTTCTCTTCCCCGAGATCGGGTGCGCTTCTGGCCGGGCCATCGCCACCCAGTACGGTCAGCTCTGGTGGATGACGATGACCGGTGTCACGAGCCTGAACGCCGCGGCCCAGAGCCGCGTGTCCAGCGAACTCCTCTACCGCGACGTGGAGATGGCGGTCTCCAAGGGCAACCTCTCGCCGAACATCGACAAGGTAGCGGCCATCGCGTTCGAGAACTACGTCCTCTTCTCCGTTCCGTCCGGCGACCTCTTCAACCGGCACACTTGGGTGATGGACCAGTCGCCCGCTGAGAAGCTGAACGCAGGCTCCGCGAGCGCGTGGAACAGCGTCTGGACCGGCACACGGCCCGTGCAGTGGAGCGTAGGCGCCGTAAACGGCGTCCAGCGCATCTTCCACGCCTCGACCGATTACGACGGGAAGAACCGTATCTGGGAAGCCTTTATTCCCACCCGGCAAGACAACGGTCAGCCGATCACCTGCTACGTCGAGACCAAGGCCCACACGGACTTCAACGAGATGGCCCGTGGGCTGGACATGAAGACGTTCCGATTCGCGGAGCTGGAGTTCACGGAGATTCAGGGCACGCTCGACGTGAAGGTATACTGGGCGGGCATGCGCGGGAACTACAAGGAGCTCACCGTCTTCCGCTTCGTAGCTCCTGAGGGCAACCTGACCTACAACAAGCAGATCACCCTCGACACGAAACTCTTCGCCTACCAGCCCCAGTCACGCGTCGTCCGCACAACCGAGATTCTCAACGACCGGCAGGAGGGCAGCACCTGCGGCATCGAGTCCCCCTTCACAGACCGCCACGACCGAGCGTTCTCGCTGCTCATCGTCTGGTCCGGCAAAGCGGCCCTCCGTTCGTACCGCATCTTCGCCCGCACGTTCGACGAGACCGGAGTCGGTGCCGCCGAGGGTCTGGTGGAGAACGTGGACACGGCCCAGCCTGTCCGCACCGGCCTTCTGGACAACCCAACGCCCTGTAATACCGCCCCCTGATGCCCTACAACCGAGTCTACCGCAAGACCGACGTAGCCACGGCCACCTGCCAGATCGGCACGGGTGCGCCTGTGTCCGCCGTCGCGTCGTCCCAGAGCATCATCTCCCAGCGTGACGCGGACCGCAAGGCCGCGGGCTACGCGAAGGGGAAGGCCCAAGCCGGTCTGGTCTGTACCCGATAATGCCCTACCAAGTAAAGTTCGACTTCGCGAGGCCGATCAGTTCCCGGGTCGTGGAAATCTTCTACGAGTCCCCGGCGATCTGCGGCATCGTGTACTACTCGCAAATCCCGTCGTCGTCCGACGGTTACACGTCCCTGCTTTAGTCGTAAACTATCATCACCGTGCCAAACCCCGTTACATTCGATGTCTCAGCCGGAGCCCTTCCTGAGGGTCTGGATACCGACCCGCAGGGCCTGCTGCAGGAGTTTGCCGCACGCCTGATCATCGCCCCGTCCGTCCCGTGGTCGTCGTTCACGGTGGGGGCCGCGCAGCCGACGAGCAACCTCGGGCCGTGGTTCAAGGACGGGAAAGAACTGTGGGTCTGGGACGACGTTCTGGCGACCTACATCCCGGTGGTCTCGCCGTCGGTCATCGACACGAGCGGCGGCACCCAGTACCCGTCGCTCCGTTACGCGGTATCGTCCTTGGCCCCGAATCCGGTCAACTACAGCTTCTGGATCGAACTGAACGGTGCCGGGAAGGCCATCGACATCAAGCACTACTCTTCCGGCGCGTGGAAGAGCATCTTCGAGGACACGTTCGCGGGCATCCAGACCCAGTTCACGAACATCACGACGAACTACTCGACGACCACGCAGATGAACACGGCGATTTCCACTGCTGTGGATGCCGTGCGCGTGAACTATCCGATCGCGGCGTCTCTGGCGGTTAATCAGACCGTTCCGATTTCGAATCTCGCCACGAATACCAAACTGCTGTTCAACACGGTCAACCTTGACCCTGATTCAGCGTATGACGCGGCCAACAGCCGCTTCGTGGCACCCGTTAACGGCGTCTATCAGGTACGTGCCGAGCTTCAGGTGGACAACAACACGGGCGTCGCGGCGAACATGGAGATGCTGCTGACCGTCTTGAAGAACTCGGGCAACTACCAAGCATCCGGCATGGCGATTTCGTCGCCCCCGGGCGCACGCTGGTACCCGCAAGTCAACGCGTTTGTTCAGCTCGGCACGGGCGATATCGTGGAGATTGCTCTTTCGCTCGAAGACGGTACCAACTCGGGTAACGTCGAAGTCTCCGCAGCGAACTCGACTGCTGAATTCATCCTCGTTCGGAAACTCTAAGCCATGGACCCCGTCACTCTATCACTCGCAGCGGCCAGCACCGTCGCTGGGCTCATTGGCGGCAGCAAGACCAGAAAGGCCGCGTCCCGCGCCGCCGACGAGGCGATGTCCAAGCAGCAGCGCGTGGACATCGGCAAGCTCGTGGCCGACGCCCGTGCGAACTCCGAGGCCAACCTCGCGAAGTCGATGGAGCTGGAGAAGAAGTACCTCCCGGGTACGGCGCAGCTCCGCGAAGCGACGACGGCAGGGCTCTTGGAACAGGTGAGCGGCGAGGGAAAAATTCGTCGCGACGAGGCCCTAAATCGTCTTCTGGGCTTCACGCCTGCGTCCGCGACCCCGACGTACGAGGGGTCCGCGCTCTTCAAGCAGGCTACTGACCGCATTGCTGCTGACCTCGCTCTTGGAGGCAAGCTCGACGCCGAGACGCAGGCCGCGGTGGTCCGCGGCGCGTTGTCTGGTGCCGGACGTTCTGGCATCATCGGGTCGCAGGCCGGTCGTGGACTCACGGCTCGCGATTTGGGCCTTACGTCGCTCCAACTCCAGCAGGATCGTCAAAAAGCGGCTTTGGAGGCCGGGAAAGCTCAGTCCATGCTTGGTCTGAGTCAGACTCAGCTTGAACTCAGCGCGGCGGATCAGCTTCTGCGTTCGCTGGGCATGGGCGTCGAGGCCACGGGTAACGAGCTGACCCGAGCGGGCAACCTCTACCAGACTCTGGCCAATCAGGCTCTTCCTGAAAGCGGCTTGTCTTCCGGCAGTTTGGCGAATATCACAGTGGGCGACATCAACGCGTACAACCAGCGTCTCATGGACGCCGCGGCCATCAAGGCAGGGGGTGCCGCGGCTGGCATTGGACAGATGGTTGGGGGCATTCAGTCCGGTCTTGGTATGGCGGCGGGGGCATTTGGGAAAGGCGGCGGCGGTGGTGGAGGCTCGGGTGGTCCGTTTAAGTTCAGCCTCACGCCAACCGATACGAGCCTGCTCGGGTCAGCCAAATATTCGTCGATGCCCTCCAGCAATTCGTCTACGGGGTCACTTCTACCTTTCACGGGTCTGTTCCAGAAATAGTCCATGCCTGTCGTACCCACCTCTCAGGTCAGCGTCATTCCGACCGCTCCCCGCGTCGATATCCAGTCGTTCGTCCCGAAGCTCGATCCGACGGCGGGTCTCGGGACGTTCATGGCCGCGGCGCAGCTTCCTCTCGCGATGGAGCAGATCGATCTGCAGCGCGAGAAAAATAAAGCCGAGCGCAGTCAGCTCGATTTTCTCAAGAAGCAGACCGAGTACAACATTCGGAACTACGACGCGATTCAGGCCGCAGCTCGCGCACAAGCCCAGCTTGAAGCGGACATAAAGCGAGAGGCCCTTAGAAAGGCTGCACTCGACACAGAGACGGCACGCCTCGACCTTCAAAGTAGACAACCAGTTTCTCCGGAAAGACTATCACCCTTTTTTCGCGGAACTGACGTACCCGCGGGGAACGTCGGAGCTGGAGCGGAAACGGAAACTGGAGCGGAAGCGGGAGGGACAACGACTCTTCCCTTGACCGATGTAACTACTGTAACCACGGTAGAAAGACCCCCCGCAACGCTCGCGGATGTCACCACGGTGGCCGAGGAGCAGACGGCTGAAGAGATCGAGGCACGGCGTACCACTGAACGCGAGAATCGTCGCAGGTATACTCCTGACGTGTCGAACGTGAGCCAGTTCGTGCGTTCCGCGGACTCCGAGCAGGCGGCGTTTGACGAAGAGTACAACCGGCGAGTGGCCGAAGAATTTGGACCGTCGGAGTTCATTACGAACCGGCGCCTGAGCGAGGTGGCGGCGAGACTTCCGGCCATTTCAAAGGAACTGAAGCCCAAGGACTCTGAGTACAGGTTTGTTGATGGTCGTGGTGTCCCCATGACGGTAGGTACCCGGGTCGTTGGGGATCGCGTTATCGGTGTTCGCGGCGACGCGAAGATCGATGTCGAGACGCTTCACAAGACGAATACAGCGGTGAAGAGGTTCGACGAGGCTTTTGCCGATGAGATCGGAAAAATGTCACCGTCGCAGATGGCAAACGCACAGCAGAATATCAACCGCTTGATGGATGCGGTTGAACTGCACGCAGAGTCAGAAAAAACCGGGGGGCCCATCGAACGGTCTCGTTTGATTCCCTTCTTGCCCGACTCCGTTCAGGCCCTCGTCGCTACGGACAAGTTTTTCGCTCGCGAACAAGTTCGTACCGCTATCCAGCAGTCGCTACGCGAAGTTCTCGGAGCCGCATTCACCCGTGCGGAAGGCGAGTCGATGATGAATCGCTCGTTCAATTTGTTCCTTTCTCCCGGGGCCAACGTGGAAATGGTCCGCAAGGCGGTTCAAGTTGCCGAGACCGCGGTTCGCGACCGCGAGGATCAGATCGCATACTTCCAAAACAACGGAACGCTTTTCCAATTCAAACCGGTAGGAGAACTGGTTAATCCCGACGGGTCTCCTAATCTCGCTCGCCTTGACGTAATCACCAAACAGCTTGTTCCTGCCGGAATGACTACCGATCAGGGCACGCCCGCCCCGATTCGAACAGGGCCGACAGAAGAGCAGGTAAAGACGGGAGCCGAGATTCTGAAGAGATCTCGCGCCAAATACAACGCTAGTCCCGGTTCGATAGGCCAAGCCGCAGCCAGAAAGCCCTAAACGGGCTACACATCTACCATGGTGACCACGCCGAGCAAGTCTGTCGGAGACGTATTTGCTGAAACGCTCCGCAGCGAGCAGGCCGCGCTGGGGATCGCCCCGCCGCCCGAAACTTCGCCGTTCGTCACGCCCGATGACCCGGAAGCGTACGTCCGCAGCCTTTTCGACACGCCGCTCCCAACGCTCCAAAAGCAGCTCGCCGAGTTTGCGGGCACTCCGGAGGGAGACGCGATTGAGTATACCATCGATCAAAAATTTGAGAACCTTTTCAACCAAGTAAACGCGGTAAAGGGCTACGAGAACACGGTACGCAGGCTCGCGGAGTTGAAGCGCGACAACCAGATCGACGATAGGTTCATCGACGCGATCACGGAGCTCGTAAAAGAAAAGGCCCGCGAGCCTCTTCCGGAAGTAAGCCTGAAAGACGCGAAAGAATTTTTGAAGGCTCTGCCCGATGTCGGCATGGACATCGCCAAGGGCCTGTACGGAGTTGCTCGCTACGCTCCGCAGGCCGCCTTCGAGACGGTCAAGGAAGGGAAGATCGAAGAAATCAACCGGGTCAGAAAGCTCGTAGGCGCGGAGCCCATAAAGCACGGGGAACAGGGGGCCACGGAACTCATGATGTTCGGCACGCTTCAGGGCACCTACGAGACGGGCCGTCTGGTTCAGCGTTTGATTCGTTTGGCGACGCTCGGTGTTGAGGACTTCGACGAAGAGTCCATCAAGGAACGTCTGAAGGAGGACCTCGATCTGTACGACACGATGATCTCGTTCGAGCGGGGTCAATCGAATTTGAAAGACGAGACGACGGGCGCATACCGGCAGGTTGTTCCGGAAGAGCTCGTTGAGTTTATTTCACCGGTCGGCGAGGTGCTCTCGCTGGACAACGTTGCGTCCGCCGTCACCGGTGCGCTTGTTCCGAAGATTGGTGCTAAGGCCGCGGCCAAGGTGGGCAATAAGATCGCCGTCGCTGCCCCGCGCATCATCACGCAGGCCGAAAAAACTGTGGCCGATGCTGCTGCAAAAACCGCAGCCGAGCAGGCCGTATCGTTCCCGCGTCGTGCTCTCGGCACCGCGGTTGAGAAGACGGGCGAAATCGCGGGCACTCCTACGGGCCGCGCCGTGACGGCTGCCACGATAGCCGCTGTGTCCGGGGGGTCACCCGCCACGGTGCTCTTCTCTGCACTGGGCGGCGGGTCTCGTCTTGGTCAGACCGTGCTGAAGGCGGGCCCCGAGGCCGTCAAGGCGACGGGTCGTGCAATCAAGGCTCCGCTCACCGGACCCATCGGCGAGCTCGCCAACGTCACCAAGGACCTCGTCAGGGGCGGTGTTGCTGGTACCGCGACGATGGCCCCGCTGGCTCTGCCCGCCGAAACGGCTGAAGAGCGTGGAACCCTGCTCGCCGGTGGTTTCGTGGCCGGTGGATTCGGTGCAGGTGCAGGCGTCGCCAATAATTCAGTACGCCAGCTTGGTCGCAGTCTCTGGAAGCCCAGCGACAAGATTGTTCCCGAGACGGAACGCGCCCCCACCACGTCGTACGGCACGCCTGATCTCGACAGTGCGCACGCGGAGTACGTCAAGGGACTGCCCGCGGACATGGCCAACCGCATCGAGGCCCTCCGCGATCTCGTCGGCACGAACAGCGAACTCTACGTCATCGACCCGACGACCTACGACTCGCTCGACCAGACGCAGGCGGGCGGTGCGAAATCGCAGGGTGTGGTCTTTGCGACCGCGCCGAACGGCAAGCAGATCGCCCTGATCCGAGGCGGCAGCGAGTCGTTGCTCCACGAGACGGGTCACGTTGTGTTCAACTCTCTCCCGGACGCCGAGAAGGCGAAGCTGCGGGACGCCGTGCTCGAGGGCTACACGCCCGAGGAGCTGGAGCAGATGCGCGAGTACTACGTCTCCCGTGGAATCGACCTCCCGACTCAGGACGCTCTGGTCGAAGAGGTGCTGGCGGAGAATTTCCAAGTCGCTTTGAACGGCGGTCCTCTGGGCCGACTGGGCACGCCGCGGAGCCTCGCTGGGCGTATCTACGGCACGGTTGGCACGCTGGCGGAGCGCGTGGGCCTACGAAATCTGGTCCCCGGGGCCGATGTCGTCACGTCCGAGACGCTGCAGTTCACCCCGTCATTTATTGCGCAGGGCGCCATCCGGTCGATGCTGGAGGCCCGTGATTTCGACCTGAGCGGAACGCCACCCGCTGGCGTTACGGCTCCTCCCCCGGCTGCTCCTGTTGCTCCGGCAGCTCCTCCCCCGGTTGCCCCGGCCCCAACGCCTGCCGCGGCGGCCCCAGCGGCCCCCGTTCCTGCCCCGCAGGCGGCTCCAGCGGCTCCGGTGGCGGCTCCCGTAGCTCCCGCGGCCCCTGCGCCCGCTGCAGCGGCTCCTACGCCCGCTCCCGCCCCCGCGGCACCCGTGACGGCTTCCGTCGAGACTCCCCGCAGCATCTACGCGACGCCTCAGCGGCGCGAGGAGATCACCACGCAGGAGGCCACGCCGGAAGTCGAGGCAGCTAATCGCCAGACTCTTGCGACGGAACTTGCGAAGCCTCGCGCCGACCGCCGCCCGATTCAGGTCGGGTACAACTCCGCGAAGGCCGACGAGGCCCGCACCGACGGCCCCCTGAAGCTCTCTGAGCCGCAGCGTGCCGAGCAGCGTGCGCTGGCGGACGAAGGCGAGGCCAGCGGCGTCGCGGACCAGTTCCGCGAGGTGTACGACAAGGTGACGATTCCGTACAAGGCGCAGGACACAAAGAAGGGCGGCACGACGCTCTTCGCGTTCTCGCTGGACAAGGTGATCCGCAACATCGACATGCTCGGCGCGTGGCTTCGCCGCAACCCGGACGCCGCGGCCCGCCTAACTCAGGTGACGGGCGTGCAGTCGTTGGAGAGCCCGCAGTTCCGCGCTCAGTTCCAGAACTACCTTCAGAATCAGGCCAACGGATACCGCGGCGACGGAAAGCCGCTGGTAAAGACCGAGGACACGCGAGCCGAGGACATCCCCGATCCGACGCCCGGGTACACTCCCGTGCCGGTGCCAGAAGGCGCGTCGAAGCTCATCAACTCGCTCATGGGTCTCCGGAACGCCATCGACTACGGCGAGGGTGCCACGGCTGCCCAGTCGTACGTTCAGCGTCTGGCCAAGGCCAACGGGGCCGCGGTGGTCGAAGTTCGTGAGGTGCCGGGGCGTAAGGCCGGTGAGATGGTGCCGACGAACGAGTTCAACCTCGTCAACAAAGAGCTGCGCGACCTCGGCTTCGACACGAACCTCTTCCACGTCGCCATCGAGCAGCTACGGCTGAAGCGCATCGCGACGCCGATCACGTTCCGCGAAGACCTGAATGTCCGCGCTCCGCTGCAGGGCGTGATTCAGATTGGCTTCATGCCCAGTGCGCTTCCCATCCCGGAACGATTTACTGGAACGGGCGAAGAGGCAGGACGTCGTGGAGCTAAAGTAACTCCTCCGGGCTTCTTTGCTCGATATGATATCGAGGACTACGTTCGCGGAGGAAAGTATGTCAACACTGCCTCAGGAGAAGACATCACCGGGCGCGTGTACCAGACCGGTTCCATCGACGTAAGCACTGGCAGGCCGAGCCTTCAAACGTCGGACGCTCCGGCGGCTCTTCCTGTCTCAGGTCGAAAGATTCGTACCAACCTCTTCAAGCAGTCTGCCGGATGGAAGTGGATTGGAGAAGCTCCGTCTCCAACCTCTACGCTGGTTAGCGTCGAGATCGGCAACGACCACGTCTACACGCTCAACGCGCAATTCGATACGCCAGTCGAGCTGGCCCGCTACGCTGAAAAGAAAAGCGAGCCGCGTTTGCGCCCGACTACCCGTGGCGTTCTGCAGGTTGGAGATAAAGTGGGCGAGATCGAGGTTCGCGGACGTATCCATCCGGTGTACGACAAGGTTACCACGGCTACCGACGCCCCGGGCCGAGGCATCGTCAACCGCGGTGAAGACTCGCGGCAGTTCATGCCCGCGGCTTCTCCGGAGCAGAACGTCGAAAACATCCGCGCCATTGATGCTGCTGGAAACAAGAGCGCGTCGCAAGTTAACCCGGCCAGCCTGAAGTATCCAAACAATCCTGTTGAAGGTTCAGTGACGTTGCCTGCTCGCTGGGGCATTGTTAACCGCAACATCGTCGGAATGGCTCGAAGCTATTCTGAAGTAGACGACATTGTTACTCGGGCTGTTGATCGCTTGAAACGTGTGACCTCGGAGGACCCGGAATTTGCTCGAGGGTCTGCTAGTTTCTACCGCGACATGGCCGAGTCGTCCCTCGATCTTTCGGACGTTGTTTCCCCGAACGTGACTGGCTGGGAGAAGGCAAATCTTGCCGATCTCATGCTGCGCTATCTCGCGCTTGGCTCCCCACGCACGAACGTCACCGGAAACGCCACGAAGTCCAGTGGATCGGCGGCGGGATTCGTGGGCGGTTTCGAGCCGGGTTTCAAGATCGGCTTTGGAAGTCAGCAACTTGGAGCCAAGGACACCTACAACGCGTGGTTGAAGAACGAACACTTCGACCTCAATGCTCCCGGCATCGACGACAAGGTCCGCAGCTTCTACATCAACGGTATTTCCGAGCTGATTGAGATGCTTCAAGAAGGCAACGAAGCGGACCGCGTGTCGGCTGATCGACTGATGGAGCGCGCCGGTCGTTCGCTCAACGTGCTTTCACCGGGGCAGTCCATGACCGACGCTCTTCGCGTCGAGATTCAAAGGCTTCTGGACGGCAAGGCCACGATTGACATGTGGGACATGGCCGGAAAGGGCTTTGCTTGGCCCGGCTTTATCCTCCGAAAGAGCGAGCGCAACAACGCCGCGCAACCATTCCAGTGGACGCAGGACAAATTCTCAAAGACCGCTTCCTTCTCGGATTCGGCGTGGAAGACGGTGCTCAAGGACCTTGGCATCGCGAGTCCTTCCGAGCTGTCATACCAACAAGCTCGATCCCTGCGAATCGATGGGAACATGGACTGGAACGAAAAGTCATGGTCCGAGAGAAAGGGCAACGAGTTCAAACCGGACACCAAGTTTACCTACTACACGCAGGGCACCGAAGCGGGCCTGAGCCCCGGTGGAGCGGGACCGATGTACGACGCGCAGCAAGCGATGGACGGGTTGATCGCTGACCGACTCAACGCGGAGGGCATGGCGTCCCTGTTCGGCAAGACAAAGCTGAAAGCCCGAAACGCGCAAGAGACCCTTTGGGGGCTCGAAAAGCGTGACAATCCGATCCCGTCGAACAACGACCTGTCGCTTTACGGAAACTCGATTCGAAGCTTGGTCACGGAAGTGCAGGGGCTGCGTGAAGGCAAAACACTCACGAAGAAATCCCGCGCCGAAGCCATTCTGAACGCAATGGATCGGGCCTACGAGCAGATGGCTCGGCAGGAAATTCCGATTGAGGCCGTGACAAGCGGAACCTCGGCCAACGCCCGTGCGATCCAGACCAGACTCGAAGTTCTAGCTCAGGCAGGCGACATCAACCCTGCTTTGACTCTAACCGCTCACATTGCAGATGGCCTTGGAGACGCCATTAACGACATCGCCACCCAAGAGGGCGTTGATGTTACGGTGGACGAGGTTCATCTAGGCCGAGGTGGCTACACCGAAAAAGGCGTGGCCTCGGTATCACCGAACATGAGACTGGTGCTGCGGGGCCCGCGTAACGATGTCAGCACCGTGCTCGACGCGATGTCGCGTGCGATGGACCAAGACGGTGGAAACATCGTCCGCAAACCGACGGTGCGCGAAATGAATGATCTCAAAACGCGCAAGAACGTATTCGTCACGTTCGATACTCGGTCACTGTCCAATCCGCAGCGTGAAGCATTCTTCCTAGAGCTTAACAAGCTCGAGGACCCTGCTGGTAATTCGTTCATCACCGGTTTTACCGAAACGAAGGACGGCAGTTTGGCCGTGGGCGACCAGTTCTACAACGGCGACATGTCCGCCGCCCTTCGAGCCAACGAGACTGCAATTCAAAACCTCATGACGAAGTACAACGTCGAGGGCCTCCGCGAGGAACGTTTAATGACCGAGATGTTTTTCCGGGGTGCCGCGGAAACTCCTGCCTCGGGGTCTCGCTTCGCGCAGTCTATTGCGCAGTATATCATTGGTCGCGTGGCTTCCGCTGCTCCCAGCACTTCGTTTCTGTTCCCGCAGACCACTCCAATTCCTGCGCTCTTGTCTCAGCGAACCGTAAAGAGGCTGGCCGATATTGAAGGCGTGGCCAAGACAAAGGCTCTCAAGGTGTTGACCAAGCTAAAATCGGATGTTGACGCTGCATTATTGCGCGGTCAGATAGACGCCGCAACAGCCGAACGCCTCAAGAACGCCATTTCACCTGAAATCGAAGCCGAAGGAACAGACTGATGAAGAGCAACCCAGCCCCGTATCACACCAAGGAATCCTACGACGCACTGTCGTTGATGGCCAAGCGGCTGTCCAAGTCGCAAGACTTTAGGACGCTTGGCGACGAACTCACCGCGAACGATTCGGTCATGATCATGACTGGAATGAACGAGGCCGCGAAACCGTCGCGTACTTCGAAGAAGCCGCTAGAGAACGAATCATGACTCCGAACGATTTCACGGTGAAGTTCACGCCGCCGGTCATGGCCGCTGCGCCGTTGGCCGAGGAAACTATGGCTGCGAAGCCCAAGGCCAAGCCGCTCGCCGCCGAACCGGCCCCAGAGCCCGACGAAGTCATCGTCGCGGCGCGTGAGTACATCAAGGCCAACGAGGGCGTGAAGAACAAGCCGTACAAGGACTCCAAGGGCTTCTGGACCGTCGGTATCGGGCACCTCATGACGCCGCAGGAGATCAAATCGATGGCCGGGCGCACGCTCTCGGATCAGGAGGTGAACGACATCTTCGCCCGTGACCTCGCGTCCAAGGCCAAGATGGCCAAGCGCGAGCTGGGCAAGGCGTACGACACGCTGCCGAAGGAGGCCAAGGTGGCCATCCTCGACGGGTTCTTCCGCGGCGACATGTCCGGCTCCCCCAAGGCACTCGAACTCCTCCGCGCTGGGAAGCTCCCGGAAGCGGCGGACGAGTACCTCAACAACAAGGAGTACCGGGAGTCCGTCGCGATGAACAAGCGCGGCGAGAAGCACGGAGTCGCGGGACGCATGGAGCGCAACGCCGCCGCCATCCGCGCCGCCGCCAACATTTCCAAGGCCCTGAAAAAGTAGTCGTATACTCACCTACCGTCATGATCGAATACCGCGGAGAACGTTTTTCCGGATACAACAAGCCCAAGCGCACGCCCGGCGAGGGCAAGAAATTCGCCGTGCTCGCGAAGCAGGGCGACAGCGTGAAGCTGGTCCGTTTCGGTGACCCGAAACTCTCCATCAAGAAGCACATCCCCGGACGCAAGTCCAACTACTGCGCCCGCTCGGCGGGTCAGGGCAACACCTCGAACAAGCTGTCGGCGAACTGGTGGTCCAGACGCCAGTGGCAATGCAAGTAATCTATCTGTATTGCGTAACCAATACGATCAACGAAAAACGATACGTTGGGCAGACTAAACATCCGCTACACGTTCGCTTTCGGCAGCATTGCTACAACTCTCGACAAATCTGTAAACGGCGAGGATTAGCTAGAGCGATACGCAAATACGGAGAAGACTTTTTTGTCATTGAGCAGCTTTGCGCTGCCACGTCTCCCGAAGCCGCGAATAAACTGGAGGCTCATTTCATCCAGTTCTTCGACACGATTGCGACGGGTTACAACATGTTGTCTGGAGGAGCCGGACCGCGTACCAAAGGAAATCCACATCTTAAAACAGACTCGTGGAAAAAATTTATCTCGGAAAAGTTAAAAGCGCGTTGGGCTGATTCAGCATCTCGAGAAAAGATGATCTCAGCTCGATGGGGGACTGGGCCTCGCAAAAACGTTACCGTCCGTCAACCTTAACGAAGGAGGCCCGGTCAAAACGAATCGCCGATTCAAACCGCCGTAGAGCAAAAACCTACTTTTTTATTTCACCTGAAGGGATTGCGATTTCAACGTCTTCATTGAGTGATTTTTGTGGCCAACACGGATTAAATTCAACCTGCATGAGTCGCGTTTCCCGAGGAATCTACGGCCATCACAAACAGTGGCGTCGTAATCTATTTTGTAACTCTCTTTGATTTATGGCCGCTCCCCTCGACAACGCCACGATGATGGACACGCAGCCCGTCGCCCCGACCAATGCTCCGGTCGAGGCCGAGCTGCCCGCGCCGCTGCCGGACGTGATCGCGGGGACGGTGCCCGGCATCCTCGTGCCGCCCGTCAGCGAGGCGACGATGAGCGAGCCGGTCGTTGAGGCCGTCGTCCAGAATTTCGGACGACTCCCGGAGCTGGGGCTCGATGTCTTCGAGCTGCCGGACATGTCCACGGTCGTCTACAACCCCGAGGTCCTGACGGAAGATGCCATACTCGAAGCGCAGGCGAACGGAACCCTCCAGCAGCTCGTTACCCCTGTTGTTGCTCAAGCGGCTGAAAACGCCGCTCCGGCGCAGGCGGCTGCTCCTCAGACGGCACCGCTAGCTCAGGCCACGCTGACCGGTCCCCCGCCCGTCAACGAGTCGCGCCTCACGACGGCCCGTATCCAGAATTTCGCGCCGCGTCAGGTCTCGCCGATTGAACCGAAGCCGGTCATCAACGCGGTGAGCAAGCGGGCGATTTAGTCCTCCAGCTTCTTGGCCCGACGGCTCCGCTTCTTTGGGGCCTCGGGCTGTGGGTCGTTGGGCTCCGGGTCCACGGGCTTCGTGTCGCCGATGCCGTCGAACTCCTCGAACGCCCGGTTGAAATCGTCGATGGCCGCTTTGGGCGTGTCGCCCCACCCCTGCAGGACGTTGTTCGGGTCCACGGCCAGCACCCGGCCCGTCGAGGACCGGTGGAGCGTCGCCCGCATCGCGTAAAAAGGCTGGGCGAACATCTTCTTGAGCACAGTGTTCGCCTCCACTTGGTCCGCCTCGGTCTTCAGGAGCCTCTTCGCCGCGGCCTCCGTCTCGGTGTCGTTGATCGTCCACCGCACCGTCTCGTCCACGAGGTTGTCGAGCTGGTGAAAAGTAAAGATGAGCGTCCGCTTCGCCGCCTCCTTGACCTCCGGGTCGATGTCCACGCTCTCCTCGTTGCCCCCAAAAGGGCTCCTCTGGGGCGTCAGGAAGCCCGCTGCGGCCTCGACAATGCCACGGAGGATCGCGACCTGCGCCGCCGTCTTCTCGACGTGCGGAAGGCTGTGGAACACGCCCCGCATGCGGCCCTGTGGGGTCTCTGGCGAGTCAGGGGTCTTTAGCATGTCAGAGCTTACGTCGTGAAGCCTTCCGTTCGGCGAGCGTCTTGATCTTGTGGCACCGTTTGCACAGAATTTGAAGTTGATCGGACGTCGGGAACAAGAGCCGTCGGGAGAATGGACCCACGTCCTCGAACGACTTCAGACTACCGGCCGGCACGATGTGGTCAACGTGCGTTTCTTTCTCCGAAAACCATCCGCCGCAGTGAGCGCATGGGTACTTCCATTTGAGCCTCGGGTTTGTTCCGGTGTAAGGGCGACGAACGGCGAGCTTGCACTCCCGGATCGACGGCATCTGCATCGACAGCCGGCGCAAAACAGAGCGGATACGAGAGAGAACGAAGGCTTCGGTCCACGCCTTCATTGTTTACGGAAAAAGAATTTGATGGTCTTGACCGACTTCTCGTAGATCAGGATGGCCCGCGGGCGGCTGATGTTGTACCGCCGAGCAAGCTCCGTGAAGGTCTTCGGTTCATTCTGCAGGCGTCCCCGCACGATGTACTGGGCACGCTCACTCAGTCGGCTGATCGCCCGGTCGAGTTCCTCCTTCATGGAGTCACGTTCGGCGTTTTCGTGCACGTCGTCCGCCGCGGGCACGTCCACCTGCTCGCCGTCCTGAGTCACGAGGCCGCTGCCCGTAGGCTGGAGGTGCACCTCGGCGTACGCCCTCACATGCTCCACCGTGAGCGTCAGCTCGCGGGCGATATCCTCGTCTGGCACGCCCTCGGCCATGAGCTTCTGAATTTTCCGGCTGTGGCGGACCACGGCCACCGGGAGCTTGACGACATTCTTCGCGAACGTCCGCTCGTGCAGCAGGGCCTTTAAAATCCACCAGTAGGCGAACGTGGTAAACGCGCCCTGCTTCGGTTCGTACCGCTTTAGGGCCTCGTACAGGCCACGCAGGGCGGCTGCGGTGGCCTCATCGTGGGAGAGGTGTGGGCTCGCGTAACGGCGGGCGATCTGGACGGCAAAGCCGTGGTGGTGCTTGAGGAGCTTGTCCCCGTCGTCTCGGCGACGAAACCAACGAAAACGTCGGTGCAGATTATCGAGCTCCTCTTGCGTCATACTTTAGCGAGTTCGCACTCGCCGTTACCGCACGCTTGGCGTCCGGAGGACGTATTGTCCACCGCCGCAGCGCACCCATCCCGTCGTCGTGTTCGACTGGGAAACCCTTCCGCTTCATCGCGGAGAGCTGCATCACCACCCGGTCCAGCGTGAGCCCGCGGAGAGCCGCTGACTTCGCCGGATCGCGATGAAGTTCGACAAAAAACTGATGCGCCGTACCACACCACGGCTCGCGGTGCTCGAGAAAGTAGTCGCTCTTCCAGTCCTCCAGAATTTCGTGGAACGAGTTGAGGCGTGAGGTGAGCTGCGCCGTGCGGACGAGCGACTTCTCGTGGTAGGAGACAACGCCGAATCGGCTGCTGCCCTTGCAGTGGTCGGGCACGTGATAGTCCACGAGGAACCGAGCGAAGAACGGCATCTCACGGTCGATAGTCGCTTCCACCTCGCGGTTTGACGCGAACTTCATCATCCGGCTTGCCGCCTTGAAGATCATGATCTTGTCGAGGATCGAGATGTCGAGGTCGGGGAGGATACGGATCGAGTCCTCGTCGGAGTTGGCCGTCACGACCACGCGGCCCTGCCACGAGACGTTTACGGGTTGGCGGAACTTCGCGTGGTACTCGAAAGTGGTGTTCGCGGCCATACGCTTGATGATCGACGAGAACCGCTTGTGCGCATTCGCGTCGTCGTTCGCCGAGGTATCGTCCACCGTCCAGAGCGCGTGCTCGAAGAGCTGCGCGTTGAAGTCAGTCTTCCCGAGGAGGTAGTTCTCCGCGGGCGCGTGACCAGCCATGAGCTTGGCCAAGAGCTTCGTGGAGAAGAGCGTCTTGCCGGTGCCAACCGGACCAACGATGAAGATGTTCTGCCCACTATCGAGGCTCAGGTTCATCGCGCCAATGTAGAATCGGCGCAGCCACGAGAGCAGGGAGTCGAGCTGCTCGATGGGGTCCAGCATGCCGCCGACGTACTCCGATATGAACGGGAATTGGCCGTTGGGCCCCCACTGCACGGGCTGATCGTGGGGCATGACTACACGCCGCGTGTAGGTGTTCAAAATTCGGTCGCCACCGTCCAACTCAATAATGCCTGTCGGACGAAAGGCGAACGGCGCGGCACCGACGATGTCGCCCCAGTGGCGGACGTGTTCCAGCGCACGGTCCACTTCGGACGGCTCGTTTCTGCCCGCCTGCGAGTTGAGGCCCTTGCAGAGGCGCAGGTGCTGGGCGGTGTCCTCTTTCGAATACGCACGCCACTTCCCGCGGCCCGTTGGACGCCAATAATTTTGACCGTCGTGGTACATGCCTTCCACCGCCGCGCCGAGGGCACGCGTCTGGAAGTTGTCCACGAAGTTGGACCCAAGAAGATCGCGCCACGACCACCACGGCTTCGTGGCGTGCGCGGAGAACGTGTAGATGCCGTCCTCCTTGACGATGGCCGACTTCGGGCTCGTGGACCCTTGAATGAAAAACGACGGACCCTGCGACCCAGCGACGAAATCGCCCTGCCACTCGACGCCCGGGTACTTCTTCTGCAGCTCGGCCCAGACCGTTTCGAGGGGAATCTTGGTCGTGCCGACCTGCTTGAAGGAAAACTTCTCCGCGACTCTCATCGCCCACCCGGACACGAGCGCGGACGGGAGCACGTTGTCGCTGACCTGAGCCCACTCGCAAGAATTCGTGTAGTACCGCTCCGGCGTCGTGAAGGCTGGCGTATCCAGACCCACGGCGAGGTACTGGAACTTCGTCTCCTTGAGAATGAATTCCAGCAGGGCCACGGCAAACGCACGATTGGGTACGAGCAGCGGCTTCTCCAGCACCCACACAAAGTGGCTGTATCCAGAAAGTGAACGCTCCTGCCACGTCGGGGCGAAACACTCGCCGATGCGCTTGATGCCAGCCTGCAGGTCTTCTGGGCTCACGGTGGACTCGTAATCGCCCACGATGGCTTTAAGCGCGTAGGGCGGATTGCCGTCGGTCGCCGAGTCGGAAAGTCGTAGGGACGGGGTGAGCCCCTCCCAGCCGCTGAACGCGTTGTGCCGCGTGCTCGCGTCCTGCATCCACTGTGTCCGCGCCTTCTTGCCCGAGGGACCGCGCACGGCGGGCGGGATCGTCCCGCGGAACGTCCACGGGCAAACCTGCTCCACCGCGGTGGAGATCAGGTTCGGAAGGCAAGGCAGGGCCAATGTCACTACCGGATTCATGAAGTCTTTCTTAGAGTTTCTGTAAATGAGTTTTATTTCTTGAAGCGATCGCTGATAGAAACTTCGGCGTCCACCGGGCATCCAGCCAGCCACTCTGGGGTGGAGGCCATGATCCGGCGGGCCTTCTCGGCCTCCTCCGGATCAGATACGAGGCACACCGCCTCGTCATGCACGGACCAGAGGACCCGGATACCGGCTCGGTCGAGGGCCAGCATGTTGACGGAAAAAACGTCCCGGGAAACGGCCTGCACGAGATTCTCGGCGAGGAGCCCACCGTAGAAGGTCGTCCGGATGCCGTCCACGGACGCCCTCAAGACCGTCTTCTGGAACGGCTCGCCGGTCTCGGGATCGGTGGAGGTCTTCTGCTCCGCCGTCACGGACCGGTACGACAGCTTGCGGCCCGAGGGCAGCTCCAGCTCCAAATGCTTGCCTACCGACTCCTCCAGCGCGTTCTGCAGGCTCCGCCAGAGGCCCGTGACGAGTGGGTTCGCCTTGCGGAAATCGGCCACGACGGCGCGGGAGTTCGCTCCGTACACGGCCATCTTCACGCGTCCCCCGCGTACATCGGACGTGTAGACAAACGGTTCGCACGGGCCGCCCTTCTCGTCCTGCTCGTAGACTTTGCCGTCAACCGATAACGCGAGAGCGGCTTCCCGGTCGCCCTCGGTGAGGTCGATCCCGGCCATGAGCTGGGCCACGGTGATGAACTTCGACCACCCGCAGCCGTATCCAAGGCCCAATACGCGGGCCTTCGCGAGCGAGTAGAGCCTTTCGTTTTCCTTCTTGAGCTTGCCGCCCTTCCAGCCCATCGAGCTGCGTGCGTGCGCCTCGTAAATCGGGAAGCCGTCACGGATCGACTGCAGCAGGGCCTCGTTGCCGACGACGTAGTTGAGGACTCGGGGCTCGATCTGCGAGAGGTCCACCGAGGCGATCTGCTTGCCGGGCGGCGCGACGATGAGCCCGCGGACATCGATCACGGGCACCTCCACGGCGTCCGGGTTGTCCTTGAAGACGGCAAAGTGCTTGGCAAACTCCTGCGGGTCGTCGATCAGCCGATGCTGCGCATCCACGAACATCGGCATGCGGTTGAAATTCTGGAAATTCAGACCGGCCTCGCCCGCCCAGCGACCGGTGTGTGCGCCGAAATACTTCAGCGAAAAGCCCATCGTCCCGTCCTCACGCAGCCGCTGCTGCATGGTTTTGAACGTGGCGAGCATCTTCTTCGCCTTCCGCAGGTCTTTCAGAGCCTTGAGCCACGGCGTCAGGTGCCCGTGTTCCTCTTCCCACGCCTCCGCGGCGTCCGCGTCGTGGGCCTTGATCGGCGGCGGGGGCAGGCCAGCGTCGCGGCATGCCTGAGCGATGGCCTTGGGGCTCGCTGCCGGATGGCCGCTCGCGACCCACGGCAGACGGTCGATACACGACAGGACGACGCGTTCTAGGGTCGTGATGCCCTCGCGAAGACGCCCCTCGTGAATGTAGACGCCAGCGCGGCCCTGCCTGCGGGTTAGGACTGAAAGGTCACGCTCCCACTCGGGCCACTGCCCGCTCCACCTGTCCCACAGCCGCCAGCAGTGCATCGCGTCGTCGCGGGCGTACTGCAGGAGTTGCTCGGACTTGCCCTCCTGCTGCGCGTCGGCCCAAGATTTGCCGCACATATAGTTTCGCATGTCTTTGGAGACGCTCTCGCCGAACGCGTAAAAGATCGCGTCCGCGAGGCTGCGACGGTTGCAAATGTAGGCGGACAGGTCCGCGGTGCAGTGCCACGTCTTGTAGTTGATCTTCGGCCACAAGCCTTTCTGCGACTGAGCGAGGTACACCTCCTCGTCGAATCCGGCGTTGTGTGAAATTATGGAGGCACCCTCCAGATTTGCAAAGTTAAAGTCCCGAGGGTGCCCGGCCCAATGATCCGTACCGTCGCTGACCGAAATCAGGTAGCATTCGGCCTTGGGGTGCCGAGTGTACCGCCAAGTGCCGAGCGGTTTAACGCTTACGTGCTTGTCGTAGTACAGCTCGGTATCGAGAGCGACGATACGTTCCACGTTGGCTTAGAACTGAGCGGCCAGAGCGCGGACATCATCCGGCGTTGAGTCGCCGAACTTAATCGACGGCACCACGAACTCGGCGTTGCCCTTGCCCGCCTTAATCTCCGGCACGAACTCGATGTACTTGGACGCGTATCCATCCTTGCGAAGTTCGCCCGTGGCCTTGGCCGTGGCGATGGTCTTGAAAAACGCGTCGTAGGCGAAGGATTTCACGGAGTAAATCGCGGGCGCGTAACGCTTGCCGCCAGCCTCGAACGGAAAGTGATCATCCGACACACCCTCGGGCTGGGCCACGAGGACGAGACAGTTCGCCACCTGCTGGAACCATGGCTTCGTGGACGAGGCACGCGGATTCTCGCGTGACTCGCGCCAGTCCGTCGTGCCGTTGAGCTGCTCCACCTCGACGAGGCTGGAGGCGTAGCCGGACGGGTCGCCGAACTTCTTGGGCTTCTCAGCGTACGACTTCGAGAGCAGGCGGCAGAACACCATCGTTGCGCTCACCGCGCTTTTGCCTTCGCTCGCGGGACGGGCGAGCGTGATCGCGTCCTTTAGCACGAGGGCACCAAAGCCGTGCTGCTGGAGGAGCTTTTTGTCGCTCGTTCCCTGCAGGAGTTTGATTTTTGGGAGCGTGATGTCCGAGGGATCGACATCATCCGCCGCGCCTGCGGCGAAGATCTCGTTTCCGGGGATTCGGGCGAGACCAGCCGAGAAGTTCTCGTCGGCCTCGACCTCCTCCACGGTGGACGCGGCTGCGGTGGCATTCGCGTGGATGGCGTTGTTTTTGAACGATACGATTTTCGTAGGCATGTTAGTGCGTGTTTGGGTTTTGTATCGAGCAGCGGGATGCTGCCGAAAGTTTTGGATATGCACGGCGTCGTCCGCCGAAGGTTTTAGCCATCCACGGCGTCGTCCGCCGAAGGTTTTAGCTATCCACGGCGTCGTCCGCCGAGGACTTGTCCTCCGTTAGGTAGGTGTAGGGGTTGCCTTTTTTCACCGCGCCCACGTCGTCCAGTGCGGACCGGAATTCACGAAGCGCGGCGGCACCTTTCCCTTTGGAAGCTACCTTTTTGACGGCGTCCTCCACTTTCGTCAAGGGCAGTGACAGACAAGCCTCAAAATCCTCCACGCTCAGACCGTGTTCGAAAGCGACATCGCGCACGGCGCTGACGGACACGACCTCGCGATCGGCCTTGGTGACCAGCCGCATGCCCGGCACCTCCACGCCCTCGGTGAGGACGGCGTCGCGAATGCGGGCCTTTACGGTCTTGCAGAACTTTTCGAGGACGCCGGCGAGCTGATGCACGCGACGCATGTCCTCGGGGTTCGAGAGGTACGCGGGACGCACCTCGGCGGGCACCGCGAGCGACTCGTATTTCTTCGAGGTGACTGTCGCCAGCTGGGTCACCGCCGGGCAAGTCGCGAGGTTGGCGCACCAGATGCAGAGGTTGGACGACGGGTTCGGCTTGATCTCGCCGTCCCAGCCGTCGGCCTTGGCCTTGCGCTTGCGTTCGACGACGAGACGAATGACCAGCTCCATCGTCGGCATGTTGTCCCGGCTGAACACGTGCGTGTACTCCTCAAGACGCTTGGCAACCTCGATGCGCGGATGGAAGAACACGACCATCACTTCGAGCACCTCGGGCCAACGCTGCATGACAGCGAGCGCGTACGCGATGCCCTGCAGGTTCTCCGAGGTCGGCGTCACGAGGTGCTGGCCGAACTTCCAGTCGAGAATCGCCGCGAGCGTACCCTGCTCACCGCGACCGATGATGAGTGTGTCTGGGTACCCGCCCGTGATGCCCTCCCAACCAGCGGTGGACTCGTCCGGAGCGACGGCGAGGTACTGCTCGCGGATCACTTCCACGTCGAGCCCGTAGTCCTTCAGGTTCTTGATCACGTCGTCCTCAAGCGCGATGGCCCGCTGGACGGCAGCGACCTGAGCCTCATCGTCGAGAGTCGAAAGGTCCCGGGTCTCCGCGGCCTTGTGCTGGAGCGTCCCCGCGATAGAGGCCGCTGAGTCGCGCTTGGCGTTCGTGAAAAACGCGCATTGGGCGGAACTCTGCAGCGATGACGGGCTGTCGGGATGGTGGCCGCGTTCAGTAGTTGTCTGAGTCATTATCTTCGATTTTTTCAGGTTCGGGTCCACCCGTCGCGCCAACTCGGTCGGCGAGTCGGAGAGTGACGAGATGCTCGCGGAGTTCGGTCATCTCGTGCGTGGGATACTGATCCGACGAGCACGGGTGCTCGATGGCCCGGATCAGCAGGTACGCAAGCTTCGAGTCGGTGACGACTTTCTGCTCGAACAGCTTTCGGTTCACGATGTACATGGCTTATGGGTTTTGGGTTTCAGGGCGGGATTCAAATTTTACAAGGCCGAACCGTATCCACCGGCGCACTTCACGCTGCAGTTCACGGCTCATGTTTAGCCACCTTCCCGTCGAGACGAACCTTTGAGCATTCGCGTTAAATTCGTCGTGGCTGATGGTACGGGTCAGCACGGCCCGGACGAAATCATCGTCGCTCAGCGGGTTTGGGTTCATACACCTAGAAAAAGTGAGGCTCGAAGTCGCCGAACAAGCTGATCGGAATGTACCCGTTTTTTCGCAGGGCCTGCCCTCCGTTGCAGCTCCGCTTCGTCGCGGTGATGTCGCAGTCGATCTTGGCCGCGAGTGTGCCGTCTGGGTTCACAATGTGGGCGACGCAGAGGGCATCGTTGGGGATGCTGTAGAGCACGACATACCCGGAGACGTAGACAGCCCGGGCCACCTCCTGCATGGCCTCAATTTTGGACCACGTCAAAATGAGCGAGCCGAAGCGCAGAAAGTCGTCGATCGTGTTCTCTCGACATTTGATCTCGGCCACAGCGCGGACCTGACCATCGCGAATGGACACAATGTCCAACGCGGCGGGCGTGTGCAGCGGCGTGTGGTAGACGAACGAGGTGCGGTAGAGGTCCTGCATGAACGCTACGACCTTGCGTTCCTCTTCGACGTAACGCTGGCCTCTCTCAGTGAGAATGTCCATGAATGAGGTAGCCCAAATTTTCGTAGGTGCGTAGCCGAGCGATCCACTGCGCATTCGCGAACGTGAGCCCGCGGTCGGCGAAATCGTAAACGACGCCGCAGGTCTTCCCGGCGTGAGGGCGCATCACGCGACCGGCGCGTTGGATTGTCTTCGTGGCGGACCGTCCACCGGCGGCGAGGATGAGCACCGAAGCGCGTGGAAAGTCTGCGCCCTCGTCGAGGAGCGACGTGGCTACGGCGCACTTGAGCGAGCCGTCGCGCAGCGCGTCCGTCAGCTCCTTGCGCTTCTTCGTCCCGAGTTTCGAGTGAATACAGGCCGCGCCGACGATCTCGTCGGCCAGATGCTCGCCGTGCTCGATGGACCCCACGAGGATGATCACCGTCTCGCCCTTGGCCATCTCCTGTCCAGCAGTCTGGATGATGGCGGCGTTGCGGTTCGCGTTGTTTCGCAGGTGAGCTGACGTGTACTGCCAGATGACACGGCGGCGGTGTTCGTGCTCCGGGATCGCTCTGAACATCCGCTTGCGGCGCAGCACCTCACGTTCGACCCGGGGCTCGATCTCCTCGTCGTACTCCCGGGGCCAGTCGAAATCGAGGACGTGGACGTGACCCGGGACGAGATGGCCCCCGGCCATCACGTCGTCGCGGTCGATCTCGACAAATTCGAGGAAAATCTGCTGGACCGCCGTGTTGCGCTCCTTGTCGTCCGTCCACGGCGTGGCCGAGAGGCCCCAGAGGTGCCGGGCGTGCCCGCTCGCCTTCACCACCGCGGCCCACGTCGCGGCGGGCGCGTGATGCGCCTCGTCGATCACGACGATGGCGTACGGCTTCAAATCAGCGGGAGCCCCGGCGACGCAGCAGACCAGAAAATCGGGGACCTGCGCCTTGGCGAGCGCGGCCTCGGCCTGAGCGCACTGTTCGCGGGTGTTGCAGAGCCACGCCACGCGCTCGCACATTTTCACCGCGGAGGCGCACGCCGAAGCCGCGATGACGGTTTTTCCCGACCCCGCGGGGGCGATGACGAACCCACGGGGCCGCTCGACGAGGAAGTCACGGGCCTCGATTTGGTAGGGGCGTAGTTTCATGGGCGAAACGGGTTAGGCACCATGCGCCGGAGTTGGTCGGCTTGAGCAGCCCCCGCAGCAGCCCGCGCAGCAGCCGTAGCAGCCGCCGCAACCGCCGCAGCAGCCCACGCAGCATCCGCAGCAGCCGTAGCAGCCGCCGCAGCATCCGCAGCAGCCGTAGCAGCCGCCGCAGCCGCCGCAGCAGCCCACGCAGCATCCGCAGCAGCCCCCGCAGCATCCCACGCCCTTCGGGCCGCATGCTCCGGATCTTCGAACGCCGTAGCAGCCGCCGCAGCCGCCGCAGCAGCCCACGCAGCATCCGCAGCAGCCCCCGCAGCATCCCACGCAGCCGCCCCCGCAGCAGCCCGCGCGGCATCCGCAGCAACCCACGCAGCAGCCCTCGCAGCAGCCAACTCCTCCGTCGTGGCCTGCCCATGCGCGTAACGCTCGGCCACCTCCAGCGCAGCCTGCAAGCGAGGATCGGTGAGAAGGTCACCTGTTACCCGCCCGTCGCCCAACGGCGTGTGGCGGGCGCTCCACACCGCAAAAAGCCGCAGCGTGCGGTCGTCTGGTCGCTCGCCAAGAGCACGTGCGATCCAAATCAGCCAGTCAGCGCGTGGGCACTTATCCCACACGTCGGCCATCGACGCGTGTTGGAGCGCGAAGTCGCGGCCTTTTTCGCAGGCGTTGGTAACGCGGCAGAATTCTGCGGGTGTCATGTGGAGCAGGTTCATGGCTTGTCCTCCTTTGCGTGAAACGACGTCAGTAGTTGTCGGGGACGCGGAGAATGCGGTGCGCGACGTATTTGCCCCACCAGTACACGGTGAGGCCAACTGAACGCCACCAGAAATGCGTGGCGGGCGTGTCGATGAAGAGGGGTCTGCAGCCCCAACGGTAGCAGTAGGTGACGGGCTTGCCGTCGAGGGCGCGGACGTTGGCCAGCACGTTGTCGCGGCTCGTGTCGAAATTCAGGGAATGCCAATTCCCGAACTCGAAATCAACGGCCTCGCCGTGCGCTTCGAGGAGCCAGTTGGTGAACGAATTGTGGTGGCTCCCGCCCTTGCACGTCACGACGTACCGGCCCACGGGCTTTACCCGGAAACCAGTCAGCAGGTTGGCGCAGGACTCACGCCCCAGATCAAGAACGTCTTCCTTGGAGCCGACGACGTAGAAATCCTTGAACGTCGAGTGCGTGCACTTGAAAACCTTCATCGTGTCGTTGTAGGTCGAATGGTCAGGGACCAGTATGCAATTCTCGACGGTGACACCGTCGAGGTTTTCGTAAGAGCGATAGTTTTTGTCGGGCATGTTAAGTGAGGTAGACGAGCAGCCAGAGAGCGACACTGAGCACGAGTGCAGAGGCGGCACAAAGGGCCTTGAAAATAAATTCACGCAGAGGCGCTGTTTCGAGGTAAGCCTCGTAGGCGTCGTCGATGAGGTAGATGGTCGCGCAGGAAGAGAAAACAGAGACCGCAAGAATAAGTAGTGGGAACATAATTACAAATCTCCTTTGAGGATGCGGCGACCGACACGCGTGAGCGTGCCGCGGGCGACACCCGCCTCGACGGCCAGCCGCTCGGCCAGACCGGGCTGCAGGCGACGTTTGTCCGGCGGTGTTGTGGCCCAGAGACGAGCCGCGTCGACGACTTTCTGGCTCACCCGCATGCCGGGGACGAGGTTGGACTTTGAGTCCACTCCCGCGCCGTGTGCGCCCTTGGGTCGTGGGACGGCGGGTCGTTGGGGAATACGTTCGAGACGTATCATCGACTGCACGCCGTCGGCGATGAGCAGTTCCTTCGCGGCCCGCTGGCAGACCCGCTCGAAATACCTGACGCACGACGCCTCGCGGCCCGTGCTTGTATCCACGGGGTAAACACGCATGAAGCTCATCGGCGGCCCTTCTTGGTGTTGGTCCCCTTCGGTTTTTCGGCGGCGACATCAGCCACGTACCCGCGGAGAATTTCGCGGACCACGTCGGACACCGACAGGTCGCGCTCCGCCGCGAACGCTTTTAGTTTCTCAACTTGCTCCGGTCGGAGCACGACAGACATTTTCGTATTCATTGCGGTTTACCCTGCACGCGGGCCGCAGCGGAGCACGCCTTTTTCGTTGGTATCCATCTTTCACTACAGAGAGTGTTTCGTAAGTCGTTGGTATACTGTGTTTTCCAGATCGGAAAATTTCTGAAGTTTTTTGAAAATAGTGCTTGCAACAATTATTGGGTTCTGCTCCACTCTGTCTCGTCAACCTACTACTCGCTCCCACCACCACCACCACACTCCCATGAACACCCTCACCACCTCACAGCACCGCAGCCTAGCCACCGCCATGCGTCTCGCCCCAGACTACACGCCCGTCGTCGAGGACGGCGGCGTCAGTCTCTACCGGGGCGACGACTATGTAGCCCGCGTGTCTCGCGGAGTCGTCCAGACTTATGACCGCAACGCCGAGACCGCGAGAGCCGCGTGGCGCGTCGCAGCGCGTGTCTACCACCAGAGTCGCTCTACGCTGGGCCCGCTGGTTTAATTTCCGTCTGAAACCATAAACCAAAAAAGCACTACTACTAACATGAACCTCGACACTGTCCGTTACCTCGCACCCGCAGCGTTCGCCGTCTCGCCGGACGCCAGCCTGTCTGACTCCTACAGCCACGTCACCACCGCTCACGTCCTCGACGCCCTGCAGCAGGACGGCTGGCGCATCACCGACGCCCGCCAGCCCCGCACCCGCAGCGGCGGCTCGCCCGAGCACAAGAAGCACGAGATCAGTCTCACGCACCCGGAGCTGCCCACGCACGCCGAGGGCTCGCCGCTCCTCCGTCTCAGCAACAGCAGCGACGGCGGGCACGCGTTCCGCCTCATCGGCGGCTTCCTGCGCAGCGCGTGCACCAACCAACTCTACGCCGGGATCAAGGTGGTTGGCGGCGTGTTTTATCACCGCGGCGGTGGGCTGGAGGACCGCATCGTTGCCGGGGCGCGTGAGGCCCGGGCGAACTTCGACCGCGTCATCTCCACCGTGGACCTCTGGCGTCAGATCGAGCTGACCCCCGAGCAGCGTCGCCAAATCGCCGTCGCCGCCGTCGCGGCCCGCTGGCCGAGCGAGACCTCGGCTCCCGTGTTCGCGGATTATTTCGGCATGCTGCAGCCGCGCCGGTGGGGCGACGAGGGTAGCAACCTCTGGGCCACGTTCAATCGGGCTCAAGAGGCCATCATGCGGGGTGGGTTCGAGGCGAGCTTCGCCCGCACCAACGCCGAGGGCGAGCGTGTCCCGGGTGTCACCACACGTTACGTCCGCCGCGTTACGAGCCTGACGGCCACCCAGCGGATTAACACGCAGCTCTGGGACCACGCGGCGTCCATCGCCGACGCCGTCACCGTTTGAGTTGACCTCCACTATGGGGCGGGCTCGGCTAGTGCGGGCTCGCCCCCTTTTTTCTTCACCCATGAAAACCAAGTCCCGTGTCCCAGCCAAGCGCGGCCCCGGTCGGCCCCCGCTCCCCACCGGTCGAGGCGTGATGATCCCGTGGCGCGTGCGGCCACACACGCTCGACACGTTCCGTTTCCTCGCGTTCGTCGCGGACGTGTCGCCCGGACAACTACTCGACGACATGCTCGCCGAGTCGAACGTCCGCAACCACATCCGGTCCCGGCGGAGGAAAACATGATCGACCCACGCGTATCCGAGGCCACCGAACTTCTCACGCGTGCGCTGGCGGTTTTGTCGGAGGTGCAGCGGGACAACTCCCCGGACACTCTCGAACGCATCGTCAACGCCACCGCGGAAGATTTTAGAGTGGATCGTTCGCTCATCTTCCGGCACACGAAAGTCGATGAAGCGATCCGCGCACGGCAGGTGTCAATGTACCTCGCGCATCTGAACAACCGCAACGTCAACCGTCTCGCCTTGTTTTTTGACCGCTCCAGAAACTCCATCGTCTACAGTTTGAAACAGGTCCAGAATCACCTCGAAACCAACCGCAAATTCCGCGAACGTGTATTCAAACTCCGAGATACACTCGGGCTCAAACCATGACGACCCTAAACTTCCCGCTCAAGACGAAGGCTGGCGAGCGCTCGCCGCACGAGATGTGGAACATCATCTCCGGCATTTCGATCGTCGTTCCCGGGACCGTGGAGCTGACCCACAACCTCACTGACGACTCGAACGGCTGGCTCCTCATCGTCGTATTGAAACACGAACTACGGGACCACGAACTTTACCAGATCGCGCTGGCCGCGAGGATCGACTACGTCGCGGTCGAGGATTCGACGGGCCTGCGGGTCGTGGGTCCGCGGGCCGCGGAGTGGAGACCATTCCCGGAGTCGTCGTTCGTGCGGCTCACGAGTGCCCGGTGACGTTTCGCGCGACTAAACGCAAGCTTGGATGCGTTTGGTTCTAGTAAACCGGATTTCGCAAGATGGACCGAAATACCGCGTCCAACTGTCCAGTTGGACGGCGTCCAAATGCCCCCAAAAGATTTTCGAAAATAGTGCTTGCAATAATTCACGAGGGGCCTTTTGCTCTGTCCGTAACACTCAACTCCTCACTCACATGACCACCGCCATCGACCTCGACAGCCCCTACATTAAGAGCTACGCCACTGAAGCCAACCTCGCCAAGGCCATGCAGGCCGCAGAAATCACCAAGATACGTCACCTCGTCGTCCGCACGCCGAAAGGCCGCTGGACCGCGCTGATCCTCGGTTTCCAGCAGCACCTGCTGGGCTCCGGCTGGGCTATGGTCAGCTAACCCGCAGCACCCAACTCCTCACTCCCATGACCACTGAAACCCTCACCCCCTCCCAGATCGAATACAACGCCGCCCGCGCTGCCTGCGCGGATCGCTGGGTGCCCGCCTGCGGCGGCACCGAGACCCCGTTCGTCGCCCGCGGGCGCCGATACCTCTACTGCCACAATTTCCGCCTCGGTCGCCACGCGTACCTCGACCTCGGTCGGGACGTCATCCTGACCGACGACGAGGCCGCTGCCGCGCTCAGGTAACATCAACTCTTGAACTTTTTTTACCATGAAAACGAAAATCCTCAGCATCGGGGAGGCCGTGCGTCTCCTCTCGACCCTCACCACTCGCGACTCCGCCGGTCGCCATTTCACCTCGCTCCACCCGTCCGCTCACCTCGACGACCTCGAACAGGCTGGGTACATAGAAGTGTACCGGCCCGCTCCGTACATGGGCATCCGGTGGGCAGGGTACGGCTGGACGGTGGAGGTGACGGACAGTGGCCGCGACCTCGTCGATACCTACCCCGAGTACTGGCCGGAGGAGGCGCAAGCGTGACAATTGGCCCCGGGCTTCACGGCTCGGGGCTTTTTTGTGCCCTCAGCCGCCGTCCTTTGCGTTTTACGACCCGATTTGTGCCTGAGGACACACTTGGACGCCCTGTGCGTCCTCGGGTCGGAAAGGCCGCTTGACGGCGGGTCGGCGGGTCGTACGGTGGTGGGGCCGGACGTGGTGCTCACACTGGTCCGGGTGTCGTTCATGTGCAATGGCTGGCCTCGGGGGCTTCCCTCCTACGGCCCGGGGCCAGCCCCTGCACCGCTCAGGGCCGCTCGACGGACGGAATGACGGTCTGCCGGTAGAGGCCCAAGGGGCTCGCGTCCGGTTTCATGAACGAGCAGTCGGAAAACATGATCTCGTTCGTCGCCCGAATGACCAGCCGACCTGTATCCATCCACGCCACTACAAATTCTTTGGCCTGCTCCGGGTGCCGTGAGAACGCGTCCTCGGCGGGAATGATGGTCGCCAGATAAGCCCCCGTCTTCCAACCGGACAGACGCACCTGCAATCCTCTGAGGTAGTCGTACTCCACCACCTCGCACTTTTCGGAATAGCAGTCCCAGAGTTGCAGGTCGGCGGCCTTGTGGGACGGCGGGTTGTGGGCCTGCGGGTGCGAGAGGTGGTGCAGCGGGATGTTTCGATACAGGGCTCCGTTGTCGAGCAGGACGTGACCACCGTACACGCCGCCTACGTTGCACTGCACGGCGAACCAGACGCCGTGCTGCGGGCCGTCGGAAATCGCACCGGCGTCTATGTTGACGTATTGGTGAACTGGAAGGTCAGCGGCCACGGTTGATGAGATTTCGAACAAGCTGAATGAGCACGGCGTTCTCGCGCTGGCCGTCGCAGTCGGTGCCACCGCACACGCACTGCCAGCGCGTCGCGAGCTCGAACGAATCGAGGGTCTTCAGACGATCAGCTGCTTCGAGGAGTGCGCCCGCGCAACAGGGGTGATCGTCGGCGACGTGCTTCAGCGCGTTGATCAGTTCGTCATTGGTCATGGTGCTCGATCTCCGCGGCCCAAGGTCCGCCCGGGTCGCGCATGCCTGCACGCTCCGTCACCTCGCGGCCACCGAATGCGTTGTGGAACTGGCGCGAAACTTGGTCAGCGAGTCAAACGCCATCTCGCCGCCGTGCTGCTCCATTTCCTCGGCCATCGCCTGCGCTAGACTGCGCAGCGCGGCATTCTCTTTCTGCCCCTCGCAGTCGGTGCCTCCGCAAAGGCATTCCCACTGGGTCTGGTTCTTCAACCTCGCCAGTTCGTTACGCAGCGCGGCGTTCTCGCGTTCGAGCGGATGCACTTTCTGCACCAGTTCCTCCGTCTCGTGGACACACGAGTTGACCCGCGGTTCGAACAAATGCTGGCGCACAAAATCGCCGAGCTCCTCGGCCCGCAGGACGAGCGATTCCGTCTTCTGCCGCAGGGCCTCGAGCTGCTGCTCAATGTCGCCGAACCGAGCGATCTCGTACCGCAGCCCGTTCGCAGCGTTCAAGACATGGATCATCCGGTCGATCACCTCCTGCGGCGTCCGGGGAGCCCGCTTCGATTCGATCTCCGCGACGAGGGTGGATTCGAGTGTGGTGCTCACGGGAGAACAACCTCCTTCCGCATGCGCTGCAGCTCGGCCTTCGCCGCGATGAGGTCGCGCTCCGCCCAGTGCAGGCGGGCCGTCAGGGCCTCGATCTTGTCCGCCGCGTGCCGTGCGGTCTGCGGCGCGGCGTCGCCGTTGCGCTCGTCCTCGGCGTCCTGCATGATGCGGAGATCGCGGAGAAGGAGCGTGAGAATCTTGTCTTCGGTGCTCATGACTGAGCCTTTTTCTTTTGCGCGGCCAGCTTCTCGGCCAGCTTAATTTCGGCCCGCACCTCGGCGTCGAGTTTGGCGTCGCGGTCGCGAGTGTACTCGACTTGATCGAGGAAGTTATCGGCGACATCAAACGCGTCGTACACCGCGTACTCGAGGTCTCGGTTTTCAAGACGAGCGATAACGCTGGGCAGGACGTGGAACGCAATCTCGGCGCGAAAGACCGTCTTGTGGAAATTTACGGGACGTTTGGTTTTCATGTGCTGTATTTGTTTTGTGGTTACGGAACGAAAAGTTTAACTCCGGCGGGGCGGCGGGACGCTGGGCTGCGGGACCGTGTCTTCTGGTGTCACGATGACGGGCAGGTCGTCAACGTACTTCACCTGCGGGACGGGAGGATTCTGGGTCGGCAGGTCGTCGGGCTCGTAGGCGTCCTCCGCCTCGGTGGCCTTCTCCGGGAAAGGGTCGGCGTCCACGCCCATGCGGTCGCAGACCACGCGCAGCACCTGAGAAATCTGCGTGAGGTGGCGACGGAGCTCGCGAATCTGGCTCGACACGCTCTTCGACGTGGCCCGGCGTCCTCGGGTGGCCCGAGGAACGTCGTCCCAGCGAATCGGTCGCCCCTCGCGGTCCGTCAGGTTGGGGATCAGCTCCCCGCTCAGGAGACGGCTCAGGAGCGAGACGGAAGCGATCTTTCGGCTCAGGCCGTACTCGTACATGGTCTTGGCGAAGACACTCAGGGTGCGAGGTCCGCCGGGCCGGTTGATCTCGTCCATGCGACAGAGAACGATCTCGCGGGCCTGCGCCTCGTCGAACATGGGCTTGTACTTCGTAGTGTGCGCGTACTTACGTCGGCCAGTGACGGGTTGGTTGTCGTTCTGGGTGGGTGTATTGGTGGCGTGGAACGCCGGGTCGTTTGGGCTCATGGATACGAGGGGTAGGTCGAATCGTTTGCGTGTCCAGTGGGTTTTTTCGATCTTTTGAAGAATTCCGAGCGAGCGTTGAATGATCTTTTCAGAAATCCGATGTTAAACGTCTGGGCTTTACGGAAAAACGGATGATATGAGCTTTAGCAATGACTTTTGGGGAAGAGGGGCTGGCGGCGGCGGTTGGGTCCGAAACTCTCTGGAGCCGATGTCGGTCCCCCAGACTTTTCTATTTCTTTTTTATTTTAATTATAATAAATAGTATATATGTAAGTAATGGATTGTCACAAGGTTATGGCCACAAGGTTCCCGGTGAGTTAGAGGGGTATTCGTGCGGGATTGTACCCTGCGCCCCGCCGCCCCACTGCGGTTCGTCCTGCGGGCTTTACGGCCTTTGGGACGGTGGGTCCGTAGGTCGGTGGGCTTTTTCGCCCCTCGGCCCGTAAACGCGATTCTTTCTGGCATTGCCGAAACGCATACCGTACACTGCTGCACATGGACGACACCCCCAACCCCCTGACGACGTGGATCGAAGATCCCTCTGAAGGTCCGGCTCCTCGTCGGCCCAAGGTTTCGTTAGAGTCGGTCGATCAGGCCCGAGCGTGGATGTGCTACGCTGCATTCTCGGGTGACCTCGAAAAGACCGCCATCGCTTCCAAGGTGCCGCTGTCCGCCCTTGTGGCTCTGGAGCACGACTTCAACTGGGTCGCCAAGTTGAAGCGTCTGAAGACCGGTGCGGGCGAGAGCGACGCCGAGCGCGTGGCTAACCGTGCGGTGAACTACCTGCAGGCCCAGCGCATGCGCGATGTATTGGAGGACGCATTACGACTTCTTTCCGACCCCGAGGAGTTGCTGCGTCAACTGGTGAAGTTCAAGTTCGCTGCGGACGGTGCAGTCGAGCGGATCGATGTAAATCCGAAGGCCGTGCTCGATCTGGCCAAGGCGTTGGAAACGGTCCAGAACATGTCGTATCGGGCTCTCGGCGACAAAATTCCTACCGCCGCAGAGACCGTTAATTCCAACGACCGAGGCACCGGCGCAGCGAGCGTCCTCAGCGTGCGCTCGGTCATCAGCGCACTCACCGAGATGCAGGAGCACGCCGAGGAAGAGAAGCGTGCACGCAAAGCGCAGCGAGCGAAGGAGGCGAATATCGATGGTGGCGAAAAAGACGTACCGGCTTCGACGACTCAAAACTGATTTTCGCGTCGAGGCCATGCGTCGCCGCGATGAGGTGCGCGAGATCGTCGCGTGGATGAACCGCACGCAGGGTGTGGGTTGGAAAAAGCGGATGCAGTACCTCGACGGTTACATGGACGAGGACTTGCCCTCGCTTTGGATCAGCGGTCGTCGTGTGCCGACGCTGGAGTCGGTGCAACGACTTCGTGAATACGCCGCACGTTTCGGGTACGGGAAAGTTTCTCCCGACGAGTACCGCACCCGTACTCCGGGTAATGCTGGCGTCAATACAAATTTGGCGACCGCTGTCGAGGCTCTTAGCGAGTTGGCCTCACCCAGTTCGGACCTCGCTGAAAGAACTCACGCGCCGCCCTCCCCCACTCCGGCAGGGCAGGGGAGTAGTCCCGCAGTCTCATGAGCCCGACGCCCCCACGTCCCGAAGTCGCGGATACGCGTAGTGGTGAAGCCCTTACGACGGTACGACACGCATCGACTAAACATAATATTTGTTGTGCGCAGGTGCCCGAAACCGGCCTGCGTGTGGGCTTAGGGACTGCGCGTATTCGCGCCGTCGAGACGTGTGGTGGGCTGCTCGCCACGCCGGTCGGACACCCCCGGGAGGGGGGGCCGCGCTCGCGTAACCGGCTAAGTAGACCCAGAAATTTTTATAAATTTTTGCCCATAGCGGCCCGATGACTACCGCCGCTACCACTGACGCAGTCACGGATCTGGTGCAGCGCGTTGCACACGAACTCCACGACAAGGACGACAAGAAGGCCGCCGCGGACCTCATCCTGCAGGTCAAGAGGGCGAACGCCCAAACGACCAGTGAGGCGGAGGCGATTCAGATTCTGGTCACGTTCCGGCAGTGGCTGTTGGACCAAGGACGGTACGCCGACACCGCTGCCCTACTCTGGCCCGCGGCGACCTTCTCCCCACACCCCGGCAGCGTGCAGCTCATGTGGCAGGAGATCAGGAAGTCCAGCCAGCTCATGATCATAGGCGCGGCGTCGGTGGGCAAATCGTTCTCGTTGGGCGTCTGGCTGTATCTCGATTGGCTCCGCGACCCGGAGTTCACGAACGTGAAGGTGGTTGGACCCAGCGAGGACCACCTTGAAAAGAACCTCTTCTCTCACCTTGTTAACCTCCACCAGTCGGCTGCGATTGCTAGTCCGGGCGAGTGTATTCGTCTGGGTATCACACTTGACCCGCACAAACGCGACGCCGGGATCTACGGGGTCATCGTTCCCATCGGCAAGAAGGCCCCCGCAAAACTGCAGGGCATCAAGGTAAAGCCGCGCCCAAAGCCCCACCCTCTTCTGGGCCGCATGAGCCGTCTGCGCATCATGCTGGAGGAAGCGGAGGACATCCCGGTGGGCATCTGGGAGGACGTGTCTAACATTCTCTCGAACACCGACGGTCTGGAGCAGTTCAAGATTTTCGCGGCTTTCAACCCCAAGGACCAAAACGGTGCGTGCGGTGTGCGCTGCGAACCCGAGGACGGCTGGGGCCACTTTGATCTGGACCACAGCATAACGTGGAAGAGTCGCAGAGGCTGGAACGTCGTGCGACTCGACGGCATGCGTTCCGAGAACGTGAAGGAGGGGAAGATGATCTACCCCGGCCTCCAGACGAAGACAGGTATCGACCGGATCATCGCGAACGCGGGCGGGATGAACACGCGTGGCTACTACACGTTTGCCCGTGGCGCGTTCCCGCGTGAAGGTTCGGACATCGTCATCATCCCCCAGACTCTGCTGAACGAAGCGCAGGGGGAATTCATTTTCGTGAGCTCGACGCCGGTCGCGGGCGTGGACATTGCGCTCGAAGGCGACGACAACGCGGTGATGACGGTGGGACGATACGGCCTCGCGTCCGGGTGGCGCATGCGCCCGACGAAGGAGAAGCCCGAGGGCGAGGTGAGAACATTCGTCGGCGAGGACGGCAGGCCGCTGCGTCGGAACGTGATTCAGGTGGACCAGCAGTTCAAGCTGCCGAAGGCGGAGACGCTGGCGATGGCGAGGAGTATTCGTGAGACGTGCGAGAACGCGGGCGTGGACCCGGAGTGGCTTTGCGTGGACCGCACGGTGAACGGCGCGGGCGTGCACGACTACCTCAAGGCCACGTGGGGGCCGGTGAAGGGAGTGAACCCCAGCTTCTCCGCGTCCGAGATCAAGATTCTCGCGGAGGACACCGAGACGCCGTTCGATCTCTACGAGCGTCTAGTCACGGAGCTTTGGTACGCGACGAGAAAGTTCTTCGAGCACAGCATCCTCAAGATTTCGGGCACGATGCCCACCGAGCGTCTGTTCCACGAACTCACGACCCGGCAGTTCAACACCTCGGCCCGCGGGAAGATCAAGGTGGAGGCGAAGACGGAGTACAAGTCTCGCGGCAACAAGTCCCCAGACTTCGCCGACTCGCTGACGCTGCTGATTCACGGCGTAAGATTGAATGTCGCTGGTCCCGTGGGCACCGCAGAGAAAGGCTCCGGGTCCGACGAGGCCCTCAATCGTTTCAAGCCACGCACCGATGCAACGAACCGTTTCCAGTACCTCGACTGACATCTATTTGATGCTGGGTCGCAACGGGGATATCACCATCCTGCTCCCCGTCCTCAGGCACTACTCCGGGAAGCACAACCGTCCCGCGAGGCTGTGCCTCGCGAAGGAGTTCGCGCCGCTCTTGGAGGGCGTGAGCTACGTCGAGCCCATTCTCTTCGACGGCAAGTTCGATCAGGTGGCCGAGGCGAAGGCTTTTCTCGCGAAGAAGTTTCAGGGGTACCCGATCATCGACTGCTCCGTGCACGGGTCCGGTGTGAACAACGCGTTCGACATGCGATCCTTCAGCCGGGAAATCTGGAAGCGTTCCGGCACCGACCTGCCGTTCGAGCGTCCGGAGCTGGTGTTCGACCAGCGTGACGCGGAGGCCGAGTCGAAGCTCTTGGAGCAACTCGGCCCCATCACGAAGCCGCTGGTTCTTTTCTCGGGCGCGGGGTGGACCGCTCCGTTCAAGCAGGCTCCTGAGTTCTTCGAGCTGCTCAAGGCTGCGCTGCCGGATTATCAGGTCGAAAACGTTAGTGCCTACCGCAGCAAGCACCCGTACGACCTCTTGGCCTTCTACGAGAAGGCCGTGGGGCTCGTCACCATCGATTCGTTCCCGCTGCATCTGGCTGCAGCCGTGCCGAGGATGAAGACCGTGGCCCTGCTGCCGGATCATCACCCCGAATTCGGCTGGGCCGCGTGGCGGACGCATCAGGTGCTGCGGTGCTTTTACAGCGAGGCCGTGCAGCGTGTGAACGAGATCGCCCACGCGGTGACGAAGGGCACGCTGCCGGAGCTTCTCTTCGTCACGAATTACGGACCCGTGGACGGCGACAAAACAGCGACTCGAATTGGCCGTTCCGTCGCCGCCCGGAAGCTGGAGTTCCAGAACGGCCCGTGGCGTGAGATTCGTTTCGAGGCCAAGCGCGACGGGCGCGACATCGCGGACAAGCCGGTGCCGTACATCCGCGACCTGATCGATCAGGCCGTGTCCGAGGCCAAGGGCGATGACTCCATAATCGTTCTTTGCAACGACGACATTGGATTCGCGGGCGGACTGACGGGTCAGATCTTGGAGACGGTGCAGCGTCATGGTGCCGCGTACGCGCACCGATGGGACTACCACCACCCGCTGACCATCCGCCTGCCGAAGGACGAGTACGACATCCGCCGAGCCCAGTGGTACAGCGGGTGCGACCTGTACGCGTTCTCCGTGTCGTGGTGGAAACAGCACGGCGGCTTATTTCCAGACATGCTGATGGGCCGTGAGTCGTGGGACAACGTGATGCGGAACCTCATTCGCCGGAACGCGCACGTCACGGGCTGCGAACTGAAGCACGCCATTTGGCACGAGTGGCACACGAGCTACTGGATCGCCAACCGCACCTCGCCGGGCAACACGCACAACCGTAAGCTCCTGTCGGAGTGGCTGGACAAATACGGTGGTCAGGAAGAAGACTGGCGCACCAAGACCCCAACCTACAAATGAGCTTTTCAATACTCAGTATCTGTGTTCTAATACGCCACATGAGCCGCTTTATTCGTGCCCTCGCTTTGCGCATCTGGGACTTGTGCGTCTCTTTTGGCGCACCGCCGTACGCCTACGACCCCGCCGGTGATTTCACTACGCGTCACATCTACCCTCGGACGTATTCACTCCGCAAGGCCATCGCGCTCGCCGAGCGTTTCGCCGTCGTGTCCCACACGGGCAAGTGCAAGCCGAGCGGGAAAGCTACGTTCCGCAATGTCTTCGTCAACGGTACCCCGTACACGATCAGCTACCGTGGCTCGCGCCCGTACTACCCGGACGCCATCGTGGATCGACTGTTCAAGTGATCCCCAAGGAGCACATCATCCCGCCGGGCGGCTTCCACTTCATGGAAGGCGAACACCGCATCGAGAGCCACGGCTATCAGGCTCTCGCGGACGCTGTCCTCCAGTACCGCGTCAACAACAAGCTCCCGGTCGGCAACCCTCTTCGCGAAGTCTTTGACTATGTCTGCAACAACCATCCCCACTTTTGCACCAGCCCAACTCTCCCCATCCAAGGATCAAAACCGACTCTCGCCTCAAAGGTCACGGCGTGGATCGCGCACCTCTACCAAAGCAGCCGGTCGATCGCGATCGAGTTCGCGTTCGTCGAGCAGCCGGAAGCGGACCGGCGGGCAGCGATCTGCGCGAAGTGCCCGCTGAACGAGGACTGGCGTCAGGGCTGCGGTTCTTGTCGCGAGTCAGCAAAGCAGATTGGGTTCACGTTCCGGGCCGGGAGGAAGTCGAAGGATGAGGGTGCGCTCATGGCCTGCTCGGTGATCGGCCAAGAGAACGCCACGGCGGTGTGGCTCAAGGCCCCGCCGTCCCTCAGCCCGGAGACCCACAACCAATTACCCGGGCACTGTTGGCGACGATGAGGATCAACGCCGATACGTTCCGCGGCCTCTGGGCCGCGTTCAAGCGTCAGGTGAAGCGTCGCCTCAACAAGTCAGGCCCGTTCCTCGCCGACGCGCTGGAGCGGGATAAGCGGCTGGACATCTGCAAGGCTTGCCCTCAAATGGAGCCGAACGGTCAGTGCCGTATCTGCACCTGTTTCGTTTCACTCAAGACCATGATTCGTGATGAGTACTGCCCAAAACACTACTGGTAACCCAGCCGTCGTCCTGTTCATCGGTCCGCCGCGCCACGGTAAGACCACCGCTCGGAAGATTCTCTCCGAGATCGTGGGCCAGCCCGGTGCCTCGTGCAGCGATGTCATCTACCCCCTGCTCGCGAAGCGCCTCAAGATGACCGAGGCCGAGCTGCGTGCGATGGAGAAGGAGGAGGCCCGCCCGATGCTCGTTGAGTTCGGCGACTACCTCTGCGGGAAGACTGAAACCCTGTCCGTTGTCCCCGGCGGCCCAACCGGCCCGGGCGTCTACTTCCGCAGTCCCAGCACGCTCTTCCGCTCGCTGTACCTGATGGGCATCCGTCTCATCGACGGGGTCCGTCGTCGCGAGGAGCTGGACGAGATTCGGCAGGTGCTGCGCTGGCTGAACGTTCCGCTCGTGGTGTTCTGGATCGAACGGCCCGGGAGCCCGCCGACCGACGACAACACCGCCGTGACGGCCAAAGACGCGGACGCCACGATTCTCAACGACGGCACGCCCACGCAGCTCAAGGAGAAGCTGCAGACGTGGCTCGATTCTCTCCCCCAAAAATGACCAAATCCACAGTTAACTCAGCGAAGGTGTACACCAAGCCCGCGATGCGGAAGCGTCTGTTCAACTCGATTAAGGCCGGTGGCAAGGGCGGTCGCCCGGGCCAGTGGTCCGCGAGGAAGGCACAGATGCTGGCCAAACGTTACAAGGAGAACGGTGGCGGATACCGCGACTAAGATCTGCCCGCACTGCGGCGTCGAGAAACCGATTGCGGAGTTCTACGCCTGCCGGGAGGCCCGAGGCGGAAAAAAGTATGTCGGAACGCGGTGCAAAGAGTGCCACCGGAAGTACTCCCGGGACCGGATGGGCGACAACCTCCGGAACCGGTACGGCATCACCCGCCAGCAGTGGCACGCCATTCGGGCCAAGGAAAACTTTCGGTGCATGATCTGCGGCGTCCACGAACAGACCCTCCAGCGGCCACTCATGGTGGACCACTCCCACCGCAACAAGCGCGTCCGCGGGGCACTTTGCCAGCACTGCAACACTCTCCTTGGCATGGCCAAGGACAAGATTCGTGTCCTCCGCGCCGCGATTAAGTACCTTCGAACCAACAAGCGTGGATACAAGATCCCCCATGAAATCCCAGCAACGTCCAAGTGAAACCCCAGCAACGTCCAAATGAAACCCCAACAACGTGACTTAGTCGAGTGGACTAACCAGAAGTGGCGGACCTCCTCCGGGAAGCCCAGCCTGAAGACGGGCGAGCGTTACCTCCCGGACGCCGCGTGGAAGAGCCTGAGCCCCGGCGAGAAGGCCGCGACCAACCGCGCCAAGAAGAAGGGCATGCGTTCCGGCAAGCAGTTCGTGAAGCAGCCCAAGTCGGTTGCAAAGAAGACGGCCCGGTATCGGTAGTCGTAAGCTACGGGTAACCAGCTCCTGACATGGAACAAGCCTACCCAGACGTTTCGTCCACCAACGCCCTGATTCCGCCCGCCTCCGACGGCATCTCCGGCGGCACGGTGAACTCACCGGACCTCGACCCGAGGACGATGAAGCCGAAGCGTCGTGCGATCTCGAATGTTCAGCACATCTTCGCGATCATCAGCACGCTAGAAGAGGCCCGCCGCGATCAGAACGAGAAGAACGGTCGCATCCTCGCCAAGTACAACGCCGAGCGTCCGTTCACGCGTGAGGAGCTGGAGGAGCACGGTCTGGGCTGGAAGAGCAACTTCTCCACGAAGCCCCTGTCCACGGCCATCGACAAGGTGAGCCCGCGGCTCACGAAGGCCGTGCAGTCGGCGCGTTACCTCACGTCCGCGTCGTTCCCTGAGAATCACCCGGGCGGCAAGCAGAAGACCGAACTCTTCCGCCGCAAGATTACGGACACGATTCGTGGCTGGGATGGGTGGGTCGATTTCCTGAACGAGGTGTCGCAGGAGAACGCGCTTTTCGGATTCACCACCGTGGCGTGGCTGGACGAGTACTCGTGGCGTCCGACGCACTTTCGTCAGGATGAGTTCTTCGTCCCGGACGGCACGAAGCAGAACATCTCCGGCGTCCAACTTTGGATCGGCAAGCAGTACCTGATGATCCACGAGCTGGCCGCGTTCATCGAGAACAAGGACGCCGCCGAGGCCGCTGGCTGGGACATCGACAACACGGTGGCCGCGATCAACGCCGCTGCGCCGCGTTCCATCACGGGCGGCGGGAACTCGAACCCGTACACAGATTTTCGTACGTTCGAGGACGCGATCCGCGAGTCGAGCGTTTCGCTGTCGCTTCTGTCCGGCTCGAAGACGATTGAGATTTACCACCTCTACGTCCCCGAGTGTGACGGCCAAGTGAGTCACTACATCGTGGACGGGCGGGCCAAGAAGATTCTCTTCGAGAAGCTCGACCAGTTCGAGCAGATGTCCGACGTGCTGTCGCTCTTCTCGTTCCAGCAGGCGAACGGAAAATTGATGGGATCGAAGGGCATTGGCCGCGAGCTGTTTGAGATCGCCGCCGCTATCGACCGCGCACGCAACGAGGTGGTGGACCGTCTTCAGCTCTCGGGCAAGATTCTCATTCAGGGCGAAGCCAAGCAACTCAACCGTTTCGCTCTCGCCGTGCACGGTAATGCCGTGCTCATCCCGGCCAACTACACGATCTCTCAGCAGAAGGGTATCGACCCGAACGTCGAGGCGTTCGCCCTGCTCGACCGTCAGCTCGTGGCGTACATGGACCAGATTGCCGGTGGCGTGACCCCGAAGGAATTCGGCGGCGAGCGCACGACAGCGAGCGAGGTGAACCTGTTTGCGGCCCGTGAGGAGGAGAAGCGCGACGCGATCCTTGAGCGTTTCCTCATTCAGGTCGGGAACATGATCGGCACCTGCCAGCGTCGTGTCATCAGCCCGAAGACCGACGACACCGAGGCCAAGCAGGCCCGCGAGTACCTCCTCAACTACATGTCGCCGAAGGAACTTGACTACATCGCCAAGCAGCCCGCGCTCCGGACGGTGGACGACCTCACGGACCTTAAAGCCCAGCAGCTCGTCCTCTTCGCGAACGAGAAGCGCACCGACCCGCTCTTCGATCAGGCCAAGCTCCAGAAGATTGCCGCCGCTGCCCGCATCGACGCGGAGTTCGCGGAGGATGTCATGCTCGCCGAGGCGGACCCGACGGTAATCACGGAGCAGACCCGCCAGCAGGAGCTGGAGAACCTTCTTCTCAGCGCGGGCCGTGAGGTGCCGGTGTCACCCCGCGACAACCATCAGGTTCACATTGAGGTCCTCAAGCCCGTCATCGCGGCGGCTGCGGAGCAGCTCGGCTCCGGCGACCCGGCACTCATGGCCTCGTTCCAGATCGCGCTCGGGCACTGGGCACAGCACATCGAGGTGGCCGTCGCCGCGGGTGCCAAGAAGGACGAATTCGCTGAAGACCTGCGTCAGATTCGGGAAGCCGCTACCCAGTTGGGGCAGCTCCAAGCTACTCTCGCCGCGCAGCAGGAGCAGGAAGCCCTAATGGCCCAGCAGGGCATCCCGCCTGAAGCCATTGCCGAGGCGCAGGCCGCACCAGCGGCTCAACCCCCTCCTAATGTTTAAGATTCCAACCGAGACCCCCACTTGGTCCTCCGACCAAGCCGCCGCGCTGCGGCAGTTCCTTAACACTCCCTCCGGGCAGATTTTCCTCCAGCGGATGTTCTGGATGCGCCCGAGTGTATCCACCATCAGGCCGGATGGGCCCTTTGATCCAGACCGGCGCATAGCCGAGGCGGATGTGCAGGCCGGATACGAGCTTGCATTGCAGGAGATGATCAGCCTCACTGCTTCACCAGAATAACATGGCTGACGCACTCCAACCCGACCTGCCCTCTCGCTCCGCTATGGCGGAAGCTGCGCTCACGAACAAGAACGGCATTGTGCTACCGCCCGACGACGTTGAGGACGCGACGAGCGCAATGGACAGCCTTTTCGAGGACGAGTTGGGTCGTGCGCCGACCACGCTCGACAACATCGCCGACCGCGACCGCGACAAGCTCACCGACCGCCAGATCGAAACGGCGGAGGAGATGCCGGACGCGGAGCCGCCCGTGACCGAGGAGGTCGTCACGAGCGAGATGGCGTCGAACGACAAGCCCGACGCAGTTGAGGATCAGGTCGAGCAACCGGCCACCACGCAGGAAGAGCCGCAGCCCGACGACCTGCTGACCAAACTGCTGGGCAAGGAAGAGAAGGTCGAGACCGCGCCGGAGACGCCAACGGAGGAAGACCCGTACGACAAGGTGAAGCTCCGCTCCGATGCGTCGGAGAAGACGAAGAATACTTTCGAGGAACTGAAGCGCACGGCCAAGGACCGCGAGCTGAAGGCCCGCATCGAAGCGGAGCAGGCACGCAAGGAACTGCAGGAGCTGCGTGCGAAGGTGGACGAGCTGTCGAAGAAGACGGTGCCGGACAACATCGAGGCCGAGCTGAAGGAGCTGCGCGAGTTTCGTGCGACGTTCGATGCCGAGCGTGACCCGGAATTCCAGCAGAAGTTTTCGTCCCGTCTGGCCCAGAACAACGGCACGATTTTCGAGACCCTGAAGCGCAACGGCCTGAAGGACGAACTCGTCGATCAGGTGAAGTCGCTGTCGTACGACCAGCAGGTCGAGCAGATCGCCCGCTGGGCCGAGAAGCTGAGTCCGCGTGACAAGCTCCTCATCACGGCCCGCCTCGCGGACAACGAGAACATAGAGTCCGACCGTCAGTCCGCGCTCCGGGACATCAAGTCCAAGGCGGACCAGATTCTGGCCGAAAAGCGCAACGCGCCCGCCCGTAGTCAGGACCAGTTCGTCGAGGAGGCCGTGCGGACGTTAAAGCCCGTGCTGCCTCAGGTTCCTTTCCTCCATCAGAAGGAGACCCCAGCCAACGCAACGCCCGCCGTCAAGGCGGAGATCGAGCGTCACAACGCTGCCGCGGCGGAGTCGCAGAAGATGCTGCTTTCGTTCCTGCAGGACGACTCGGCCCGGACGCGCAGCATTCTCGCGCTGGCTGGTGTCCTCGCCCCACGGTATCAGGCCCAGCTCAAGGAGACCGAGACCCGCGTGAAGACGTTGGAAAAGGAACTCTCCAGCATCCGTGAAGCCGGGCGACTCTCCAAGACTACTCGTTCTTCCGCCACCGCTGACCGCGCCGCCCCGCGTGTTGATGTGTTCGACACGAGTGCCGAGGACGCGATGGAAGAAGCTTGGAAGGCAATGCAGCGTTAAGGTCTGACATACCAGACCAAAACTCGAACAACGTCTGATGCCTCAGACGTAATTACATGTCGTACCTGCGGAACATCGTAAAAGCGAAGATCGTTGAGATCGGCGACGACGCCGCGGCGGACTTCTTTGGCGTATCCAAGCTCCTGATTCAGCAGTGGCGTAACGGTTCCAAGGTGCCGAGCATCGCTGCCGTGGAGAAGGTGTTTGAGGTGAAGGAAGCGAGGCCCGTGGAGCGGGCCAACTGGGAGGGCAAAAAGGTCGTGCTTCTGCAGCCGTTTTACAAGGCCGTGCACCCGGTGACGCACTTCTCCATTCTCGGGCTCTTGGAGCGCGACAAGATGGGTGCACTCATGCGCCACAACGACGCGTTCATCCACCACGCTCGCAACGTCCTCGCTGACCAGTTCCTCGACACCGGCGTCGAGTGGTCGTTCTGGACGGACGACGACATGGTGTTCCCGTTTGGGAATGCGGGCTGGTTCAATCATTTTACAGGCTTTAATCTGCCCGAAAAATACGCGGGCAAGCACACGCTGAACGCGCTCCTCGCGCACAACAAGTCCATCGTGGGCGCGACCTATTTCGGTCGCAACCCCGCAGGCCGTGCGATGTTCTACGAAGCGATGCTGAGTACGCCCGAGAGTGTTGCGGAAAATGCAAGAGTTCACAACGGCCCCATCGACGAGCTCAAGCCAGTGAAGTGGTGCGCCACGGGTGCCTTGCTCGTGCACCGTCAGGTGTACCTTGATCTTCGCAAGACGTTCCCCAACCTTGCTCCGGCGCACCCCACCGAGTCGTGGCACTACTTCTCGAACGCGAACGACGCCGCGGTGAACAAGATCAACGGCCTCTCCGAACAGGTCACGGGCGCGTACCAACGCGTGCGCGACGGGAAGATGGACCTCACGGAAGTCGAGCGTCTGTTCGACGACATCCGCACCCAGCTTGAAGAGACGAAGATGGAGACGGTGAAGAACTCGCGGCTTCAGCAGGGCGAGGACCAGACGTTCGGCATCCGTGCGGGCATCGCTGGTCACCGGTCGTACGTTGACCTCTCGGTGCACTGCGGGCACATCGGATTCGCCTGCTACGGCGCACACAATACGCGGGGACGATGATGATCCTCTGCATGCAGTACTGGGAGGGCGACAAGCAGCGGGCTTTGTCCGTTGCTCGGCTCATCGCGGACCTGCAGCCGCAGAAGGACGACGACTTTGCGTTCATGTTCCTGCGGCGTTTCGACGCGACGCCCGTGGACGACGAGACCCTCGGGTACGTCGGTCGCAAGTTCAACATCTACACGCACACTTGCCGACGCAAGGAGGTGGGCTGGCCCGCTGGGTGCAACGGCATGGCCTCGGACGCCTTCATGCTGGCGCAGGAGAAGTGGAACAGCGGCGAGTGGAAGCGTGTCACGGGAGTCTGGCTACTGGAGCCCGACATCCTGCCGCTCCAGAAGAACTGGCTCTACCGCATCCAGCGGGAGTGGAAGATGGCCCTTGAGGACAAGAAGCTGGTCATGGGGGCGTGGTCCGAGCACCACAGCCCCGTAGGGCACATTAATGGCAACATGATCTTCCACCCGTCCCTCTGCGACCGCGTGCGCGGCCTTGAAGGTTCGGCTCCACATATCGGGTGGGACGTGTACCACGCGCATCGCTTGAGCCGCCACTGGTGGAAGAGCAACCAGATGCTCAACCTCTACCGCGGCCAAAACGTATCCACGGTGGATCTTTATCGCCCCGGAACGAGGTACGCTTTTGTGCATGGTATCAAGGACGATAGCGGATTGCAGATCATCCGTCAGAGGCTCTTTGGAGAGGTAAGGTAAAAATTTTTACCTTAGGCGTAAAAAGTGCGTATACTACCGCGAGCCTAAATTGGCCGGAGTGCTCAACCGTCCATCGACCCTAAAGACTGTCCGAGCCGTTGGTCTGGCGAAGGAGCAGAGTCCACTTCCCTTCTCGCCGCGCCGTGCCCAAGCACGGTGAGACCAACTATCTTCTTCGGGCACCTTACAATGGCTGTTTCTAATTGCTTCGGTCCTATCGCCGCTCGCGCCCTTGCGACGAAGGACACCAATCGCGTGCTTGGCCAGATCGCCAAGGCACTTGCTTACAACTCCCCGTGGGTCAACGTCCTTGAGGGCGGTGTCTTCCCGTCCGGCATCTCCGACACGGTTCGCTCCGTCGTTCAAGAGCAGGCCCTCCCGTCTGACTCCCTCGTTCGTCCGACCTTCACCACGACCGCGACCGTTTGCGGACCGTTCGAGGGTCAGGACAATGTCGCCACGACCGAATACGCTTACGCTCTCGGTACGAAGCGTGGTATCGGCCCCAAGGTGTGCGTGAAGAACGGCTTCGCGGCCTACAAGGGCTCGTACACGATGGCGGAAGACTCGCTGAAGAAGCTGATGGTTCAGTACATGAACACCGACGTGCGTGCGACCATGCACGACCGCTCGGGCACGAAGTTCGTGGCTGGTCTGTCCAGCACCTACGGCTTCAGCCAGCTCTTCACCGGTGGTGAGGCTCAGATCGACATCCAGTACGCGAACATCCCGGCGGCCAACATCGGTCAGTTCACGTTCTCGGCCCTGCATGCGGTCGCCCGTTACAAGAAGGACACCATCCTCGATGAGATGTTTGCTGACGGCACGAACGGTGCCCACTACAAGTTCATCGGTTCGGTGGACATCATCGAGCAGTTCCGTGAGGAAGCTGGCGTCAAGCAGACCCTGATCGCCCTGACGACCGGGTCGTTCAAGTCCGGCGAACGCGCCCTCACGAGCTACTCGTGGGAGACGTTCGGCAACTACCGTGGCGTCAGCTTCGGTATCGACCAGCGTCCGCTGCGCGCATCCGGCCTCGACATCAACGGCCAGCCGGTTTTCGTTGAGCCGTTCATCGGCGTCGCAACGACCAACGGCACCGCCGCTCGTGTCAATCCGGCTTGGGTTGCCGCGCCGTTCGAGGTCGGCTTCCTGATCGGTGCCGGTTCGTTCAAGCGTCTGGTTCCGGAGCGTTACACGGGCGAAGGCTCGTTCAAGTTCGCCCCGCAACTGGTCATGGGCGAGCTTCAGTGGCACTACGAGCTGGACAACTGTGAGAACATGTACGGAGACTTCGGCTGGCACAAGTACGAGATCACCCGCGCCTACCAGCCGGTCCGTCCGGCGGCTGTCACGCCGATCCTGTACAAGCGTTGCTTGCAGTTCGATGTGACCGCGTGTCCGGTGACCAGCCTCGGGCTGTAACCTACCCCCTCTGAGATAGCCTCTTAGAGTTGCCGCCCGCCCTTGGTTTCGACCGGGGCGGGCGTTTCTTTTGCTGCGGAAGGTCGTATACTCCAGTCATGAAATTTGGCGTCCTCGTTTTCGCTTGGCTGCTCGTTTCCGGGTGTAACACCGGGGCCCTGCGTCCATTGAAAGGCGGGGTCGCGAAGATTGAGCCCGTTGGCAATCTGGCGGCGGACGTGAACCTCACGCTGGAGCCGCCGGACAACCCCTCGACCCCGTCATCGCAGGTGGTCAAAGAGGCCAAGGAGGAGAAGTACGTTTTCGCCCAGCCGACCGAGCGGGTGACGGAAACGAAGCTCGCGGACGGCTCGGTGACCAAGGTGGTCGAAGTGATCCCGGCGGGGACGGTGAAGGTAGTGTCCTCGACGCGGGACACGAACCAGCAGATCGGGGCCGCTCAGAAGGACGCGTCCCGCGAAATTTCCGCCAAGCTCGCCAGCTTTCAACCTGTGCAGTATGTGGGTATCGCCCTGCTACTCTTCGCTGCGGCGATGTTTCACCCAGCGGTGAGAATCGCGATCAGCGGTGGCAAGGAGGTCCAGATGGCCACGGCAGCGATTGGCCTAACCCTTGTCTTCGGCCCCACCCTCTTCGTGGGCAACGAGCGCATCATCCTCTTCGCTGGCATCGGGTCGCTTTTTGTCATTTACGCCTTGTCACGACTTTCCTACTACAAAGGCAAGGCCGATAAAAAATGAGCCAAGAGGTCAACCTAAGATCCGTCGATGCGATGTTCGCCTCGGTGCTCCTGAAACTGGAGCAGAGCGAGCAGCGACTCGTTGACATTCAAGCCCTGCTCGTCTCGCAGGAGAAGCGGATCAAGGACCTCGAAGAGACACAGCTCGCGTACCGCTCCAAAATCGTGGGCGGTGTCGCCGCCCTCTCCACCGTCGTAGGTATTATCGGTTGGGTCGTCCAGCAGACCATTCACCACTTTTTCGCTCGCCCATGAAATTCCGGAATCCCACGAACTGCAGCCCGTCCTACGGCAACTTCGCTGACTGCGCTCACGAGGCTTTGTGCCCGACCGGCCCGACCGGAGCAACCGGCTACACGGGTCCCGCGGGTCAGAACGGTGCGCCGGGCGCGGCGGGCGCTACGGGGTACACCGGTCCGACTGGGTACACTGGAATGCAGGGCAATCAGGGCGTGCCCGGAATTCCCGGGCCGGTTGGTTCTATGGGCTCCACGGGCCCGACCGGCTTCACTGGCCCTGCTGGCGCGGCCTCGACGGTTACTGGCCCGACCGGGTACACTGGGTACACGGGCGCGACCGGC